>Ga0209611_10011821_pt1 | contig 12436 bp, 10 predicted proteins | sample S1TSphgellanicum_3_FD_187693 | JGI IMG/M metagenome (GOLD analysis project Ga0209611, IMG submission 187693) | Host-associated microbial communities from peat moss isolated from Minnesota, USA - S1T2_Fc - Sphagnum magellanicum MG (SPAdes) (version 2) | ecosystem: Host-associated > Plants > Peat...
GGAAGCCATCTCTAACAAGAGCAGACAAAGCTTTTGTTAAATCATAGGGGTGAGCCGCACTCATGCACTTGAGCCGAGCATGAGTCACCTTACCTTCAAGAGCTACTGTCACTAGAGCAAGGCGTTGGTCATCTGATAATTCCCTGAATGCAATACCAAATCGTTCGTCAAGTTCTCTCAGGGTTTCCTCTGGCAGTAGATTAATCATGAGCATTGCCAGTAGTGTTTGGTCTGGTTCTATTTCTTCTAGCAAAGCTGGTAGTCGCCAGTGCTGCTGACTCCAGTTGCGGTAAATTTTGGGAATCCCTGAACCAGCTTGCTCTCCAATACCTACAAGCTGAAACATTTTTTGTAACTTGCGATTGCGACAATCACTTGTGCCACCCCGCAGGGCATCTTCTAGAGGTAGTCTCATGATACCAGGGTTGCGAAATACAAACATATCGGGACGCTTAATAATCTGTATTGGCACTCGTCCAGTATAGTCAGCATGAACTATTGTGTTTATCAATGCTTCGCGTAGGGCTTCATGCACGGGTGTATCATCCACCCGTTTTGCTCCTTTGAGCTTGAAGGGAACTTTGAGGTCTGAGAACAGTTTTTGAATAACCCGACGGTAAAAATCATAAAGGTTTCCTGACCATGTTCCATCTGTGGTAACACGATCTACCCACCGAGCTTCCGTTCTTGGCTCTTGACGTTCTTGATAATCCACCACGTAGTGAGGCACTGCCTCAAGGATTGATGGGAGTTTACCAAACATTAACAAACCTGCTACTGTTAGTCCTTCTTTTCCTGTTTGGCGATCGCGTAGCCAACCACCAATAGAGCGAAGAAATTCTTGGTCATCTAAATCTAGCCAAGGATGATCAGGTTTTGTAGCTTTAAATTGATTTCGATATGCTTTTACGGTATTTTGGTCAATATCATCAAAACCGTAGTTTTCGAGTAATCGGGCATCTCGAACTTCTTCTACTTGCTCTGCAAGCATACGCTTAATAGTTTCTTCGTCGCATAGGTAGTCACCTTCATAATTTCTACGATAAGTACCTGTTAACTGATTCGGTCCTACGTAAACAGGTCGCTGTGCTCGCCGTGCTCGTGGTACTTGGATACGTATTACTTGCTTGCCTTGTACCTCAATAACTTCGACCATTTTATCGGTGAGCAAATTTATACTTATCCGTTGACGATTATTCAGCCCATCCCAAAGAGTTTTGAGGACACGCTCTGTAATAGCAATACCTGTGACACTGAATTTTCCCTTGGGTTTTTCTTCAATTCCCAAAAAAATTACACCCCCGTAGGTGTTAGCCATCGCAGAATAAGACTCGAAGAAACTTTTAGGCAATTCACCTAGTCCGTCTCGGCCTGATGATTGTTTGGCTTCAACATCACAACCCTCTGATAGTTCTTCGATATCTAGTATCGATAGGCTTGCCATTGTTAACCCTCAAACTGCCAAAGTATACCCAAACTAATTTCGGGGGATCTGTTTATCAATAGTAACAGTGGCGATCGCTAATATGGACAAGCCCTTACAAGGACATACTCTCACTGTCCCGGCTAATCCACTGAAACTCGGAATTAAAAATTTCCCCCACAATTACATCAGGAATCTATGTCACCGGGTAGCAACTTAAGCCGGGACAGCTTATGGGGTAAAGATTTTAGCCATCTACCCATAGAATCACGGTTACAATCGATCCGACAGGGCAATCACCGTCTTAAAATATCCCGCTTTAGGCTACTACCCTATTGGCATATGTAGCCCTAGAGTACAATTCCGCAGGAACTTTCCTGACAAGTATTTCCAGCAACGTGAGTCATCCATGGGGTATAGCTGTTAATTCCAGTGGCAATTTGTATGTGGCTGATTCTTACGGGGCTAATGCTGTTTCAGTATATACTAACTCTTCAGCCGTTCCCGAACCTTCAAGTATATGGGGTTGCTTTGCTGCTGCTATGCCTGGTGTGGTTTTACGTTGGAGAAAGGGTTCTTCAACCCCATTGGAATAACTAGCCGAATTAAATTTGGTCCATTACTCAACACGCTAGTTTTCTAGTCATTTACTCGTGTCTGTAACAAATAAATAGGACGTTCACGTAGTGTACCGCAGGTAAACTCCGCGCTGGTCATTGTTGCTTTCATCCGGTTTGCTCATAGAAATTGAAGGGCGTTATGGCATAAACAGGTGAACATACGCAGTTGAATATTTTACCGTGGCAGAGCCGAATCAAAAATTTGCTGTGCGGTAAGGTTGATGTCAGGGAATTGAGGAGAGACGATTAAGTCGCTACCTCGGTACATTTTCTTCCTGTATTCTCCGTCAACCAGTTCGCATACAAAAATCGTGGGTTGCTTGGGGTCGCCGATAAATTCCCGGCTCCCCAATGCGGCATAATCCACAATCCAGTACTCAGGAATGCCCATAATTTCGTAGTCAGCAAACTTTTTATGGTAATCTTCACGCCAGTTAGTACTTACAACTTCAATTACAAATGGTATAGATGCACCATACATGGCAGTTGATTCCTTTTTCCACAAAGGTTCATTTACCAAATTTTCACGGTTTATTAACAAAACATCGGGAGAGTAACCTGATGAACTTTCAGGTGGTTTGACCAATGCAGTTTTGGGGATGATGTACGGAAGGTTCGATTTATAAATTTCTACACTAACTCTACAAACCAAAAATCCCGTAACATCCTCATGCTCCCCTACTGGTTGTGACATCTCAACAATTACTCCATCATGTAATTCGTAGCGCCCCCCGTCAGGGCGCCATGCAGCAAATTCTTCAAATGTTACTAGTTTAGGTGGTGCTTGGGTCATAGTTACAACCTCCATATATATTTGAATTTAGCATCCTGCGATTAAACTCCCCGATTCCATAACCAAATCATGTTCCGAGCGATTTAAATCAAGCAGCTAGAAACCTGGCTGGGGATGGAGCAATCCTTGCGGAAGGCTTGATTTAATCGGAGCATTCATTAATCTGCGAGAACCGCGACTAGCTTAAGGTCTCCTATTCTTCGGAGTGGGACAGAGTGGATCTTCCGTAATCCAATAGCGTGTGAGGAGTCGGAACCATGTTCGCGTAGCGTCTCGAAGAGAAGAGATAGGGTATACGAAACTTACGTAGTAAGTTGGAACCCCCTGGATTTATCCGTGGGGTAGCTCGGAAGTAACTCCCCTGGCGCCTGTTACTTTATCACCTGAGTTCGATATAACAAAAACGTTTAAAACTCAATCACAGTCAATGTTCTATCAATGTAATCGACCATGTGGTCTGAAAGAGCACAAAGATAACGCATTCAAAGGGTGGAAGAGGTTGCAGCAACAAATCCTCAATACGGCAACAGGTTCACTAGAGGTAAATAAACGGATACAAGTGATGAGAACTAAGCAGCATTTATAAGTGGCTTACCATTAACATCAACTTTTAGGTAGGGGTTCCCATTTTATTCTCAGTTCCTTTGTGGCTCTGGGTTCCCTGAGTTGTGTCACCATACATCACTTAAGTTCCCATCATGGGCTTTGCTACTAATTTATCACTAAGCATCTACCCTTTCTCACTTGCGTTGGAATGCTCCCTAGTAGACCTAAAACTCCCCTATGCTCTCACTGAGATAGGGAGCCGCCCGCTTTATAGCGATCGCGATTATGCTCAGTCCCCAGGCATTTGTGATAGATTGAGACTAAATTACTTTTGTCAACTCGTAATTATCCTTAAAATTGAACAGGCTTGAATGTATTAAAATCACATTTGTACTTATTTGTTAGAGCCTGAATGAATGCTCGGTTTAAGTATTAAGCGATTGCCTCCGGCACTGCGCTTCTCTACGAGACGCTACGCTAACGCGTAGCTTCCCGCAGGGTACGCGCAATCGCCATACAAAAATTGTGTTTTCAGCCCGTATTTTATGCTTGATTTTAAGCACTATTACTTATTAACACATTGTTCACGACCCTAACCTATCACAGATGGTCCCCAGGGAGTATTCTAGAAGTAGGGTATTATCGTCGAGTACCTGCTAATGTAATGACAAATATATTAACCACTATAAATCGCCATAATTTAGGATTTTTACGGGATTCTGGACTGTATTCGTTTCTATCAGTAAACCAAAAAGTTTTTCTCAAAAGAGCAATTTAGATGCAGTTATTAAGTTTATGTTATATTTAAAACTTAACCCAGCAAGAGATATTTACATAATAAGTGTTTGATCAAACACTCAATATATAAATAATTATTATAGTATTGTTAAAGTGCTCCCCTTGAGGAAATAATGAAATTAGCGTTTCGGATAGGAACCTAAATCAATTGACTGAGCCAATTTTAGATTTTAGATTTTGGATTTCGTTGAGGGATTGATCTGTTCTCTATCACAACTGGCTCCCCTTTCCCTAATCTCCTCTTTTTCTCCCCTAATCTAAAATCCAAAATTGATTGATATTACCATCAGAACTTCCGGTTTTAACGGATCAGGAAACCATTGATGAAGTTCTTAAATGTTTAATGGAGAATTTCTCTATTGAAACTCAAGGTGCATGTGATCAGCAAACATTATTTGAAATTCTGATCAAAGCAGCGAGTAGTCGAGACAGTATCGATAACACAGCCAAAATCTTAAAGAATGTCTCCACAGCCAGCAGTTTCTGCATGGCGATCGCATCTGGTGGAGTACCTTATTTATCCTTGGGATTTCACACCCTCAGGTTTGGTATATGGGTAGCATGGCTCACAGTTATTGCGGCAGAAATGCTACTAATATCCAAAGGTCTTGGCTTTGTGATCTGGGATAGTTATAAAGCTGGTGACAAAATTGATCTCATTGAGGCGATCATAGATGTTGCAATTATTGGTGCTTTACTAGATCAATTAAGTAGTTAAACAAAATTATTTACACATCCTATTTGGCTCTGTTCCTTGTCCAGCCAAGGATACAGATTTTTCAAATAGGAAATTAATTTTGCACAGGTACTTATTAGATGTTACAGGCTATCTGCTGGCGCAGATGGTTACTGATGGTTCTAAATCTTAGTTGTACATCACTCCAAGATTTTTACCCGACTTACCTCTTTGGGTCGTGCTGCTTTTTGGTTTACTGTTATATGTGGAGGTGTTAAGTATGACCCAAGGCCTGCCCAAACTAGTAACCTTTGAAGAATTTACTGCGTGGCGTCCTGACGGGGGGCGTTACGAATTACATGACGGGGTAATTGTTGAGATGCCACAACCAGTGGGGGGACATGAAGCGGTTACGGGTTTTTTGGCTCGGAAAATAACTATAGAGTTTGATAAATTAAATCTCCCCTACATCATCCCCAAAGCTGCATTGGTCAAGCCACTAGAAAATGCATCGGGTTACTCTCCTGACGTTTTGTTAATCAACCGAGACAATCTTGTCAATGAACCAAAATGGAAGCAGGAATCAACCCTAACCGATGGAGCGTCCATACCCTTGGTAATTGAGGTCGTTAGCACTAACTGGCGCGATGATTACTATAAAAAGTTTGCAGACTATGAAATTCTAGGTATAAGAGAGTACTGGATTGTTGATTATGCTGCATTAGGGGGACGGGAATTTATCGGGAAGCCCAAACAACCTGCTATTTTTGTTTGCGAACTTGTTGACGGGGAGTATGTCAAGAAAATATTCCGAGGCAATGACTTAATTATTTCCCCAACCTTCCCCCACATCAACCTTACCACCCAGCAGATTTTTGATTCGGCTTTGTAAATTAAGCCTCTTGTTGCTAATTAGATGATGATGAAGGTAACGTTTCTGTTTGCGAAGCTAATTTATACTAAAAACGGGTTGGAGCTTTACTTTTAAAATTACGCTTGAGATCAACAGGGAAAATTCTCTTTGCCCAGGCAAAATTCCAGTAATCAGCCGTCTAGAGTATACCACGCTGAACTGTTTACTGAGTCACAGGTACTTGCACAAGTTTAGTAAGTACCTGTTGTTTAGCTTCAGTAAAGAACAGAACTTGATATGGTTGTTACTGGCTTAGTGAGGTAGCTTTCAAATGATACCTAGTTAATTCTATTCCTCAATCTCCTCCATATCCATCTCTTCCTCTTCTTCATCACTGACCTTGGTGACAGAATTAGCAGAGACCACAGCCCCCTTATCTAGTTTGTCCCGCACCTGCTGCTTAATTTTTTCGGCAAATTCTGGTTTTTCTTCTAGATACTTGATGGCGTTGTCTCGACCTTGGGAAATATTTTCCCCGTTGTAGCTATACCAAGCGCCTTTGCGGATGAGAACACCTGTTTCTTCTCCTAAGTCAACTAGACAACCCAGGGTAGAAATTCCTTTGCCAAAAATTATGTCAAATTCGGCAATGCGGAAAGGTGGTGCGACTTTATTCTTTGCCACCTTCACCTTGACGCGATTACCAAACTCATCGGTGCCTTTTTTCAAGGTTTGAATCCGGCGAATGTCTAAGCGCACGGAGGCATAAAATTTCAAGGCGTTGCCACCAGTTGTGGTTTCTGGGCTGCCGTAGGTGACGCCAATTTTTTGCCGTAACTGGTTGATAAAAATGACTGTACAACCGGACTTGCCGATGTTGCCTGTAATTTTTCTCAAGGCTTGGCTCATTAATCTGGCTTGTAAGCCTACATGGGCATCACCCATATCACCTTCGATTTCGGCACGGGGGACTAGGGCGGCGACGGAGTCAATTACAACAATGTCCACGGCAGCAGAGCGCACTAACTGATCGACAATTTCTAAAGCTGATTCGCCGGTGTCAGGTTGGGAGACCAACAAGTTAGCAATATCTACACCTAAAGCGGCTGCGTAGGTGGGGTCTAGGGCATGTTCTGCATCCACAAAGGCTGCAATACCTCCCTCCTTTTGTACTTCCGCGATCGCATGTAGGGCTACAGTTGTCTTCCCGGAACTTTCTGGTCCGTAAATTTCAATCACTCTGCCTTTGGGCAAACCACCACCCAAGGCTAAGTCTAAGGTGAGCGCACCACTGGAAATTGTCTCTACCCGCATCCGGGTAGCATCTCCTAGACGCATAATCGCGCCTTTGCCAAAGGTCCGTTCAATCTGGGTAAGTACGATATTTAGTGCTTTTTGTTTGCCAGAACTATCAGTATTGGTAGCCATTGCTGCCTCTAAGTATATATTGATTTCTGTGGTGTCGGGTGGAAAATTTCAATAGAACAGATATACTATTTTAACTCTAAAATAGATTTTGACAAGATCGTAACGCGATCGCTGACTATTTTCACTTTTATGATCTTCAACCTTCCTGACTTTCCGATCCCCGACACCCCTTTGTCCGTAGCTAGTTTAACTGCCTATCTCAAGCTCCTGTTAGAGGAAAATGAAATCCTCCGGCAAATTTGGGTGACGGGTGAGGTTTCTAGTGCTAGTCAGCATCGTAGTGGCTTATTTTTTACTCTCCAAGATCCCGAGGGGACGGCGGCAATTAAGTGTGTGGTTTGGAATAGTCAATTAGCCAAACTGGCACAGATGCCTATTTATGGAGAACAGCTAATTATCCTGGGGAGTATCCGGCTTTACCCCCAACGGGGAGAGTATCAATTGTCTGTGTGGCAAGCTTTACCAGCGGGAGTAGGTTTACAGGCTTTGCGCTATCAACAATTGAAAGACCGCTTGCTAGCTGAGGGGTTGTTTGATCCCCAAAGAAAGCGATCGCTGCCACATCACCCACAAATTATTGCTGTTGTCACCTCCCCCACCGCAGCAGCTTGGGGCGATATCCAAAAAACTCTCAAAAGTAGGTATCCAGGGTTACAAGTTTTATTTGCTCCTGCCACAGTCCAAGGTGAACAAGCACCGGAATCAATTGTCAAGGCTATTGCTAGGGTAGAACGGGATGGTCGGGCCCAGGTACTAATCTTATCACGGGGTGGCGGAGCCGTGGAGGAATTAGCTTGCTTTAATGATGAACGGGTAGCCAGGGCAGTTGCCAATTGTCGGATTCCCGTAATTACTGGCATTGGACATCAGCGGGATGAGTCCCTCACGGATTTAGTGGCTGATGTCTGTGTCCATACACCCACTGCTGCGGCTGAAACCGTTGTCCCCGCCTTGTCGGAGTTGTATGCTCAACATCAACAACGTGTGGTAGATTTGTCCCAGGCAGTAGATGAACACAGCAAAACTGCCCAAAATCAACTCCAAGCTTGGAAAAACCGATTGCGACGGTTGCGATTAGACCGACAAGTACAGCAAGAACTGCAAACAATCACCTGGCGGCGACAGCAATTAATCCAAACTACCACTGGTAAATTACAACAAGCAACCCAGCATCTAGGGATGTTGCAGCACAGACTAGCTAGTATTGACCCCAAAGCGGTGTTACAGCGTGGTTATGCAGTGGTGAGACAGGAAAATGGAGCGATCGCTCGGAGTGCGGCTCAATTGGCCGTGGGACAGGAATTGTTGATTCAGTTGGGACAGGGGGAGGTGAAGGTGAGGGTTGTGGAGATTGAAGAGTAGGGGAGGCTTTCAAGTAGAAGAGAAGGGGACCAGCTTTTATTTAGCCTCACAGATCATTTAAGATGGCTATAGCTGAACTCCTCGAATATCCTTGCCATATTTTGGAGAGCATGAGGACTAATAAATGGTAGAAGTTAAAAACGTACTAAATACAAAACTAGAAGTTTGCTGCACCTCCCCCATGACTGGGTTTTATCGAGATGGGTTTTGTAGCACGGGGGGGTCAAGATGTCGGAATGCATGTAGTTTGTGCTCAAGTGACAACGGAATTTTTAGAACTTACTAAATCCCAGGGCAATGACTTGAGTACACCCGTCCCACAATTTAATTTTCCAGGACTAAAGGCAGGCGATCGCTACGGCATCTAATTTTAGATTAGAGGCGAACAGATCAATCCCTCCCCTCTAAAAAGACTGAATATATATAATACCTTCGCCAATTTACGAGGGTGATTTGATGGTTCGATATACTGCTAGTGGGAAGGGGGTAGGACGAGGTGCCCTAGAGCGCTGATCGAGTAGAAAATATTGACAAAAACAGAATTATGTGTAGTAGGATAAAACGTCTATTTCTAGCTCAATTTTTAAGTCTAGTTAAGGACGATCGCATTAAAACTCAGTGCCTAAAAGTTCAGTTTACGTAATATTCATATGTTGCGCTTTACGTCAACCACTTGTACTGGACCGGCGCTCTAGGCATTAGCTGAAATATTTCCGTGCCAAGGTTGACTGAAAATGATAAATATCTCAGAGAAGAAACTATGAGGGGAAGAATAATTACCCCCTTGGCGTAGATATTCAAGTGTCTGTGGAGAAACTTTTGGTGTAGGCTTTTATTATAGTGTGAATGTAAAATTTGGCTCTAACCAATGACATCAAGAGAAAAACTTATTCAAGAAATCGCTCAAGCCCCAGATTTTTTAGTTGAGGAGGTTTTAGATTTTCTACTATTTACTAAATCCCGCAGAGGCCAGCAATCTGGTTCAGAACAACCTAAAGAAGCCAGACCCTTCGCTCTCTGTGCAGCAGAGTTTACAGTTCCACCTAACTTTGATGAGCCATTACCAGAAGATATTTTACGTGAATTTGAGGGTGGATTAAATATACGATGAACTTGTTGCTAGATACACACATATTTCTTTGGTTTATTACTGGAAATCATCAACTATCTGCAATCTTTCGAGAGAGTATTCAAAATCAAGAAAATAAGGTCTATTTAAGTGTTGTTTCCCTATGGGAGTGCATAATTAAATATGAACTTGGTAAACTAGCATTACCAAAATCACCAGAAATTTATTTGCCTCAGCAACGTGAACGCCATAAAATTGATAGTCTCATAGTTGATGAGGCAAGCATCGCTCAATTAATCAACTTACCACTGTTACACCGCGATCCCTTTGATAGATTACTTATATGTCAAGCTTTACAGAATAACTTAACGCTTGTGACTGCCGATACAACAGTGATGAGCTATAAAATAGCTAAGTTTTTGAAATAACTAGGGTCTGCTGAAAAACTCCACAAATCGAATCTAGGTGACACACAGTGCCGAACGACTTGAACGCGCAAACTCGGTGAAACGTCTTAAGGCACGGTGAGAACCATATCCAACACGATTAGCATAGGAATCAATGATTAAAGTGCGTTCAAAAATAGGAGCAACTATGTTACAAAGGGCATGATGTATAACTCGATCCCGATAAGGTGCAGCAGATATCATGCGGGGTTTAGGTTCAAAGATATAAAATGTATTGTAAGCACCAGGAGTATAAGTTTTTGCCTTGAGTTCCGCTTGGAGACGAAATAATTCCGCTTCTAAATGAAAGTTAAATTCTAAAACATTGTCTCTAAACCGTTTACCTTTTTGTGCTTGTTGAGATGCCATTAATTAAGTTGCTAAAATCGGTGATAGCTGGCCACAAATTGCGATGTTTTTTCACTTGATGAGTTCATTTTTTTGTTGTTTGATCCAGCCGCCTAATTCTATACCAATTTCATTCAATAAGTTTTGGCTATATTCATAGCGTTCTCGTTTAATTAGGCTAAAATCTAGTAATAATCTAGTTTGATATCTGAAAATATCTAATTTTGAGTTCAAACATTCTAACTGTACTAACTTTTTGGGTGAATAGCGAGCTATAATTAAACCGTCTAACAAGCCATATAGACCTGTAATAATTCTGTCTCCGAGTAAAAACCTGTGGTATTTGGGGAGTCGGTTAAGGATTGGCACATACCACTTGACTAAGTCATAGGTTTTCTGTATTATAGGTAAATCGCTTGTCACTATGTTAAAAACCAAAAAAAATTTAAGCCTGCTTCGCAGGCAGGGAAAATAAAAAATTGTAAAGGGCAATAGGGGAAGAGTGTAAAGGGCTACTAAGTCCTGGGGGAAGCCACCACAACACGAAAACCCAGGTTGTTGATCCTAAAGTCACGGGCGTTCCAGCAGCGAGCCGCAGCACGGCAGTAAACCGGGAAGTAGTCCCAAGAACCGCCACGCAGCAGCCGATAATCATTCTCATTATCATCTAGCCACGCGGTACCATCGCTCGGCGCTCCTATATAATTTTTGTGCCACTTGTCTTCGCACCATTCCCATATATTACCATGCATTTCATATAAACCAAAACTATTTGGTGGAAAAATTCCTACATCTGTTGTTTCTTTACGATATTCACCCTTGGGACCCTGACCGTAGTTACCTTTGTATACTTTCCCCTCAAACTCCCAGTCTGTCCCATCATAATTTGCTAAATCTGTAGTGATGGTCTCCCCAAAGTAAAAGGGGGTAGTAGTCCCCGCTCTACAGGCGTATTCCCATTCAGCCTCACTGGGTAGGCGATAAATCCTCCCTTTCTTCCGAGTCAGTCGAGCGCAAAACTCCACTGCATCATCCCAAGATACCTGTTCCACAGGTCGATTAGCACCTTTAAATCTGGATGGATCTGGTTGTAAATCTATCTCCACCTTCGGCCAAGTTGCCACCACTGCCCATTGCCCCTGGGTGACGGGAAATTTCCCCATCCAAAAGGGTTGAATATTAACTTGATGTTGTGGTCCTTCGCTATCATATCTCCCCTCCTCCCCTGGAGTACTCATGAGAAATTGACCCAAAAAAGCATTCAGAATACTACCCCGATTTTGTTGTGACTCCTTCTTCTCTGGGGAACCCATGAGAAACTTTCCACCAGGAATCTTTACTAGATCCAGAACTACTCCATTACCCAAGTCTTCACTGAATAATTCCGCTTGTCCCCGAATGCTCTGATTAACTTTCCCCTGAGCATTTACCTTCACAATATCGAATTCAAACTGCTTTGATACATTCTGGGTTTCAATTGGGGGTGCCGGCCCTGCCGGGACGGGTTTCAAGTTTAGTTGCTGTGTCAACTCCCTCTCTATGCGATCAGCATCTTCTTTGCCGAGCAGGAGATCTTGGCGAATTTCGGTTAAGCGCCGACGATCGTAATCCGTTGGCAAATAGCCCTTTCTCACTGCTGCCCTAAAGCAGTCAGCATATTTATGCCGCTGTTGTGCCCGCACTAAATAGGGTTGTTGGACTTTCGCCTCTATGGTTTGCGCCTCTTCTAGGGTGATCTGTAAGCGATCCCTGAGGGTATTTAAACTAGTCCGAGCCAAATAATCATCCTCAATGGCACCCGTAAACGCCAGACCGAGGTCTTGATCGAGTTCTTGAAAGATTTGATCAACCCGCTGTCGATATTGCAACTTAGGATCGGGCTTGGGTGGTCGCACAATGGGCAACTCGAAGCCGGTATCTTCGGCAATGATCTTCGGTAGATAGCCCCCTTTGCTTTCAATTTCAAAGCGCCGCTCTGCATATTTGTGCAAATCCTGGGCGACAATCCACTGCCCCTGTCCTGGATAGGCGGCTCCCTCCATGCCCTCAATCAGGTAGCGGGTATAGAGGGACA
>Ga0209611_10011822_pt1 | contig 12436 bp, 7 predicted proteins | sample S1TSphgellanicum_3_FD_187693 | JGI IMG/M metagenome (GOLD analysis project Ga0209611, IMG submission 187693) | Host-associated microbial communities from peat moss isolated from Minnesota, USA - S1T2_Fc - Sphagnum magellanicum MG (SPAdes) (version 2) | ecosystem: Host-associated > Plants > Peat...
TAGAGGTAGTCACAACCCTAGGATGAAAAAAAATAGTTAACTTAGAGGTTGTCACAACCCGAGGATGAAAAAAAATAGTTAACTTAGAGATTGTCACAACCCGAGGATGAAAAAAAATAGTTAACTTAGAGGTTGTCACAACCTGAATATGAAAAAAAATAGTTAAAGTAGTTAACTTTGTAGTGGTAGAAGGTCTGAAAAGTTATGTTCTTCAATCAAATCATAGTTATCCTTTGCTAAAAACTTTTCCATCTTCAAATGTTGTTTCAAGTTTGAATTTGGCTTGCAATTTGACACATGAATCATTAGGCCAATTTTTTTGTCCATAATAGTAATCCAATCCATGTTTACCACCTATGAGTCATAGCGTCTTAAACCCTAGAAATATCAACACCCCAACAAGAGTAAACATTCATTTGGCTTTATTTGTGAACATGAGATTCCAAAAATTTGTTTTGTAATGAAACCCACATTCAAAAATTGACCCACGTGGATGTGCCACCAAACTAGTGAATTTGCACATGTAGATAAGGGAATAGATTGCCTCCTAAATATAAATAATTCTCTAGTGATTAGTGCTTGAGAAAATTCCTCAATTGAATCCCCCACATCAAACATATTTTCTTCAAGGTCTAGTCCCACAACATCAATTGTTGTAATAGATGCATTGGCACTAGGGTTCAATTGATCAAAACACATCATCAAAAAAGAAATAACAATCTCAACATGATATTTAGATGTTAATTAGATTACATTCCCATGTCCCACCAAGTTTTCCACAATACACAAAGCTTTAAAACGTGCATCCAACATGATAACCATCATCTTGTGAACAAGTTTTGTATCAAATGACCTCAAATCCAAAAAAAGTTTGACTATTTTTATAATCTCCAATCACATATTTATGTGCAAAAGGAAGATTTAAACCTCAAATGGGTCAAAGATTTCAAACTTGTTAGAAAGTTTCAATAGCTCAACATCCATGTTCATAATAAATGTAATAACTATTGTCAATGCATCTAACAACAACCAATGGTCATTGGATTAATTCATCACACATGCCAACACAATAAAATTCAAAGTGGATGTGACTGTTTCAACAATAGTCCACATTTCAACTTTAAGTACTTTTTGTTGTAAATCCACATATTTACGCCTGCCATGACAAAGCATTATGACATTCTTAAATTGCCATGACAAAACATTATGACATTCTTAAATTCAAAAGTTTTTGAAAACATAATGACCTTGTTGGTGAATTTGGTTTTCATGGGAATTTTAAATTTTTGATGTTGCATTCCACTTCAAAAACAATAACACTTCCACTTTTGCCTCCCTTTCCCAAATTTTTTAATTCAAGTAATGGTTTTTGTAAATTAGTTAAAGTTTCTTTCACAATTGCATTTTTTCACCCAAGAAGGACTGTCATTTGTTTGTAATTTATTGGTAGGCCTTAAACATCACATGTTTAAAACATGTACCTTCATAAACCCTAAGAATTTTCAAAGGTTCATAATCAATGATGAAATGCAAGGTTGTTGCCATAGTTATCAAATTAGTGCCTTCATATTTACCAAATGCAATTACTGGATGCAACAAACCAAACCTCTCCAACACAAACTAGAGTTATATAGCCATGGATTGTCTAATTGTTTCGTTCTTTTCAAATAACCCCATAGTTATATGCATGGGCACCCATCTTGCATTCAAAAAATTGATAACCAAAGCAAAAAATCCACATCACAAAAAAATTAAAGAATAAAATCAATAAAGACTATTGCTACATATGCAAAATTTGGCAAAACATGTTGGTCCATTGTCCTCTTTACCATGGCAAGGAACTTTCTTTCACAAGAGGAAACTGAAGAAACATTTGAACATGAAGGCATTGGTGTAAAACTAACCTTTGAAACCAAATGTTTTCACAAGTGGACAAGGGTTTATAACACTTACAAATATAAAACACCAAATCCTATAAAACCTATTGTTGAGCATCAACATTTTTTTTGTATGGGTTTATGGCACCAAAAAATGCAATAATTGCATAATTAGATGAACTTTTCTTTTTTTATTCCAATTGCCAACTATGAGTAGCAAGTTCTACCACCTTTTCCTTGAGTTTTTTTTCATGAGCAAAGACTTTGGATGTGTAGTTTGCACGTGAATATTCATGGGAGTTATACCATTAAATTTGTAATATGTAGTTAAACCCTTGCAAATTTAGATCTTTGCATTAAAACATTGTTAAATGCTTGCCCAAATCCATAAATTTTGGATCATAACATTTACAATTTTACCAAATGCACAAATAACCTATTGTTGATGGCAAAAAATCCCTAGTAAATAGACATTTGATTATGAAGTATCCAAGTTGCAACTTGTGTTTCTATAGTTGTAAGTCATGAAACATCAACATTTGACATTTTGCTAGATTATAAATCCACATTCTCAACATTTGAGATTTACAAGGACCACATTTGAGTGGGGGCAACTAATGGACCATCTTCATTGACTCTGCCCATGGTCTCAACAAAAGAAACATTCTTCTTTTTCAACCATTGAACATATAAAAACCTAAACATAAGACACAAAGACAAACACTCAAAAAACTTTCCAAGCTCCCAAAAACAAAAAGGATAGTGATAAAAAATTTACTTTTGTTGCAAAACTTTGCCAATTTGTTGAACAAGTTAATGCCTTCTAATTTGTCAAGCAATAAACCTTTAGTCAAGAGCCAATCCTTTTGAATTGGTTGAACAACAAAACACAAAACCAACGTGGAGCCCTCCTTATTCATTAAGCAACAAAATTAAAGACAACAAATACTATACAACAAAAAGCAACTTGGACTAGAAAGCACAATGAACAAAATAAAATCAAAGCACTTCTAGACTTTGGACCAAAAATTTACTTAAATTAAAAGTGCAAAGCACATTGTGAAAGTGATAGATTTCTTGTGAAGCTTCAAGCAAAACATGAAATGAAACATTGGAACAAAATTGAAATGCTTGGTTTTTACAAAGCTCACAATAAAAAAAGAACCCCATTTCATAAAAAAGTTAAAAAACAAGAATGTATGAAATATGAAGCACCAAGTGTTGTGAGAAGTTTAAAGTAAAGTTTTGAGATCGACTTATAAACAAAATCTTAACAAAAATGAAAAATACGAAGGTGCAAAGGTGCAAAACAAAGTGTTGAAAGGAGATTGTGATGGGTTCTCCTTAAACCCTAAATAAGATATATATTTTGACATTTTCAAAACCCCAATGGATTGGATGTGAATTTGTCTAAAACATAATGAACAAATATGACTACTTATAAACCGTCATCATACATATAAAGGCATCTAGCTTTTGTGTGTAGAACTAAATATTGGAAAGTTTAAAAATCCTAGCTAGATGCATAACCAAAGTTTTTTGTATAACTAATCCAAGGGTTGTGCCTTCTTTTCTCATAATTCTTTTTTTCATCTAATTGTAGATTGTTAAGTGGCACAAATTATAAGATGGGTCGGGCCCATTTCTAACTAATTAATTTGCCATTTTTGGAAATTTGTGAAGTTGCATGGAATTTAAGCTATAAATATGAACATTCATCCACAAGTGGAAATTTGAGGGAAGATTCTACCACTTTTGTGGCATCTTAAATTGAAGAATTTGGCCTTTGTGATGGAATCTTAACTTACCATTTGTTGAAAGGACTTAAATGCTATCTTAAACAAAATATGTTCTAAAAAGCATGTATGCCAAGAAATGTGCCTTAAGGAGCATTTTGCACCCCTTGTAATAATCCCTAAATGTTTGATCATTAAACCAAGCCATAAGGGCATGCCAAGGCCAAAAATCTACCGTAAAAGGTGCCTTCACATGCATAAGGACTTTGAAAGGACTAGGAAATAGTAAACAACTCTTGGCTTTGCACAAGCCATCCTCCAAGCCAAAAGGACCACCTATTTATTGACAACATTTTCCCCATAGTATGACATTTCAATTGGCTTGTTTGATGGGGAATAAAAGTAATAAAATGAGATAGCCTTAATATAATTGGCAATATTTTTTTAAATAATTATTTTTTTGAAAAATTAGGGTCCAACAACTTCATTTTTAAATATTTAAAAATTTCAATAGAATAATTCAAGTATGTTAAATCTCTTTATATTTTCAAAGATCATTGTGGCGACCCAATGGTTCTATGCGATGCATTTAGTGCCCCCATAAGTCTTATGGTATACATTCAACATTTTGTAGTTCATTGAGTTTCTTTTGAAAACCATTGACAAATGCATACAACTAGATATTACATGACCTATGACTTAGGTTGTTTTAGATTCCAACTTTCAATTGTAGTGGCATCATTTAGGACATTAAACCCTAAACCTAATAAGTTTGTTTACTTGATCTTTTCTTACATCAGATGAATTTTTTTTAGTTTCTTTTTCATGTTTTGATTTCTTTTCTTATTTCCTAAGAAAGGTGGTTTAATGAAACTAAAGGATATATGTTTTTATCTAATTGGGCAAGGATCAATTGATAATTCTAAATCTTGAAAGGATGAATTTCCTTTCTTGAATTGTTTGACATGGATTTGCACAAAAATAAAGTGTGAATCATTTACACTTACATGAATGGGGATGAAAGGTTATGCACTTACATGGAGTGTAAATAAGTTTGCTACTTCCACAAAAGATATGGACTCTAAGACCATATACATGCACAACATTGATGAGAACACATATTTATGTAATTATGGTTACTATTTTGTAGGAATTAATTTTGTGTAGAGCAAAACCCTCAATTGTATAAAGTTATGGCAAGGGCTTTATTGAACTTTAAAAAAAAAGACCTACACAAATTTTATTGTAGTACTTTTTCCTTGCGATGCTTAAAGGATCAACTATGACAAGGGGAAACAAAAAAAAGTGGGCTTTTCAAAAAAAAAAATGCCCATATAAGTGAGAATTGTAACCTAGAATATGCCCTCAACTACAGTACAAAAATCAACACAACTTGGTCTTCAAGTTATTAGTTTTTAAACTTCAGAAGATAACAGAAAGAATAGAACATGAAACAAACATGGGTTTGAAAAAATGCATATATTTCAAGGTCTTAGAAGAGCTTTAGAAGAGTGCAATAAACAAAAAATGACTAATATTCACTATTTTTTATTAGTCAAGTGGATGAGATTTGAATGTGTTTCTCATCCAATATTATCCAAATTTTTTTTCTTGTGTATGAGTGAAGGAGGGGGAGGACATTTGATTTTTATATTGGATGTGACAAATATTGGTGGAGGGTCATATTGAGGGCACGGGTGGAGATGCCCATAGAGAACTTGTTGTCTTAAATGCTAAATTTGGACTTAGTGACCCTTAATTAGCCTAATAGCCTAATATTCATGGTCTACAGAAGCAAACCCAATAGGGGGGGTTTTTTAGGGTTCACCCAAGGCCTTGAGTGAGATCTTTTAGTGGAACCATGTTTCACTTGGGAAATGTAAAATTTGAACTTGGAGACATCAATATTGTCTTTGGACTAGAAATTTGCAATGTTATGAAACAACCAATTGTGTTTGGGTGGGGGTTTTTTTTTATGAGTGTTGTGTAGGTATAAGAATTTTTTAACAACCTTTGTTCTTGGTTTTTTGAAACTTAAAATTCTCAAAAGGTCATTCCCCAAGTTATTTTTTAAAAACACATTCTCCATTTATTTCAAAAACTTAAAGAACCTGCAATTAATTTTCATGAAATAACCAATGTTGGGTGGGTATCACAATTTTTGATACCCATCATGTCTGGTTTTCATAAAATAATTTACAAAAGGGTTCAATTTGCCCCTGAAAAAATTCTAAATTTTTTATGTCTGGCAAGGGTATCAACATTTTAAAAAAATTAAACCAATTCTCACAATGTTAGTTCTTAGAAATTTGAGAACAGTTGGTTATCCTTTGTCGGTTTTCACAAACTGGATATTACTTTATATTAAAAATTAAAATTAAGATAAAATAATTATTGATTTGATTTCTTTTTTTAGCGACAGCTCTGGCTTTTTGAAAAAATTCAAAATCAAACAACCTTCAATTCAAGGTTTTTGAAAATTTTCTAAAATAAATCACCATTTAAAATAAACTCTTCGAACATCATTAACATATGACCTAACCTACCATTAATAAGTACTTACCACCACATACTAGCCCTCCCTTGGATCTCCATTTCTCAAGGAAAATTAGAACTAACAAACAATTTTTGATGTGGGTCTGGTGATGAAAATGTCCCTTTTTTAGTTGTAATTAAATTAGATTGACTTAACATCATATCTCCAAACTTTAGACCCATGGTCCATGAATGATTAACAAGATCCAGCAAGTAAAATGTTGTTCCATTCTACATAGAAACATAATTAAGTTTGATGTTCATAACTTCTTTTTCATTGCTTGCTTGTATTAATTTTTTATGGCAGCTAAACCTTGAGACCCTAACCTGGGCAAGAGGTCAGACCTTACCCGGTTCTCAAAATTTTTTTGGTTTTTAAAAAAAAATCAGTTCTCAAACCTGGTTCTCACACAAGTGAGAACCGATGGTTCAGGTTTCAATCAGGGTATCACTCATGATGATATCCTAAAAGTATCGAACTGAGATAGATGTCCAAGTGATACTCAAGTGATACCCATGGGTATGTTTGATACCCACCCAACACTGGAAAAGAACCCTAGATAGATTTCTAGGTGATTCTTTTGTTATTATTTGGTTTTTGAGAATTTTCATGGTTCTTTGATTTTCTGAGAACAAACAATTATGAGATTGGAGAACCACCCTTGTAATTGGTGGGCAAGTTTTGGTGTAGTTACTCGGTTTGGCTGGTTAGACCCAGCGGTTCCAGTTCCAGTTAGGACAAACCAAACCAGCACTGGGTCTGATTTGTAAAACCAAACCACCAAACCAGTGTTACAAACTTCAGGTTTGGTGCCATTTTTACTGCGGTAGGAGTGAAGGTGCTTGATGGGATAGAGGGCAGTGATGGAAAAAAAAAAAAAAAGGGGCTTCTAGGAAGTGGTTAGGGTTTAGGGGTATGGAGAATGGAAGAACAGAAAGGAGTAAAGGCCATGCATGACATACTCTATGACTGCCACTATAAGAACATAACTACACTCCAGCTGAAGCTAAACCCATGGTTAGGTTCATGGTAGAGCTAACTCTCTAGGATCATCCTCCTATAGGATATTTTGCCCCACCACTCAGACTCATAAAAGTTAGTGTGAGGTTTTGGCACACTAGGCTAAAAGAGGGGTTTGTGGATAAGATAAAAAAAGTGTAGGCATACACCAACCTATTAATTAATGTAAAGGGAGATTAACCCATGTGGACACTAAAATTAGTGCTGTGTATGTGTCCCCACTCATTACTTAGGTAGTTTACTTTCAAGTTGTAGGTGAAAAATAAATGGTATTATTATGCAGGTAGTTGGTGGTAAGTCAGCACTAGGTATCTCATTTGGCTTGTTAACCACAAGGGAGAGAGAGAGAGAGAGAGGGAGAGGGAGGGAGCTGGTTGTGAAGAACCTGCCAAACTTTATTGCCAAAGAAGAACACAACAACAATTGAAAGAAATGGGAAAGGAGAAAGAAAAGCAGAACCAATTTAAGAGTTGTTTGACTTTTGGGATTTATTGAACCAAGGAATCTGGTAATAAATAAGGGAGGAGGGGTTTGAAGAGGGGGTTTTGGGTTAGGGGAGGTGGGGGGGGGGGGGGGAGAGAGAGGCCTTCCCTAATAAAAGCCACCTTCAAGAACGAGGAGGAGGAGGAGGAAAAATTTAGGAGGAGTCAGGCAATGAAGAAGGTATTGGTCCGAAATGGAATCTGATGATGATCAAAAGACTAACATTAGAGAGGTGGGGTAGAAGAAAAGGAAAGAACATGCACTAAATACATAGACCCAATTTGAAGAAAGTGGAAAATGAGGTAAAACACACTCCGTATGAGTCCCCAAAATAACTGCCCTTGGCTCCTGCCTCAGGGGCGATTGATTATTTCAGGAACTCCGTGCTTGATAGGAGTTCACCACCCTACCCATAAACCCAATGCTATGGAACTGAAGAGAGCCAAAGAGAACAAGCACTCAAGTAATTACATCACAATTGATGAAACTAACACCAACCCATTCTTGCTTCTTTAAGACTTAGAATTAACAGCACTTGAGCTTAGCCATTAATCCCATGAACTATCTCCCTGCAGCTTAGTATTAATCCATTGGACTATCCTTACCAGAACTAGAGTACTTCCCCCAACTATATATAAATGATAGCTATATAAAATTCCAGCCTTCATACCACAGAATTATGACATGTCCATCCACTGTTTGAGAACCAAAAATGCTCATCTCATATCTTCCAATTTGGTTTATCATCAGTTCCCTCAAGAATTGAGAATTTGAGCTGTAGTAGTTGTACATATCAAAGTTCAAATCATCAATAAATCCTGTTTTTGGTCACTTTAAAATACACCAAGTATGAAGGTGGTGGGTGCCCGGGGATTTCTGGGGCTGAACCATTGCACTCAGGTTAGAAATAATTGTGTTGATGCAAAACATGAAGAGTCTGGTCGCGATAGTTTTGTGTGCCAGATAAGTAGTGATTGTCTGATTTGGTGCCCAAGTAGGTTGGAAAAAGAAAACTGGGTACCAACAAAAACTTTTCCCAGCTATGTACTTCCCTCCCTTACACATAAAGATCATTTGTCAGAGTGGTAGAGAAAACCAGAAGCTCCTAAAAAACAATGTTGAGTGATTAGAGTCTGAAGGTCAGAGCAATAATAATCAATTGCTCGGGTGTTTGTTTGGAGGAGGGAAAAAAACGCACACATACACAAATATTAAGCCTCAAGACAGTCCAATTAAAATGATTGATTGATTCAAGCACAACTCATGAGACAGTGAAGAAGAGTAGATAGTTGAAAGATTACAAGGAGTAGCAGTTGAGGATCTATTAAAAGATTACTCAATTCCTGCTTGTGCATCTGCAGTTAACTGGCAGTGTGGCATAATAGGTTTGCTATAGTAATGAACTACTACTGCCTGTTTGCTCCCCCCAAAAATAGTGGGTACTTTGGAGTTTTGCTCAATATTGTAACTGAGATATCACCACCCCTTGATTTTCAACCCTACTACCATAGTGACTTCATATTTCAGGGGCAGACTAGTTGACACCAAAGTCAGGGCAGCAACTGAACTGCGCGCACACACACACACACACACTCTCTCTCTCTCTCACCCACAAAACAAAAACAAAAGTGAAAAAACCATAAATAAACAAGCAGCTCATCATTAGTATGGCTCCTTCTACTCTTTATGGCAACTTGAAACAAAATCATGAGAAACAATAGAACCACGTAGGTGACTTAACATGGTTATGGTCATGGAACTTTGACTGCAAAATCAAATTTTGATTAAATAAATAACCAGCCTAGGGAGTGTAACAATTAGGTTCTTGAATCTTCACTATAAGTAAACAAGCAACTTAATGTATAATAATGCCTCTGCCATTTCATGGCAGCTTCAATTTTTAAAATCCTGAGAAATGGTGTAAAAACTATGGTAACATGGTTAGGTATTTTGCATCAAGAGGAAACTTGTTATTTCTTTATTTTTTAAAACCAATCTAGAGAGTATAATTGGGTCTTGAAGTCTTGATGAGTTTTTGACAGGTATGAAGTTTGGCACTAAAACTCTTGTCCAGTCTTTAACTGGTTAATAGTTGGAGGCGAAATTGGCAAAACCTGGGACCTGTTTCATATCTGGAACTTTCAAGATTCTGAGAACTACTTTCATCTCATACTTGTCATAGTTCCATTTAAAATAATGGTAACCATATTCGACCCACCATACAATATTTGAAAGGCTATTTGACAAAGTGCAACATACTGATTTTGGGTTTCATTTTGTTCAGCAGACAATAGATTGATTTGAGACTTGAAATGGCATGGATGATAGAGTCAGTTCCCTTTCTTGTGAGGGTGTGATATGGAAATGAGCATCACATTGTTGTGGTATCACACTAATGCAACAAAGTAGTGGTAGCTCAATATCGTTGGTGACAATTGGTGATGCTAGAAGACCATTGCAAGCTATGGATTTTGTAAACTTACAAGTGCCATGCAAATTGAAGAGGGTGTCAAGTCCTTTGAGGTTTCACATTTCTTGCATTTTGGTTTTAGTTGTTAGTTAATTATTGTGTCAAAGCTTGTCAAGAACACAAAACCTTTTTGTGCATGTGCTTTGTGCTTTTTATGTCACTCTCACCCTTCTCAAGTTGGCTAAAAGTTTCATTGAATGCCCTAATTTTTGTCTCATGCTCACTCTTAACTAATAACTTGCCACAATCTTTCATCATAATTTTCGTTGTCAAATTGTAGGGTTTTGATGTACATGATTTTTCTCCTACAGAAATATACTCTACTAGCAATAATAATATTGATAACTTAACGTGAAAGCACAAAGATGAAATTGAAGAGCCTGAAACTAAAGTATTTGTTGTTAAAGATCTTCATGTTTCTAACATGCTTTGTCAAACTTCTATTAGCAATAATAATATTGATATCTTAGAATGAGAGCATGAAGATGAAGTTGAAGAACATGAAACTAAGGTTATTTGTTGTTAAGGGTCTTCATGTTTTTGACATGCTTCTGTCAAACTTGAGGAAGCAAGGTATTGCATGGAAACCTTATAACTAAAATCATCCATGTGAATGTTTTGCAAGGTGAAGAATAACCAATTACTAGGCTTATTCAACCAAAGTTTTGCAATGCATCATTTGTCATCATGATATAGGCGGTCTTGAAATTTTCAACTCACCCACTAGGTGCCAAAAAGCTCACATTGTTTACTACAAGTCAAATGGCATAAATGTCATGAAAAAACATGTATAAATATGGAGCATAACACTCTACTTATGAAATATATAAAAGTGGCAACTAATAATCTTAAAGCTCCATTTGAATGTGAGTGAACTCATATGCAATGTTTTCCCTAGTGCGATCTCTAGAGTTTTTTCCTTTACAAATCAATCCAAAATAGACTATGAGATTCATGAGGTTTTCTTTGAAGATATAATTTGTTGTATGAGATTAAAGGCTTCTTTTATCAATGAAGGTTGTTGAATCCATTTGGTTGCATTGCTTTGTGTACAAGTTGTGTTTGAAGATTGTCTTTTCATCAAAGAAAATATTTGTTGAAGAGGTTATGCTTGCATTGGTGAAAATATTTTTTTCTAACTATATGCAAGCTACTACGGCCACATGTATTTTTAATTAGTGGATGTGCAAGGCATATTTATTATCATTTTCAATTTCTTATGAAGCAACTAGGAGCCCAAACACATGATGGTTGGCTTGTTTAAAGGTACTAAAAACTAGTGGTGCAACTATGGCTTCCAATTGTAAGTGTTCCTTGTTAGGCTTTCCTTCATTTAACAAATTCTTGCATATGTGAAGGATGAGGGGTCCAATTTGTATCTAAGTTGTGTAACTACTTTGAAATCTATAGTTTCATGTAAAAACTTGACAACATTAGAGCCACTCCACAAGTCTTGCTTTGGGCATTCTTTATCTAAGGTTTGCTAGTATGTTACTACAAATGAAAAAGTATCTTGGGCATTGACCTTTGCATGTAATTATTTATTGTTTTATAAAAATTGTTCAACAATGGGTCTATTTGGATCAATCTATACAAATTTTGAATAGACCTATTCCTCAACCTTTACATTAAAAGTCTTTTTAAAAAAGAAATGTTTTTTGGGGAATTTGGCCACATCATTAATCAAGTTGTTTTAATCATATATGCTATGGTAAAAGCGATGGGTCCCAATGACTATGGAATCATGTAGTTATGTGTGTCACATACAACTACAATTGCAGTCAAAGATGTAGTCATTTCATTCATGACCTTGATAAACAATCATCATGAAATTCAATGAGATGGAGATTATTGATGTCTTGTGTCCTGTTCCATATGACACATATGATGGTGTAATGGGTGAAGGCATGGTAAAATATACCAAAAAAATTGATTGTCCAAAATTGAGTTTTTAAATGAAACAATTTTTGACATAAACACAAGAAAATAAATTCCAAATTTATTTGAATTTCATTATGTGTTCCATTGAGTTAATGGTATGTTAAATACAAAATTTGAAAAATTTGAGTATGATAAAAGTAGGTAACAAGTACATTTCAAATTGATTAATCGTTTTATGGTGTTCAAATTTATTCTTTCAATAAGAAATTTAATGAAATATATATGTACCAAATTAAAGATCATTGTATATTCAAATATGTCATTGAAAAATTGTGACTTCTTTTTTTCTAGAACATATTTGACACATAGTTGAAACAAAAATTACACCTTAAAAAATGTCAAAATTAGTTACATTTAAAGAAGCTTAAAACAT
>Ga0209611_10011824_pt1 | contig 12435 bp, 7 predicted proteins | sample S1TSphgellanicum_3_FD_187693 | JGI IMG/M metagenome (GOLD analysis project Ga0209611, IMG submission 187693) | Host-associated microbial communities from peat moss isolated from Minnesota, USA - S1T2_Fc - Sphagnum magellanicum MG (SPAdes) (version 2) | ecosystem: Host-associated > Plants > Peat...
CCCCAAATTTAGCCTACTTTAAATTAATTACTATACATTTGTGAAAAATTTATTAATTAATTTGTGTCTCAACCCTAAACCTAATGGTTAAGTTAGTAGGGTATGTAATTAATACAGTAGCTAGGTTAGTAGGGTAGGTGGTTAGTACAATAGCTAGGTCAGTAAGATAACTAGTTATTAGGGTAGCTGTGTCAGTAGGTTGGTGCAATACTTATGAGGGTAGGAAAGTGAGCAGGGTAGCTATGTGTGAGGTCAGGTCCAAGAAAAACAGCTAAGAACAAAAAATAAATAAAAGAAAAAAAAAGTACAGCGATTAGCAGCAAAAAGAAATCGACTGTGATGAGCCCCATCCGGCGCCAAATGAAAAAATGCAACCCATCCAGTGGACAGAACGGCCAACTGGTGCATTGGTGGCTGTTAATTCACTCTGGCCGAGATGCTTTTAGTCAAGATTTTACTGGAGAAGTTTCAAATATTTGACAGCAGCAGGTATTATCAAAGATTTCTTGGTATGTACTATTCTTCATCTCTTTCTTAAACCACTTAAGAAAGTCACTGGAAATGAAATTGATTAATTTCAAAATCTTGCTGAGCATCCTAAAAGATACTACATTACTTAGTGCAATTAGAGTATCTCCAGTGGTGCTCAGTATGTGACCATGCAAAATTATTTCTCACACCCAAGTTGAGTTATTTACTTTTTTTCCAACCCCACCCATAAAACAAAATGTTGGGATTGCAAATAGGTGGGAGACTATTAATAGCAACCCATCTGGACCAATCAAACTATTTAGCCAATCAACAGCAGGTTTTATGCTTTGCTGTGCCTTTCACCAGCCTCTGCATCCTGTGCACAAATGCTGGGTCAAAACCATTTTGTGGAGAAAATTGGCATGTTTTGACTTTTTGTTCATCTGATTTTCCTTTGCAGGGCCGCATACTGATCACCAGTGGAGCTGCTCTTAGTGTGCTGCAAAGGGTGGTGGGGGGATGAAACCGCACTGCAGAAAAGAGGCAGTTGACAACATTGCAAGGAGGTAAGATACAACCTCATTGCAAATGGGTGATGAAATTGTTCTTGTATGCACATGTTGAGAGCTTCAAACTGTTCTCATCATCATCATCATTATCAATTGGAGAGGTTTTCAAACAACTTAGGCTTTTGTACTCTCATCCGTATTGTAGATTGCCATGTTTCCTCAAGCGAGCAAAAGGTCTGCACAAGTTTTGCCACTCTTGTATAGTCTAAACTGCTTTGCAAATAAGTGAATAATGTTTCTCTGTACAGAGATGTCATGGCACAAATTTACAGGCAAATGTTCTGTGAAGGACCTGAGCGGCCAATGCAAATTTCTGGGATTTTAGGTTCTAGTGGTGGGGATGTGGAATGGACAACATATCTTGGGTGAATTCAGAATTCACAGGGCTTCAAGTCAGGATGTAGAAATTAACGGGCTCTTCCATACTCTGAAGCAGATTGTATAACATGGGAAGGAGTTGAAGCAGAGTGGCATTATCTCTACTGTGAAGATGTTGTGTTGTTATGGCTGTACCCCTCTGTGATGACACATGCACATTATCAATGAAGCAGCAACAGGGAAAGTGGCAAAGAAACTGACATTAAAACAAGAAAAAAACCTGAACCCCTGGAGTGGAGAGAACCCAGACCTTGCTGCTGCCTCCACGAAATACCAAACTTCTGAAAAACAATTCTATGCATTTATTGTCAAACATTGTGCAAGAAGACAAGGGACTGTTTCTTTCTATATGCAGATGGTGTTAAGCAAGGGAATTCAAAGGAAATCGTCATGGTCCAACTTCTCTCAAGAATCAGGTGTTGCCTTGTCCAGTGCCTGTAACTCCTACTGGGTGCATCAAATGATCGCCATATCTGCTGTCAATTGCTGTTGTTGTGCAGAAAACGAAGTGATATACTTGGGTTGGGTCCAATACAACAAGGTACCCAAAAGAACTTTTGGTCTCCGTTAACAACACTACTGGTCCATTGTCTGGTTTCAGTGGCTTGCTCACATGTACATACATTGATGTCCTTGAATGCCGTGAGAATGGACTACGCCATGTTATGTACTTCTCTCCACAAGAACAGTGTTTCTTTGGTGACTTTGATTCATCACAACTCATGTGTAGCAATCATGTTGTCCACTGCCCACTGTAAACCCACTTTCATCATGATGCAACTCTAGAGCAATGTATTCTGTCCACAGGTAGCTGCTGCTGCTGCTGTATGCGCTGTATGCAAGAGAACGGCTTTAATCTCATCAGGTCCAATTTCCACCTCTTTTGCTTGCTGCACAAAAGCTTACACACACCACCCTCCTTTTAGATTATGAACTGGAGAAAAATATGTACACTTGATATTAACAAGCCATGCACATTGTTCCAACAAGAATACTGAGTTAGTCCTGGATCTTTTCAATTCTCACCTCCTGGAGTGTCGCTAGCACAAATTTTTGGGTTCTGAGGTTGATAAGAAGAAGAACAAGCTTCTTGAAGTTTATAGATATGATGAAATGGAATTGTGGGTTTGAAAAAGATACAGATATCAAAGTTGGACACTGATGCATGAGACATGCTGAAGATGAACAACAATCAAGTATATATATCTCCAGAGCAGACAACCAAACAGAAGTTGTGTTCGGAAAATCTTGCCTCAGCACGAAACACATCAAGTGCAAATCCATTGAAGCAGCTGATTACAGCCTGCTGCACATCCAAGCCAAGGCCATCAAGTGCACGCATTGTGGAGAGGAGGAGTCCTGGCCGACGAGCACAGAACATGTGGATGTTGAGGGCTCGTCCTTCCCTGATTCTAACCTCCACCTGCAGCATCATCATCATCATCATCATCATCATGTCCAAAAGCTCTCAAAGGAAGTCAGATGCTGCTGCAATCACACTTTTTGTAGTGGCAAGTAGAGTTGCATAAGCTGCCTGAACTTGATTCTTCATTCTGCACTTGATTGAGAGTCTGCAGCAGCCACCCACCAACTGTGGGTGCTGCTGTACATGCTGCTCAGACAAGTGCTTCTAACAATCAGTCCAGAACCAATTAAAAGCTTAGTAGAGAAACTTCATAGCCATACCCAAGAGAAAGGAGAGAAAACATAAAACACTACTACTACTACTACTACTACTACTACAGAGCATGTGTTGCGCGCTACCCCTCCCAATCAGTGCAGCGGAAAAGAAGTACAAGCTTGGTAGAAAAACTACTTAACAACCAGAAATTGCAAGCTCAGTAGAACGAACCTTCACAACCATATCTGAAATGAGAACAAACATAAGAAGACTACAGCAGATCTGTGCAGTTGGACATGGTTGTTGTTTGGTCAATAATGGAGCACTGAGGTGGAGGAAAAGAAGAAGAAAGAAGAAGAAGAAGAAGGAGATGGTGGGTGAGGGTGCCAGGTGGTGGTGGGTGGTAGCTGGAAGAATGCTCACTCACCCGTGCAGGTTGGATATCAGTGATGATGGGCAAGGAGGGGTTGTTAGGACATTCCTCCTTCACTGTAGTTCGACAAGCAAGTGTTGAACCTGCTGCTGCAAGTGGTTGTTGTGAAGAAGATTGTGTGCCAGCAGCCTCCAGCTCGGTGTGCAGATCATTGATCCGCTGCAACAGTTCCTTCAGATACTCGATTGCATCACCCAATATGGACGCCCTGTCCATCTATGCAGCCCAATCCCCAGCCCACCCATTGCATCTCAGGCAGCTGGGAACATATGCACAAGACTTAGGTTTTCTCGTGAGAGAGAGAGAGAAAGAGATCAGTTCCAGGAAAACCCTGAACCTGATTCGACAGATGGAAGGCACTTTGAATCCTTTGCAAATGGCTGCTGTCAATGGCAGGATGTGGAGAACATGTTCACAGAGAGAGAGAGAGAGAGAGAGAGAGAGAGAACTAGCACTCTTCTTCTTCTCCCTCAGAGAAAGCCTAACCTACCCATTCTCAAAAGATGGAGAAAAAGTGAGAGGATCACCAGAGATGGGAAGCAGCAAACGCAGAGTGACTACCTTGGTGATCTTGGGCACCACGGATCGAAGCATGTAAAGGCGATCGTTGAGCTTCTTGCGACGTCTTCGTTCCGCCATGAGGTTCTTGGCAGGCAGTCCCTTTTTCCCCTTACCCTTGTTGTTGCTGCCGCCGCCATGGCCGCCGAAGACAATGCCATGGCCACCACCACCATCTCCTCCTCCTCTTCCCTCCATGCCGCCCCCCAGAGTGTCATCTGTCTCATACAACAGTGCGCCCGACCCATCGCCGCCGCTTTCATCGAGCTCGTCCGGCTCCTCGTCGTCTTCTTCTTCTTTGGCGTCATCTTGCAGCTCTCCTCCTCCTCCATCTTCTTCTTCTTCATCATCATCTTCTTCTACTAAGCCCACCAAGTCGTCCGAGGCTGAATAATTCTGGCCGCCTACAACACGTACCCGCTTGCACCCGCTGCTGCTGCTGCCTCCAAGTGCTTGTAGCCGCTGTATCTGTTTGCCTTTGCCGTTGTGGGGGCTATGATCTTCTTCCGGCATCATGTCCATGGAAGAATCATTTGAGGCTGATGTGAGCACAAGTGCTGCAGCAGGAGGCGGGGGGGATTTGATCATCATCGTGGGTGAGGCAGCAATTCCTCCGGTGCTGTTGTTGTTGTTGTTATTGTTACAGTGCCTGGATGCAGTACGCTTCTGGAAGAGAGTCTGGGAAGAAGAAGAGCCGCTGCCATGATCCATCAACTTTGGACGAGGAAACGCCTGCCCGGATGCTGCTGCTGATGATCCTCCTCCTCCTCCTCCTCGCTGATCTACTGTGTTCGACAGTTGCAAGAAGGGATCAAGCTGGTTCCCAGCTGCTGCCTGTTTTCCTCCAGAAGCATTTCTTTGGCTTGCATGGGAATTCGCAGCAGCGATGGTGCCAAAGCAGCTGACATCCGAGCTGAAGCCGCCGCCAGAGAGCACTCCCGTGAGACCATTGCGACCACCTGCAGCAAAATTGTTGCCGAAGCTGCTGGGGGAGACGCTGTTGACGCTCACAATGTTGCTAAAAGTAGTACTAGCACTTCGAGGAGGACTAAGCATTATGATTCCATTGCAGCTGCTTGTGAGGCCGCCATCGCTGCTGCTACTGCTGCAAATCCCCCGCATCAAAGGACCGCTTCTTCCTCCACCTGATCCTCCTACGACAGAAGCAGCTGTTTGCTCCTGCAGCTGATCACATCCCAATCCATCAAGCGGAAGGAGACCACTGCAGCTACTAGTATGAATCCCTCCTGCAGCAGTGCGAAAACCACCACTGCAGCTGTTATCGAAGGCTCCACTCAGCGAGCTAGCTGCAGGATCCAACAAGGCACTCAAAGACCCAACACCAGCAGAAGACCTGTTGTTGTTGTTGTTGTTGTTGTTGTTGTTACTGAACGAGCAGCTGCCGGGCACTCCTGATCCGAGGTTGCGGGTGGAATGACTCGGAGAAAGAAAGGACTGGAACTGGGGCGAATCTAAGAGGAAAATTGAGGAGGGATATAAAGCTGCAGGTACTATTCCATGAACTGTGTCCATGGCTTGCTGCACCAGACATGAGCTGCCAGGGGACGACGTCGAGTAGCAGCAGCTGGAGAATTCCTTCATATCATCCATGATGGAAAGGGCAGTCTGATCCTCTGGTGTGCCTGCCATGTACCATTCCTCGTCATCTAGCTGCACCCCCCCAGCAACAGCTGCTGCTGCTGCTCCTCCTCCTCCTCCAGCAGCTGCTCTGCTACTCCCCAGGCGTTGATCCTCCTGGCTGCAGCATGTCCCTTCCTGATCCTCATCCATAATTTCCTCTCTCACAATTGCTGCAGCTCAGCCTCAACAAAGCTTGCACAAACCTGCACAAGACTGTAAAGTGACTAGAGACTCTAGTATATTTGATCTCCTATGGCAGCAACTGCAGGCACACAACATGAAACTGCAATGTTCAACAACCCCCACTAAGAAGAACAGAACAGGCTTTCCTTGAACAAACAACAGCTCCTGAGCCAAAACAAAAACCAACAAAAGTTGCTCTAAGAACTAGAGCAAGCTTTCCCTTGCTACTACTACTACAACCATGATATTGTTGGATCCAAATTGAACAAGCTTTCATTCATGCATGCTTGCATGCATGCTCAATATACCCCCTATATGATGAACACCCACCACCCCCATTCCATATTCATACAACAAACAAGTCCTTCAACAACCCCAAAAAAACTTCCAACAAACACTTGTAAACAAATCAACAATCATCAAACAAAACACAGCTTGCCTGCAGATTAGATTAGATTAGATTGTGTTGTTTTTTTGTTTTTGTTTTTGTTTTGTTTCTTGTTTCTTGTTTTTGTTGATGATTCTGGAGCTCTCTCTGCAGAAACAAGTTTCAGACTAAATTCAACATTTGATCAATTCTGCAGCACTGGATGATGATCAGCAGCTCCTGCAAAGAACAACAAGACTCTCTCTCCTAGTCCCCCTCTCCTGATCTCTCTTCTTCTTCTTCTTCTTCTTCTTCTTCCTTCCTTCCTTCCTTCCTTCACATCTTGAGCTCAATTTGAGAGAGTTTCTAAGCAGTTTTTGGGCTTGCCTAGCAAGGCAAGGATATTGTGTTTAGATTCATTATAGAGTACAGTAGCTTAAGGGATTTTTATAGGCCCCTAGGTAAATAATAATAATAAATAATAATAATAATAATAGGTCTATTTATTTTTATATGAGAATTTTTGAAACATAATATTTTGGCTTGTGTTGAGACTTGAGATTAGTTTAAAAAGTCATAATATCTTGAAGGATTTTGGTTTGGTTTTAGAGGATTTTTTGAAGATTATGTTTTTTGCATGGCCAAATATTTGAGTTTCCATAATTCTTCTTTTGCCTTAATAAGATACTTTTTTTAAAAATGTAAATGGCAAGGCCCCATTGTGTGACACACCCCCTTGTTTAATCTTTTTTTTTTTTCTATATATATTTTTCCTTCCTCCCTAATTTTGTGATTATTTAAACTAACAAAAATCACATTTTCTCAAAATTTGTGGAATAAAGTCACCATTTCCACTTTTAAGAATGCTTTTTTCTAGAGTAGAATCTCATGGTTCAATTTTTGATTCAACCAAAGTTCAAAACAATCATCCCTAAACATAATAATAATAATAATAATAATAATAATAATAATAAAATTTAAATTTAAATAGTAATAATTATTGTAAAAAAAACACAGCTGAATTTTAATGGACTCATAAACCCCTTAGCAATAGAATTAATAGCCCAATATTAATTCTACTTTAAACTGAAATGAAGTACATTACTATCCCAAGGAGTGTTTTTTTTAATTAAATTTTTAAAATAAAAAATAGATTAAAAAAAGAAATTAGTGGAGAATTTTGGCACTGTGGCTACAAAGGCTTTTTCTGGAAAAAAGAAGAAGCAAAAGTCGCCATATTTTGAGGATTTAACGAAACTTTACCATTTAAAAATATTATTTATTGTATGTTGTTTTAATTAATTGATTAATTAACGAATCAATTTATTCATTCATTCATGCATGCATTCATGATGGGTACCTAACGTGCTACGAAATTCATTCATCTACCGACATAGACGCCTTTAACTACGCATACGGAGATGGATGGACTACGGCCGAACCAATATTCATTATTATTCCCTTTTGATTTTATTTTCATTAAAATACATTTAAAAATAATAATAATAATTTTCGGTTGTTGCGGGTAAAGCGTGCGTGTGTGCGTGATGAACCCGTGCAGTCTCCCCCGCCCCCCCTAAATTCCAATAAAAGAATTTGTACCACGTTTTTGAGCTTTAGCCTACCAAAAGGGATTTTAACTTAGGTAGTTTTTTTCTCTTAAATAATTTTTTTTTAATTATTTTTTCAAACTAATTTTAAACTTAGGTAGATTTTTTTTTCTAAAAATGGTGGATGTTTTTTTCCTTTAAAAAGTATTTATTTGGTTCTTTTTTATTGTTTTTTTTTTCATTACCATTCCTCTTGATCCTTTTTTTTTTCTTTTCAATTTTTTTTAGAATTCATGAGTCATGACCCATCTGAGAAGTAAAGTGGTTAGCTCTCTAACCATCTGGTGTTTTTGACTAGGGAAAAAATAAAAGCCTGAAGTAATTTTTATTTATTTATTTATTTTTGAGTTATAGGTATCCATTTCAAGGGGGTGAGATCTTGTAACATTTTGCCAATTTTTAACATACATGGCTCCCAACTCCAAACCAAATTGCAAAAACCAAGCAAAAGCTTTCCAAAAACTTCTGAATTAACCCAAGCCTACCAAAAGTTGCAACCATTTGTGAAATCAAAGCAAATTTACCAAAAAAAAACTCATGAACTCCAACGTCCAAGCCCCATTAAAATTGCAAACCACTCACGAATCCCAAGCAAAAAGCTTGCAAAAAAACTCAATCGCAAGTAAATGCAACAAACTCATGAAAGCAAGCAAATGGCCATCACTCGTGAGACCAAGTTTGTTTGCAACTTATGTGATTCAATAACATAAGTTGTTGGGTTTTTACTTCTCACAATTCTCGCACTTTGATGACGTTTGGATGTTGTTTATTAGGTATACACTTTTGACGTTTCTATTGTTTACCCTAAAAACCTTAAACCCTAAAAAACCCTTTCATGTTTCTATAGTTTACAAGTGTGATGCAAAAATAATACCATGTTGGGTTTGCTTCGCACATTCTAAACATTTTTGTTTTTGTTATTGGGGGGAGAAGATTGGAGATGTTAGGCTAGTTGGGTTGCTTATTATTATCAAGTGTTAACATCAAGCACGAGCTACTTCTTTCTTACTAGTACGGATTTTAATGAATCCACAACCGCTTGCTAGTTGGCCATGAGTACTAGCCATAACTTGGGCTACGTATTGGCTTGCTACCAATTTCTCACCATTATTACCAATGGACTACAATTGCGTCCCCTTCTTACCACCATGCACTACTACAATTCCCCTTTTTCTTCCCTTTGTGGATTTATTGCCCTTAAAATTGTGTAAACATTAGGGATTCCATATTGTTATTGGCTGCTTGTTGTTCATATACAAGCTGAAATGCAAACTTCACAAGGGACTAATATATAATGGGTTGGTGCAAAGTATTCCCAAGAGGCCATGTGTGTAATAGGTATAGGCAATGACCAATGGGTCTGTACAAAATTAAAAAGGCAAGCTGCCAAAACATGGATATGTTTGAACCGTGTCTTCTTTCTTTAGCCAAAATTCAGATGATTTGAAAATTCATCCATGCAATCCATCTGCTTGGTCGTGCATCTTGTGTTGAGTTTGTGGAATGGTAATTAATTGGGTTGGAGTGAACCAACATACACAAAAATGCATGAAGAGATACACACCTAAAATATGCAACTCCAATAACATATATATTGCATAGGTTTACAAGTGTAATTTACCCACAAAAAAAAACCCAATACAAGTTAGTGATATTGTAATATCCGGGGCCTTTTCCACACTTAACATCTTATATGCTCTTAGTTTAGTGGTAAAATGTGTGGCATACTAAATGGAAAACTCTAATGAACTTACACAATTTCCATTTTGTTATAATGTTGCTTGGTCCCTAGCATCAAGGCCTTCAACACTATAGCTTTACTTAGCATTATAATGAACTATTGTTTGTGTGTGCACGCGCATGCACACAACATGCTCCAATTGGGCTTTTTTTTTCCTAGACAAATAATGCCATTGTCCCCATGGCACCAAAGTAAAAATGGAAGCCTTATGAAACATCCCCAAAAACACATAATGGCCATTAGTTGATGCTATCATGTCATTTGGTTTCAAATCCTTGTTTCCCCCCCCCCTCCCATGATAGGATTGTGATCCTTGCTTTTGCACAACTCAAACTAAGCACACAATGAATGCAAAATGTTGTAGGCAAATCCTAGCATCAAGGGGATAGCCTAGTGACCATCATTCATGACTACCTTGCAAGCGGTTGTGAGTTCAATGCACCGCTAGGTCATATTAGATGCTATCGAATACTAACCAACCCAATTATACTGGGGAATTTGAGTAAAACCCATATATCCAAATTTGTGAGAACCTACTAGCTTCCAAGTCCTTGTGAGAAGAATTCCTTGTAGGCCATTTTGAAAGAGTTCACCTTGTCAAATGAAGCTCACATACATAATCAAAAAACATATCAAAGTTTGTGAGGAACTAGGTTTTTGAGGGATAAAGTTGTGAGCTCTTTTGAGCCTATTTCAATGAGTCCTGTAGAATTCTAAACCTGAAACCCTAAAGTAGAATCCCAAAAATAAGTCTCCTCCAAGGCCATCAATTTGGCTCTTAAGTCCCCATGATCCCCATAGTTTGTTGTGCATCTATGGCACATGTATGATGTAATTAAATTTCACCATCATATATATATATATATATGGCATGTGAATATAACAATACTAATGCCAGTGTTTTTTTCTTTCAATTTTTTGATTTTGCAAAAGTGGTGATTCTTTTTTCTGGGAGACAAAATTTACACCAAAAAACACATTTTTCCAATCTTTTTCTCAAAAATTCACAAAATAATGAACCAAAATGATCATTTACTAATACTCTATACAAGCATTTGAAAAGAAGAAATTTCAATCCCCCCCTTTTTTTTTCTTTTGGATCTCCTCATGATATTTTACAAAATCCATTGGAGGAAGTTGCTGATTACAGTTTTTCTTTTTCTTTTTCCTTCCCAATTTTCTGACAATATGTCAATAGTACAACAAAATTATTTTATTTTTCACATTTGTGCAAAATTCTTCACCCAGAATTTTTAAAAAAAAAAGAAGTTTGTTATTGAGTGACCAAAAAACAACATACATCTTTCATTTTTAAGTTACAAGGAAACATGGTTAACATGAAGCAATCACCTTTGTTGTTGTTGAAGCAACTTTTAAAAATGTCATGCGTTACCGCATCAATGCCTACTTATATAATTGTCAATAGACACATACAACAAATAACAACACAATATTCAAAATAATGCATCAACCCAAATAATTTGGGATCACGCAACAAAAGATTATATTTTAAACATGAAAAAATTTGAACTTGTTCACATTGAAATTGATTTGTGATTAAACTAACTATTAAATTGGCCTAATTAATTAGGATTAGACCTAATTAAGCTAGACTCATTCCTGTAACTAAATAACAACTCTTGACAAAGACAACAATCCTAAACATGAGAGTTTTTTAAAAATTCATTCAATGTAGCATTGCATTCAAAGGGGTGCTTGGTGGGGGAGTGGTAGATTCAATGGTTGGTGAAAAGTCTATAGAGTCAGATTGTTGCGAATTTTTTTTGCATTACCCAATTGCTACAAAGCCTCAAATTGTGGAAACTCGACATAGTAAAGGACATGGTATGATTTATTTTTTGGTTCATAGCAAAAGAATAACACAGAATACAATACAATACAATAATATCATAATATCTCTTTTCATCCACAATGCCACATGTGGAAAATTGATGTAGGTTTTAACAGAATCGACATAACCTTACAAACACATTCTAGACTATTCTATTGTGTAAACAGGAGAGAGATGAGAGATAATGACGGAAGTCATCATTCATCACCAAACAAATTTCATTACAAAACTTCATCCATAATCTTAGTTTGAAATATATTTAGTGATAGATAAAGCTCGAGGGTGAGAGCTTTACTGGAATAAGGGCACACACAAGGCAAAGCTTAATCTGGTAATGTCCCTCACCCAAGAAGGGCTTTAATGTGCATAAAACATGTGCCGGGTCTCAAAACTGGTATCAACCATCAACATGGGTAGCAAGGAACCTTACCAGGTGGGTATAGCCATGTACCATTTGGTACACCCATTTCATACCAGGTATAATGTACTGTATACCTACTATATACCTACCCATATACCCGCCGGGTATATAGTATATACGCCTGTTTCATACCAGCCAAGATTTGAAAAGTACCCAGTGTACGAGGAACTAGCAGGTATGAAAACTTGGAAGTACTCAACACTAGGGCCAAACCGGTATGTTCAAAAGTCGATACTACGAAGCTGGTATGAGAATTTTTTAAGTGTAGTAGGGGTAACGCCCCGAGGAGCCGGGAGTTCTGGAAATAACTGCCCCCAACCCCCCCGGAGGGTGGTTATTTTGGGGAACTCCCGGCTCCGAGCCACCATAAATCGCACATGCAAATTTTTTTAATTAAATATTTTTTTTCCGATGATACCCACTAGGTACCCATATCCATATATATACATATATATATAGGGTATGCTAAACCCTAAACACTTGAAGGAACTGGTACAAGAGAACTTTAATTGGAACCAGGCTTTTTGATCTAAGTATTTCCTTTGCATTATGAATTCATGATGCAACGGTACTCACATACATCATATCAT
>Ga0209611_10011826_pt1 | contig 12434 bp, 10 predicted proteins | sample S1TSphgellanicum_3_FD_187693 | JGI IMG/M metagenome (GOLD analysis project Ga0209611, IMG submission 187693) | Host-associated microbial communities from peat moss isolated from Minnesota, USA - S1T2_Fc - Sphagnum magellanicum MG (SPAdes) (version 2) | ecosystem: Host-associated > Plants > Peat...
GGAGACTCCCCAATTTAAAAGTATTAGCTCAAAACATAGAAACATATGTCTCAATATTGGCCCACCTATATAACTTCCAAGAAAACAAGATTCAGCAAAGCATTTGGGAGAAAGTGAAGTGCAATTGAAAACATGTTAAGGAACACATTGTTAACTTGAAGAACATGTTGGGCACCCATTGGGAACTTGATGAGAACGTAGTGAGAACTTGAGATGAACAACAAAAATCCAATATCCCCTCACCCTTTCCCCCCCCCAAAAAAAAACCCCGGACCCCTTGGGTACATGCTGGCACACCTCATTGGCTGGCAAGAATTTTTATGCCTTGGCACCTATGTTCCTTCACCTATTTTGGCCTAAGCTAATGGCAGGGGCATCAATTCTGGTACATAGGTATTCATACTTGAGAGCATATTTTTCTGAAGGCAAAAAAGACACTTTCATTTGGAAGGAAGGTATATTTAAAGTAATCTACTCATGTATGTACTATTCAGCGCCGTTCTCATTGATTAGATGTTGTATTGACATTACACACAATTCTACCATACCAGACTGTGCTTCATGTTTGCTATGGCCAGAACATCCGGACATAAATTGTTCCTGACTTCTTTCTTGAATGTCAATTCAAGATGTCTAAAATTCTTAGCTCTACTTACAAGACACGACCATAGCCTTCCATATCAGACAAATTCCAAACCCACTTCAACAGGCTCCACAGGAGGTACAATAAATAAGGACTCAGGATACCCCAGTCAGTTTACATTAACCTTATCATGTTATCTGTGTTTTCTTTTACATCTGAAGGTAGAAAATAGGGCATTGAATAAGTTTGTAGGTATTGGAATAAGTTTACCTTCTCTTGCTAGTAATGGTTCCCCCTACCAATGGCTAAATGATTTGTGTTTACCCTTAAATTGGTGCATAGGTGAACGTTTGTTTTTATTTGTACAAAGCATGGCAGATCCATCACAAAATTTGTACCTTTTGTGAACAAATTTTAACCAACTACAACATATGAATTTTGTAAATGTGTTGTTTACATTTGTTGTGAATTGTGATTGGTGATTTTTTTTGGGCAGAAAATCAGTAGAAGGAGATGTAGGATTCGAACCTGGAACAGCATCACTGGGAAATAGGGACAAAATGTGGGTCGGTTCGCCTAATCTTCTTGAAACCAAATAAGTGGCAACATTGCCACCATGATGTAACTGTAACTTGATATGTAATTTGATGTAATTACACAATTACTTAGGTAATTGTTTAAAGGGGTAAGTTGAGTGGCAGGATTCCATAATTTGGTCATGGTGCATTCACTTATGTGGAACTCATGTGCACCATGTGATAATGTTTCCTTGTGATTAATTGTGAAATCACATGTGCGCCATGTGATTATGTTTCCTTGTGATTAATTGTGAAATCACATGTGCGCCATGTGATTATGTTTCCTTGTGATTAATTGTGGAATCACACGGATAACCATGTGGTGGATAAACTTTAGGAAATTTCTTGACTAGTTTCCTTTTGGTTGGTATATAAGTGGGTGTTTATGACCTTGAGAAACACATTCACTTGTACAAAGTTATTATATGAATGCAAAGTTTGTTAGAATTGAAGTTTTGGTTTTGAAAGGCTTTTGGTTTTAAATTAGTTTGGTGTTATTTATGTTTAATTCATGGTAGGAGAATGGTGAGGCTTGTATAGACAATAGAAAGATGAGAGAATGATTTTGCAAACAAGAACATAGATTTCATAGCTATGTAATAATCTTACATAGTTTCAAATCCAAACCCATTCGTGTTGTACATAACCATTGTAAGGTTAAATAGTAGTTTGGTAGAGCCAGGTATTGTAATATCCAATTTGAAGTGTATGTGCAATCTTGTTTTAGTGGTCTCATCAATTTTGAGAGTTTATGGTTGGATTGGGGCAATTTGAGGAAATATGATTGTAAAATTATGGGATATGGCAACCTAATTATCAACAAGAAAAAGGATGTCAAATAAAATAATAATAATAAGAAAAATAAAAGGACTTGATGATAGGAATTGCTTTGTGTTTACCCATCGTTATGCTGCAACTACCATCCTCCATAGACTTTTTTAAAATTCACATTAAGCTACAAACCTCCTATAGCTACTGCCTACCATCTATAGCACTTGCAAATCTTTTATGATTATTACCTACCATCTACAACACCCATAGACCTTTTGTGGTTGTTGCTTATTGTTTATAGGCATGTAAACCTTTTGTGGGTGTTGCCTATCATTTCCAATTTTATAAACCTTTTGTAACTATTGCCTACCATTTGCAACACATGTAAAACTTCTATCGTTGTTGCCTATCGTCTACATCAACTTCCATTCCCTTTTGGTCTCAAATATTAAATCTACCTTCCAATGGCAATGTTGCCTACCATCTACATCAACTTCCATTCCTTTTTGGTCTCAAATATTAAATCTACCTTTCTACTACTACCTTCCAATGGCAACTACCATCTTGTAGTAAAAGATATTTCCTTCTTTAAAATCTAAAATAGAAAATGGATGGCATATAAATCTTATAGGAGAATTGAATAACTAATACATAAGCATAACAAAACTTTTTATAATACTAATATGAACTACTTTGTCCTCTCTCTGCATACTCTAAATAGAACCAAACACTAACAAAAAAACATGAAAATCCATCTATCATTTTCCATTACAATAATTGAAATACAACTTGCTTCCATACTCTCATCATCCCTCTTCAATGTCACATATACACTTCTTCCTCAAGAAAACTCTTCTAACCACATCCAATTTAAAATCATAATATCTCCCATACTCCAAGGGAATGATTCACAATACCCTTTTGTTTTCATCATAATCCCCTTTCTCCCATACTACACAAGATTCACATGCCTTCCATAAAAATAGGCCCTATTTATCCTTATTCTAATCCTTCCACACATCTCATTAATTGGTTGAATAACTAATCCTTATCCTTCCTAAAAATCTTCACATGATTAGTAGAATATCACCAACCATTCATCCAACTAATCCCATTAACTTCATCCTTTAGTAAAAAATAATAAATTACTACCACTAATAATCCTTTGGTTATTAGAATGCCCATGGCACTAATTAGCTTTAAATTTTTTACCTTTAACAATGGTGTACAAGTGAAAATGCAAAATAATGAGGTGAGAACATGATCCCTATTGAAATTTGGAAATGCTTACAAGTTGTAACCATTTGAAATTTAGAAGTTTTTGGAGTTTTGGAATTTTTTTGTTTGGTGTATCTCACTTGTTATATCGTTTTGTGTCATGCAATTCCAAACTCCTTTCATGTTCAATCCAAATAACAATTTTCAAAGTTTTGTCTTCAAATGTCATTATCAAAACTTGTCACTTGAGTCTCAATGGCTAGGGTTCATGGCACACACCTCAAAATTTAGGATCATTCAAATTTCAAAGGGTTTGGGCTCCAAACTCCATACTTTGATTGACCATTTCAATTCTTAGCTAAAAGCTTCCAATTTCCATCATCTTTGATCCTAATTGATTTGATTTGTCACAACTTTGTGCATAAGCATTAGGGTTTTGAGTTTTAAACTCTAACTTTTCAAACTTCTTGGTCTTGTTCATATTATTTTTTATCTACCACAACCCAAAGCCACCATGGCCCTTCTACAAATTCCAAATAACATCAGATTTAAACATATCTACCTTATTTCTTCACATATAAATCCTTTTGCAATATGATCATATATATGTATTCATAGTTGATAACTTAATACCAATGTCCATTGGATACAAGATTGATTTTAATATCTTACCAAAAAAAATTGAAGAAATTAATTGTGCAAAATATTATTGGTCCACTCATTCATGCATTCACAATGGTGTCCGTGTTATATTGTTAAAATTACACATATTGCGTGTCCACTTTTACACTTTATATTTCAATTCATGCAAGAGCGATATTTACATAACAATACTTACCATACTAATGGAAATGGGGTTAGGAGATTGTACTTGCTCCAATTTTCCTATAGATAGTAAAGTTATCATCCCAATCAATGTTTTTTTATGGCAACTTGTGCAAAATTGCAACCAACAAAATTAAAAGAAGAATTTTTTTCGTAGATTTTTGAAAATTTTTCCAAATTTGATCACACCCCATAAAGGAGTTCATTAAATTTAAACATGTTCCTATTTTGAAGTCAAGTTTTTCTACTAGATTTTTTACTATTTTGAGAATTTTTTAATAATTTTTCACCATCAATACTAGATCTTTTTTGAGATGACCATAACTAGTGCTCCATCACAAAAATGAAAAAAAAAACTAATCTCAATAGGAAACAAGTTTGGTTTGCATCGTAGACATCACCTTTTTTTTCATCAATTGACCCTTGCAAAAGGGCATCGCATAAGTGACCTCCAATTGTCTGGTATTATTTCATAATCACTTTTGTACCAACATTTGTATAAATAGTAATACCATTTCTTCCATGATATCAAAATTAATACTAAAATTGTCGAACAACTTGGCATCCCTCAACAATAGCTTATTAAATAAAATTAAATAAGTTTCATAATCCAAGATCTTTTTTAATTCTCTATAAAGCTTACCATATAAAGAGTGCTAGAAATGTGGAATTGAAAATCCTTTATTAATCACTAATTAAAATGAATCAACCATTCACAAATTGTAAGATGTAAGTTTTCATAAAATTAACCATAACCTGTTCCTTAATGTGATAATGTTTACTTAAAAAGTCAATCTAACAAGACATTTTATGTTAGGTCCTTACCAATTTGCATTTGTATCACTACCATGTATATCAGTAACAAGTGTAGTAAATATTTTTTGCTACACTATCAATTACTATCAAGATGATTAGGTTTAATTCTTTTGTTAGGCCAAGTTTACACAATAAAATACCTTTCAATCATTAGTTTGGCCCACTCCAATTTGTGCAAATTATCAGCATCATCCTAAATGATCTCAATAATGAAAAAACAACTAATATTTTTATTACTAAATATATTGCCCAACATTTAGCCAATCTTTGGAAATAACTTCCAACATTTTTTCAAGGCACATATTGAAATAAGGATCCCTTATTGCAATCAACATACACTTAAATTAAAGTAAAACACTTAAAATAAAATAAAATATGTATATGGGTTCATTGTCAAGACTTGTGACCAACACAAACTTCCAATAAGAAATTATATTATAAACATCTTGGGCCATGTACCATCATTGGTCAAATAACAACTATCGGTTTCCAACTTTTGAATAACGTGAAATCTCACCCAATGTTCCATGCATTTATTCTTGAGCGCTATGTTGCATGGGCAATTTCTTGGAGGACTCACAACCATTTTCATTAGTCAAAATTAAGGGCAAAACAAAATTTGAGGTTGACAAAATTGGGGGCTCCCACATGTTCGTTGGAGTAATCTAATAATATGTTTGTATGAATATGATGTTATTTTTAAAACATGGGACCATCTTCCAACTTTGTTATGCACTAGTCAAAGTTCAAGAATTTCACCAACAAGATCTTGATCCAAATTCAATTTTTTTTTTCACAATGTTAAACAAATCAAACATTTTTAAATTTCCATGATGACTTGACCACATCATTAAAAAGGGAGAAAGCACTCCAAGCTTTATAAGGTGGTGAAGGTACCAGTGTAGGTGCTGGTTCACCCTGACCCACTAATGTCAAACCATGGTAAACACCACATATATATTATACTCATCCTTTTCACCTTGTTTGTCAATCATCAGTATTGCGGAGTAATGGTAATTGAATTGAAGAGCAAGTTTCTCCTCCCTAAATGATGTTGGTTAGATGTTGTGACAGAATGTGTAAACTTTCCATGTCCCCTCTCTCTTCCATCTCCTCTTGCTATACAAATTTATTCTTGATCATTCAGTACATGTAAAGATGTCTTACAAGTGTTGCCTGCAATATTATCCTCTGCATTTTGTTTAATTGTCCTAGTTACCTTATAACTTAGCAATATATTATTGTCCCTTATGAATCCACGATACCAAGACTTCAAGTCAACAATTCTGGTAATCTTAGTTGTAGCCTAGAGTAATGTCTCAAGTTTTGAAGTTCCTCATGTCATTTCTCTAGTCAAATATGCCCTCTTTTTCATGACTTTTTAACATGGATAATTGACAATTCTATCTATGCATGCTCCCCCGTACTATCAGTGCTTTTTTCTATGGTGAATTTCTTTTATTGCGGCAATGAAAAAGAAAAATCAAACTGGAATATTTTGCATGGCTTTTTCCTAACTGCCAAGAGAAACCATTGCCACTTTGGAGAAAAGTTTGGACAGCTTTCCTAGAACTATCATAAATACATATTGAATCTACCTTGGGATGCTGGCCACATAACTCTTTCAGAAAACCTTTTTTCTTAAATAGCTTAATGCTTACTGTATCATTACTAAAGATTTCATAAATTAGCAAATCAAAGATTAATATGTATCCCTCTAATGCAACAACTTGATGCCCTTCTCTTCCTTTCTGCACTACAATGCTAAACAATCAAATATTTTTGCTTAATTTTTTACAACCTTATTGTTCATCACATAACAACTTTCTATTTTCCAACAACATGCTTTCAACAAGTATTTTGGGTTCTACTGAAAGCATTACAATAGGATTTGCATTTTCTACTAAAAGCAACAGACATGAGCAGCATTGGGCAATTTCATAATTACTAGTTTCACTATTCAAACAAGTATCACAACCACAAGTTAAGCCTAACAAATCAATCTGCTTTACAAAGAATTGACTTGGTGGTCCAGCCAACAGCATTCCCATAGAATTAGAATCCATGAGATCGGTCACCAAATAGGAAGGCTTGGTAAGCTATTGGATTGACAATTTGTTCTGAGGTTAAAATGGTACTCTGGAATTTTCCTATCAACAACGTCAGGAAGGGATGATCTTGCTTTCTGTAATAGGTTCCACATTCATTTGCTTCTCTACATCTCCATGATCACATAGTGATAACAATTTACCATTGGAACTCTTGAGAAACCTATATAAGCACAGACTGAAGTACCACAAATTAAACAAACTGGAAATTTGCATACACTAGCTAATCAGACAAAGCAAATCTTCATCACCAAAAGATCCCATCATTTTGCAAATTTACAAGCAAGTTAAGAAAGGAGGTGATCAAGGGTAATCAACAGATTTGAGATTAGGGAAAATTTGGCATATTGTTCAGGATTGACCCATTTAGCCCTCATTCCTTAAACACCCAAAAGCACCCCACAAGCTTTGCTAGCTAGTCAACCCAGATTCATGAGTTGTCTTTCAGAATATGAAGTACCTACCTGCCACCACCATCAGTCATCTTTGCAGCTCCTCCAGGTCCTTCAGAGAATGCAAACTCTGCTTTGCACAAGGAAGCACAGGTGAAGGCACCCAGTTCAAAAACTGCACCTTGATGCCTATGTCAACTGTTGTTGAAGTTTGATTCCAGTTGTGTTGTAAGCTACAACTTTGTTCGAACATTTTGAGCACATAAACACTCCTTGCAAAAGGGATAAATATGAGTGCATATGTAGCCCTTCAAAAAGGGTCAATTGCCCCTTACTGGCCAAGCTTAACTCAAATCCTGTGTGCATTTGCTCAAAATCTAAGTATTTAGATAGTCCAACTTCTTACCGGTCCTGCATGTTCCTTACTCTGGAGGGTGTAGAGCCTCCTCAAGTATGTGCATCAACAGCTGTTTACAGCTGCTCACGAGAAAACTGATGAATTGGTGTCTTTGACTCCCAGATTCCTCATAGAAAAACAGTTCTTACTTGCAGACAAAATGCAGCCTGCAATTTAAACTTGCAACTCTGCTCTTCTCACACAAGGCCCCCTGAGCCTCACATTCCTCCTACTCTCAAACTTGCCAAACTCTGCCAGACCTGTCCATCAGCACCTATCCAGCTTGTAACCTTTTAGCCTTCCCCTCGAAGGCATGGGATCAAAACCCTTGAGATTTATCTTACCAGGGCTGTATTGGTCTAGATCTCCAGCAATCATAAGCAATGGACATGTCAAACAAGTTATTTCTGCCACTTTCTCATAGATGGCTACTTAACTGGGCCATAATAAAAACTAAGTCCAGTGTTGACATCCTGATGCATGTTCCCCCATGATACATCAGGCGAGATACCCACTTGCCATCTCTGCTCTAGGAATTCTCTTCCTTCATAACTGCAATTTGATGGCAGTGATACGCTCCATGTGTGTTGAAGCACAAGATACATGGCATTGCCAGCTTGGAGAGGAAGAAGTAAAATCTGATGTGAGGCAGACCATGATCACTCCACAGCAGGCAACATTATGTGAAAGAAACATTTGATGCTCCCTACCTTTGAACACCAAAATTCTCAAATCAAAAAACTTCGTAAGATGTCATCATTTAGATACTGGATTGTACGATGCCACATTAGTTATCCTGTGTGTCAATGTCTGTCATCCAGTAATGGTTGAATCAAACCTGCAGGGCATACCACAAAGAGGATTAAGTGACTAGCCCAATCATTTGACCCACAATTCAAAAATGCACATTGAAAAACAGTTCACACATACACTGCAATCTGTTCGATGACAAATTGATAAGACATAAACCATCAATTGGAGTGGCTGATCCTTGTGCATTTGCTGCAAATACCATATCTAAAGAAAGAGACTGAAATATTTACCATTGGGATTGCCCTTGACTTCACCTTCGACACATGGCATGATTGGTTTCTTTCCAAATTTCTCAGCAAACTCTGCAATGACCAATTTAGTGAGAAGAATTCCTGCACAGAATGCTGCAACCATGAGCATTTTGAACACTGCATCCCAACCTTGGCTTGAGATGTAGCCTGTTAGCAATGGCCCAATAGCTGCCCCAACAGACCCAGTTCCATCAATAATAGCTGTCACTGTAGCAAGTGCCTTCCCGTTCGCTCTGATAGATTTGTGTGTTCCAAGATCAGCTGAGACAGCTGTTGTAATCAGGGCATAAGGCCCATTGATTAGCATCCCAGCAAGCATCATAAGTCCAATATTTACAGGAAGTGAGATGCCCCCATACAATCTGTAGAAGTAGAGGGCAGGGATGGCAGAAAGCATGAAGCTAGCTGCTGTTATGGCCCGTGCTTTCAGGTGATCTGACACATATCCTGCCACAATACCTCCAACTACACCCCCCACATCAAAAAGGGTGGAAAGGTTCCCTGCCATCTTATCATCAAGAAACTCCCCTGCAATCCCTGCACCAGAAAGAGCTTCATGAGACTCAATCAACTTGAATGAAGAAAGCCATTCTATAGATGAATTCATATATATATTTTATCTCTCAATGCTTTATCTCAGTTATGTTACAAAGAATCCCAGATCTACTACAAGAGCAACATCCAAGCCCATTTTTTGAATGAATATAACCAACCAAGTGTGGGGTATGAGGACAAAGAGCACCCACGAGTATGTCTTATGTAGAACGGTAACCAATACAGGAAAGTGTATGCCACAAGCTTTGAAAAGAATAAGCAAAATGCAAAAGTGGCAACTCCTGGAATCCTCCATGCTTCAAAGAAGCCAATGGCAGGTTCCATCTCAGAAGACAAAGGTGCTGCTTGCTTCTTCTCAGCCTCTTTCACGTCCAATAACCAGTCTTCTTCCTTCTGGTTGTCCTGGTGCCCTTCTTCCAAATCATTCTGTGGCAGGCCATTTGCAGTATCTTTCAATGTCACATTCGGATCCACTATGTGACCTACATCCTCAACAACCAACCTGCCTGATGCTGCCAGAGCATGAAAGAGGATAATTAGACAGTGAGCAAAATTTGAATTTTGATACAACCACTTCACTTTCTATTCGGAAGTCAAGAAGGAATCAAGGGTCTCTCCAACGTGCACTACCACAGTTCAACAATTCTAGCAGATAAAGATTGGCTGGATTACCTTCAGCAGGATTCTGTGCATGTGGTGATGGCAAGCCCACATCCGCTGGTTCAACAACAAGAAACAAAAAGATCATGAGGCCGCCACAAGCCATCAAAAGGCCAGGGAGCAAAAATGACCATCCCCAGCCGTACTTGAGGACGGCGGCAGCGATCAAAGAGCCAAGAATGTTGCCAACCGATGTGTGTGCATTCCATATCCCCATGATCAATCCTCTCCGACTCTTCCCGAACCAATTGCCCACTATGGTCACCACCGACGGCCAGCCGGTGGCCTGAAACAACCCCGCAAAGATTTGCACGGTAATGAAATAGGAAAGGTAGTGTATGTCGAGCCAGTACCCTAGGCCAAAGAGGCACACGAAGAGCCCACTCACCATCATCCCTACTGTAAGAAACAGACGCAGATGCAGACGATCTCCAAGATGCCCAGCGAAATACATCCCGATAGCATACGATGCAAGGAAGGCAACGTCTACCTCCCCTAGCCTTGCCTTACCCGTCTTCCCGTCGAACGGCGGCCAGCCACGGCCTTGCAATGTCGCCGCTGCTCCGTCCTCCAGGGTTCTCCATCCTCCTGTTTGATTCTTCGATTCTTGTGTAGCAAAAACGTTGGATGTTTCCCTCTTGGCGTTGGAATTCGCTGATAACAAGTAATTTGCGGGCCATGTCTGAAGATGAGGCAAAACGTAAGGAGAGTAAACACCGGACTGCATGTTATCTTCGGGATCCAACACAGTCTTAGCAATACTGGGCGGCTTTCGAGACATATGATAGAACGCATAGGAAATGAAAGTTATGATCAAGACCGATGTCCTATAAGCATTGAAATTAAGATCCTTTCCTCTCAGTCTCTTCAGCAATCTCAACCCCGCAGGCAACTGTTTGGTGTTCGCCATGATTCCTATATTACACCAAAACAAAAAAACAAAACAATCCCGATCTTCCTCGATCTACAAGATTCAAGAAATACTTGCTGGTTGCCAATCCTGCACCAGGTGTAAATCTCTGTAACAGAACGGAATACAAAAAACTGTGCTAAAATCCACCAAAAGTGTCACCACTTCCAACTCTTCAAGTACTGCAACTCTGCTACCACAAAAACAACATGGTTGCAATCTTTTCTAACCAATAAGGAACGAAGATTTGGACTGCATCATCCCTCCTGTCACATCAATTCGTAACAAAGCCGACACCGGAGATCAGTTCCGGGGTTACAGAAAAGAGCCGAGAGACTCAGAAACCCTTCCTTTGATATCCTTCCTTCTCTTGAAGCTTGTTTTTTTCTTGGATTTTCTACAAACTTCACGCTACATCTCCTCCACCGCTCAAATGAAGTTCGAAGGACACGGGGAACCAAAAACAAACCTAAAAAAAAAAAATTCAAAAACGAAGGAACAGAACGAAACCAATGTCGATGATTGAAGGGCCGGAGGAATCCGATTGAAGCGTAAAACACCGCAATTTGCGTGCAACTGGAACTTGGCTTTGAAGCAAGAAGCGCAATACTTGAGACGCGTGCGGTTGCAGCAGGCTGAGGGTGCAAGTCAGAGGAGGAGAACAGAATGTACCGCGAATTTTCTGGCGCAGCAGCCGGGGCAGGGAGTGATGCCGGCGGATATTCGCATAAAACCGCAGGGCTTGGACCTCGTCTGCAATGGCGTCTCGGAAGGAACGCGAGACGCTTCTGCAAACTTGCAGCGTTTTTTTTTTTACTGGCGAGAATATATCGCCAAAATGCGAAATCAAAAAGATTAAAAAAATCGAAAAATAACTGATATGGAGGTTTTTAATCGCCAGAAGTGAGGAGAAATATCAATTTTTAAATAGCTAGATTCATATATGTGTTTTTCATTGTGTAGCCCAAAAATAGTAGAAGGATGCTACAAGATTTATACTTTATTTCTGGTTTATAGCCAGATAGATTTGGCTAAATCTTCCTGGGAATGGGTCGCCACTTTTAGATATAAAGATAAATAAATTTCTTTTTAAAAACACACTGCTGCGAAGCAGCCCTTTTTTTTTTTTGACGAAAAAGGGCCAAAAGGCGAGACTGCCAAATTTTCTGGCGAAAATCCCCTTTTTTCTTAAAATCAATTCGCCAGACTGCACCCCTTTTTAAGGAGCGAGTGGCCACAAGAATGCGTACTGGCTACACTTTTAATGTTGCCGGAGAAAAGTATCGCCAGTTAGGTGAATCGTGACTGAATCTGTGTCGGGATACTCGCCAGTACTGCGACACTTAAAAAATGGAAAAAAAAAATGACTGCTGCAAATCGTGAAGTTTCTAGCGATTTAGGGATCTAGCCGTCCCCGTACGCCGCCTGGAACATACCAAAAGCGACGATAACGTCACTACAAAATATTAAATTGTGATTTGTTTATTTAATTGATGGTGTGTGCTCAATGGGGGTCCACAGCAGTGTTTTTTTTTTTGGCGAATTTTCGAACCTGGC
>Ga0209611_10011827_pt1 | contig 12434 bp, 9 predicted proteins | sample S1TSphgellanicum_3_FD_187693 | JGI IMG/M metagenome (GOLD analysis project Ga0209611, IMG submission 187693) | Host-associated microbial communities from peat moss isolated from Minnesota, USA - S1T2_Fc - Sphagnum magellanicum MG (SPAdes) (version 2) | ecosystem: Host-associated > Plants > Peat...
CCTAAGCCCAAATCATGTGCAGATGTAGGCATTCTGTTCCGAGACGTGCAACGGAATTGTAAACTCATACGCTCTCTCATCAAGTCACAAAGTGAAGCGGGCGGCAAGAGGGTCACTACAGAGGAATGTGGCTTTCATTTGGGTCCCACATTTTGATGAATGTTCAACAGGTGTTGCTGTGAGACTGTGAGTTCATTTTTCTGAACTGTGTGGAACATTTCCTATTTTAAGTGTTGCTAGTTTGTTGGCCTTGAATTCCAAGGCAAGGAATTATTGTGTTTAGATTCATTATAGAAAACCTTAACTATAGTAGCTTAAGGGGTTTTGGCCCCTAGGTAGTAGGTCTATTTCTATATGAGGATTTTGAAAGATGATATTTTGGCTTGTGTTGAAACTTGAGATTAGTTATAGAGTTATGATAGCTTGAAGGATTTTGGTTTCTTTTAGAGGATTTTTTTGGAAGACTATATTTGCATGGTGAAATATTTGAATTCCCATAATTCTTCTTTTGCCTTAATATAATTTTTTTTTAATGTAAATGGTAAGGCCACAGTGTGACACAACCCTTGTTTGTTTATTTTTTCTGTTTGTTCATTTTTTCTTCGCCTTCCAACCATAACTGCAGACCCAACCTGACAAGCCTTTGCCACCACCAAGTCAAGCTCATTGGCAGAGAGGGCCATCAGGAGTTTCACCTGCACAGCACTGGGTCTTTGGACCCGGGACCTTTTCCTGGTCCAAGGGTCTCCATAAGGGGCTATACCAGTGAGCCCTCACCCCTGGGATAAGTGTTGCAGGTTTGAACTTTGAACTGGCGACAAGGACAGAGCCAACTTATATACGCCCACACAATGTACACACCATGCCTTCCAATAGCGCAGGTGAAAAATGGTGACAAACAGTTTTAGAAATAAAAATTTGATGCAGCCAAGGAGAAGGCTCAACATAGATAGACAAGGGCCCAATTTGTTTTCTTTTGGGTTGCGGGCTGAGGGGTTTTTTTTTGGTTTTCTGTTCCCATAAAGTTCCCAATGTGTTCCTCAATATGTTTCCAGTAGAACCACACTTTTATTCCGTATGCTTTGCCCAAAGTTCTCCCCTTCTCAGCTTTATAGCTGGGCCAAGGGAAAGGCACTCCATTTGCCAATGGAAACTTTTATTTTGGGGAGCCACCAGAGTTTTAGGTTTGTGTTTGGGATGGGCCAATCAAAATGGTTCATTGCCCCCCGGAAAAAAAAAGAACTTGGGAAGCAACCCCCATCTAATGAATTGGAACACGAATATACAACCATAGTACAAAATATGCCTATATTGTTTTTTTCCTTGGATTAGCAATTTAACCTCAACCAAAAGCAATGATGAAGAGTTTTAGCACCACAATCTTCATGAGGGGGGTGCGGTGGGGTGGGGTCCAATTTTTTCTTTTTGGGGTGGAGGTGGGGATTATTAGTGGTTTCAAGTTTTGTTGGAATCAAAAGCAGAAATAACTCTTTTCAAAATCAAATTAGAATTTAAGTTGAGGGTGTTGTCTCGTTTTAAACAAGTTCAAATTCTTTAGGTATATAAGTATAATTTTATATGAAAAATTTATAACTCTGGGCCTATGTTTTAGGCAAGTTATTGTTTTTATTTAATTTTACATAGTTAATATTACATCATTTTTATTGAATTCTGTGCACTAGTAAAAACTTTGTGCAAAATTTCAAGTTGTTACAAAATCTGAAAATGACCTACAATCTCTCAAAGGGTTTGTTGAAAAGAAATTCAAAAAATTTGCCAAAACAGTAGGGATAAAAAGTCGTCACATTAAGACTTTGTGATCCTTTAGAATAGGAGGGTTCTAAAAAACTTTTGGCTTCCTATTTGTCTTGTAGTCAAACATGAGTAAATCATCGTTTGGTTGCCCATCATGTGGCTACATTTTTAAAAAAAATTATTATGCATTCATTGAACAAACTAACATTACACAAAATCATTACTACTTAGTTATGTGTGATGCAAATGGAAGAGACCTTGTCTTAAATGGAATCAACTCTAAATTCTTTCTGAAAATGATGGAACGTTTTAAAAATTCAAAAAATCAGTCTCAAAACTGGATTGGAACTTCCATTCAATTTTTTTTAAAAAGAGTTAAAATGAGGACTGAATGTTCCTTTTGAAATCAAGAAATGGACAACACCTGTTAAAACTAGAAACAATTAAACAAGGAAATGTTCAATGAAGTTGAGAGAAATGAACTCACAGTCCCATATTAACACTTTGTGAACAATCCTGAGAATGTGGGACCAAATGCAAGCTACACCCATCCCTCCATACTCAAATGGATTCTATCAATTAGTTTCAGGGTGCACCCAAAGGTTTTTTTTTTTTGGAAGGGGCCACTTTGATTGGCCCATCACTTGCCTAGCTACCTTGCTAGTGTAACTTTCTTCCTACCTACTAACTTGCCTACCTACATGCCTATCTACTCTAGAAACCTACCTACCTCGTTCCTTGAACTTCCTTTCTACTTACTAATTTGCCTATTAACCCAACTACCTATCTATATACGTACTTACCTACCTATGCACCCACCTTTCTACCTATCTTTGTTTTTTACATAGTCAACTACCTAATAATTACCTACTCACTTTTTCCACTTCCCCCCCCAACCCCCCAATCTTACCTATCAATTTATTAAAGTTCACTCTAGTTCATAGGTGATGAACATAGGTCCCCATATGTAGGCATTACAAACAAGTTATAGTGGAAACAATGTCATAATTGTAGCCATTTTGGTTTATTTAATGTGTATTTCACTAATTTTTTTTTACCTAATTTATTTATAGAATGGACATTAGAATACATCTTTTCATGTAATTACTATAAGTATGTACTATTGAATTATGGTTTAAGTTTAAGGTTGGGACACATAAATTAGTTAGCAAGTTTTTCACAAATCTATAGTAATTAACTTAAACTAGGCTAAATTTGAGAAGGAAATTTGAAGGTTTAGACATATGTGAAGTAATTCAATTTCATTTTATATCTTTGTCAAAGAGTGAAAAAAATTAGTTTGAGAGATCACACCAAGGTAAAAGTCATATTTTGTTTTTTGGTTTTTTACAAAATTTATTTGATTATTTTTTAAGATTAAGGTTTTTTTTTTCCCCATTAATACATCTTTGTAGTTTAAAAGCTTTAAATTTTGGTTTTTAAATTTTTTCTTATGTTTTTTTTTAATTTTAATTTTTTGCATTATATAATTTGTATTTTTTGTATTTTTTATGAGTCTAGGGCATATATCACTAGGACTTTTTTTATTATTAAGGTTTGTATTGTTAGGGTTGCAATAGGGCTTATGGAAAAATATCATTTGGATTTTTACAATTATGTCTTATGATTTAATGTTTAGGAATTTGGTTCATATATATATCGAGGCTTAAGGTTTATACTCTATACTTTGCTCATTATATTAGTTTTTAATTCTATCATTTGTTTAGATCTATAACATAATTATGAATCTCCTTTGTTTCCATATGTTTTATAGTTGTTAATGTTCAATATTTCCTAACCCACTTTTGTTCAAATGCAATACCCGTATGATATTGTGATAATTCATTAACCATGAAACCTAAAAATATTTTTTAAATATTTGATTCCTCACAGATACATCATGAAGTTCATGTTTTCAAAATTATTTATTCACATTATAGTATGATTTAACATATATAAAAATGAACATAATGCAAAATTGGTCACATTAATGATACAGGGGAGATAGGGTTTAATGTAAAATTTATTACTTAATGTTAGAATTATTGTTTAGGTTTAGAGTTTGGGACATATAAATTAATTAACATTTGTTTACAAGTCTATAACAATTAAAATAAATTTAGGGTGCATTTTGGGTGGAATTTTTAAGGCTTAAGCATATGTAAAACAATGCAATGCCATTTTATATATTTTAAAATAAAGTGAATGAAATTAACTTGGAAATATTACCAAATGATAAAAAACATACCTTCTTTTGTGTTTTGTTACAAATTTTATTTAATTACTCAAAAAATTAAGGCCAAATTTCTAGTTGGTGAAAAAAAATACGTGTGCAGGTATTGCAAAATTATATGAATACCTAACCCTAAATGCAATACCCATATTCAAATTTATTTTGATATGACCCATAGGTGAGTTAGGTAACTTGAGGTGCAGACCCAACCCTAAACGCAATACCCACATGTAACATCCTCTCAAAATAACCAATATATAGTTTGGGTGGCTTTTGAATGAAAACAAAAACCTATGTGCAATACTTACATGCAAGTTCATTTGAAATAATGCATAGGTGATTTAAATAACCTTAGGTGAAGAATCAACCTTAAATGCAATACCCACATGTAAGGTCATTTCAAAATAAGTGGTTTGGGTACCCAAAATATGTCTTTTTATATGCCTAGATTAATTTTATGATAATTAATTATCATGAATAATTATCTAAAATAATGATTTGAATATTTATCAACATAAAAATCTAATTAATATAATAAATTAAACATCAAATTATTGATTTGATTTTATATCTAAATTTTAATTATTTAAATATTTAAGGTTCAACCAAATAATCGGTTCATTAATATTGAAAAATAAATGATTTTTTAAATATGATAATCAATCATTTACATTATCTAAAATAATTTTTTAATAATTCCTTAATTATGACATTATTTGTTGAAATTTATACTAGATTATTATGTCATATGAGTCCCATAAATATTACAATGGAAACCTATATGCAAATATTGCAAAAAATGTTTAAAATCAGCAATTATTTATGGACCTATATGTGGGTATTATAATGGATGTTTAAAAAATCAACTATTAGACCTATATGTGGGTATTGCAATGAATGTAAAAAAACCAGCAATTATTTACGAAACCTATATGCGAATATTGCAATGGATGTAAAAAAACCAACAACTATTTACAAGACTTATATGTGAATAGTGCAATGGATGTAAAAAAACCAACAATTATTTACGAAACCTATATGTGGGTATTGCATAGTTGAAATGGCCTTATAAAAATTATAATAGAAAGGATGTAGGTAATGCACAACATTCATTTTGATTTTTGTAAGCTTTAGACAAATTAATGTTACCTATTCATATGGGCTTATTTAAGTTTTCATTCTTACATCTAAAATATTAAGAAGATTATGAAAAAAAAGACATATATAATTAACCATATACTCATTAAACAAATGTGATTAGAAGAAAATATTATATTGATAAAAAAATGTACAAATATGGGTGGATCAAAAAATGTTTATAAACCCAATGAAAAAAAAGGTTCTCTATAATATATAAAAGGACCAAAGTTCACAAATTGGGTAGTCTAAAAAATGACAGGGTTAAAAAAAACTAGTTAACTATATAAAGTGGAAACCCTAAACCATATCATTATTTACAATCCCGTGTTTAGCTCAGTAAGTAGTTGCTACATGATGAGTAATGTATAGATGGCAACATTACATTTCAACTTGAATTACATTTGCACCAAACTCTTCCTTTGTTGTGCCCTGAACCTTATAAACACCCAAAAACCACCAAATTAAACCCTAACACACCTTGGCTTAAAATAAATAAATAAAAAGACATTGATTATTATTTTTTCTTACCTTCCATGAATCATTCTAAATTCATGGAAATTTAATACATCTTCTTTTTTTTCTCAGACATAGGGTCGCAAAATTTCCTATTGTATGGGCCCACTACATAGGTTCCACATTGTGGGGGATGTTTTGTGGCTTGCCCAAAAGTGTTTTATATCATCCAAATATATCAGTTTTAGCATTATGTGCACATTAGACTTCAAAGCTTATCGTCATCACATTCTTCGCTGTAATAGCACCGCAGAAGAAGACGACAACGCATTATCATCATTTTCTTCTTCTCTAACACTAAGAAAAAGGTAACAACATTAAGCTGCCTTTACTTTTTTCGTTTCAACATGACCAAGAAGAAGGCAATGGCAACAAACATTGTCACCTTCTTCACTAAAACATCACCATAGAAGAAGATGATAACGCGTTATCACATCGTCATCTTCTTCTTCTTCTCAAACATAGAAAAAAAGGTGATGCCAACTTGTTGTCGTTGCCTTTTTCGCTACAATAGCACCACAGAAGAAGACGTCGACACATTGTCGCCATCTTTTTCTTCTGAAACATAGAGAACAAGGCAATGGCAACAAGCTGCTATCACCTTCTTCATTGCAACACCACGAAAGAAGACAACGATGCATTACCATCATTTTTTCTTTTCAAACACAAAGAAGACAAAACACGCAATAAAATAACAAAAGAAAACTAAGAGAAGGGAAAGAATTTACTTTCAAGCTCTCATTCTACCCTCTCATTTTTGGCTCCCACTTTTGCCCTCCCACTTTTGCCTTCTTGTTTTTGTCCTTCCATTTCAAGTGCTTTCTTTTGGTTGCCACTTCTACCCTCCTACTTCTGGTTCTTAGTTCTACCCTCCCTCTTCTACCCTCCCGCTTCAAACTTTCTAGAGTTCTAACGATGGAGTGAACACAATATGAAATGAAGTAAGTAGGTAGGAGGGGGGAGGTGGGTAGGGAGGAAATTTTTTGAGATGGCAGCAAGCTTGTTGTTATCGCTTTGTTCATAACAAAAAATAGAATAACAAAAATAGGCAACGACATACTTGTCATCACCTTCTTCGCTGCAAATAGAAACAAAAAAACAAAAGAAGAAGATGATGGCGTCTTCTTATTCTCAAGTAGAAGGGAAAAAAAACACAAAATAAATAAATAAATAAATAATGCAGAGAAGGAGGGAACTTACCTTTCTTCTCTTGCTTCTGCATTTGGGATGAAACATTCCTCTTGCCTTTTCCTCTCCACATTCCTTCAACATTGAGCTCTTCACCTTCCTCAAGCCTTGTGCCTCACGTCTCCTTGAAGCTCTGTGCTATTCAAGCTCAAGAGCTTTCCTAAACTCTTGAGATGGAGTGAGCAAAAAATGAGGTGAAGTACCGAGGGAGGTAAAAGGGGGGGGGGTTGGTAGGTAGGAGGGGAAAATTTTGGGGCAAAGAAGGGGGCTCGAAAATCCTTATGCAAAGGAAGAGGATGGGTTTTTGGTTCATCCCCAAAACTGCTTGAACGACCCCATCAACATTTAACATTTTTGGCCATGGTGTGAGACCATGCAACACCAAGAGCATAGATATTGCAAAAAAAATTCACCCACAAAATTCCAAGGCATGAGAACAAAATAATCAATCTCATACACCATCTTTTGTCCAAATAACTTCCCAGAATAGTTGTCATTTCACTGCAACCCGAAATTTATTTATTAATGAAGGTCGTTTGTTTTGTTTTGTACATTGGGGTCTCCCAAAGCATGGTTTCATGCCACATTCTTGGTATCTTTGGAAAGTTCTTGATGAATAGGGGTGCATCAACTTGGATTGAGAGTGTTTCAAACTACAGTGTGGAAGCTATTGATTATTTAACCATTTTCTCAATGAAAATTAAATAAAATAAAAACTAAAAACTACAACAGAATTTGGGGACGCTCTTGGTATTGCTGGAAAGCCCTCAATGAGTAAGATTTAATAAATTTTATTTCACAATTTTTCGAGCTAATGTGTGCAAGATATTGATTTTTAAGTGAATTCTGTTTGTTGGAAATCCAAACAAATTGCAAAAATTCAGTTTGGAAGGAAAAATTGGGTTTGGAACCTTCAATGTGTTCACACTCGGGTCAATGGCACACGTGACACTAGTCATCATGAAAATTTGATGCATTCCAACATTTGTACTGTCCATGCTTAACATGCATTCCATGAAAGGCCATTCATCGACAATTCAACCTAATTTCCCGAATCGACATAAGTTTTCCCAGTCTTTGTCCAAAAAAATTACATGACATGTCAATTGAGATGCTTTAATAGATTATTAAACAATATTGCATGCGGATTAGCAATAATGTTGCATTTGTAGATGCACTAGAAATTTCCTAGTGCATGTGGAAGGTACCTTATACAAATTAATATTCCCTCCATAAAAAAAGGAGACCCCTTACACATTGGCTTGTTGTATAGTGTCTTGTGCATTCTCTTGTAATGTTTTGTGACTTAGGTATGTATAGGCTTATGATCTCTTCACTTTGTGCTCTACAATGGTTGAAGAACACAAGTGAGAGATGTTACCCAAGGAAAAGTAACCCACCCTCCTGCTTTGCCCACACTTTTTGTAAATTATTATGGCTTGTGTGGCTAGCTTGTGTATGAACATGACCTTGATGATAGAGCTCAATTATGAAAAGACTTTTAAGTTTTAGATTCGTTATAGTGATAAAAATCAATCAAATTTTAATATTTCCCCCAAACTTGGGTCTAAAATTTATGAAATCATCCCTAAAGAATCTCACCCATTGAGGGCTTTTCAATAATAACATGTGCTCACCTCAATCTTTCTAAAATATTTTATTGAATTTTATTGAATTTCTTTGAAAAAAACTCAATAATTGATAATTCTTGCATTGTAGTTCTTAACATTAACAAACCACCTCAATGCACCCGTGCTAATCAAGGGCTTTTGAATCATATCAAGAGGATGATGAAAGGTACCATGGTTTGGGAGATCTCAATGTGACAAACAAAACAAACAAACAATTTTCCTTCACATATAGAAATTTGGTTGTAAGGCTTATGCATGTGGGGGGATGTTCCCCAACCAAAAGTAACACCCTTCTCCTTTGCCCCTATCAATTGTTGTAAATTATTTAACGTAATTCACCCTCTCCTTTCACCTTTCTTAAAGGTCAACAAACCTCAAAATGTTAAATTTCAACTTAGAGACCTAATTTTTGTTTAAGTATCATTTAGAGCCATCATAAAGAGATCTTGGATTAATAGTTGTATAGTACATAATGTGATCCATATTACCTTACCTTGAGGTCAAATTTTTCATTATCTACTCCTCAAAATACTAAAATTAATTTTTTTGAAAATATGAAGTTGACATGTTGAAAATTATCATAATTATCATAGGCTACACTCTAAATGTATAGTACATAATGTGATCCATATTATCTTACCTTGAGGTCATTTTTTTCATTAACTAATCCTCAAAATACTAAAATTAAATTTTGTGAAAATATGAAGTTGACATGTTGAAAATCATCATAATTATCATAGGTTACACTCTGAATAATTTCACTACTCATATCACAATATTATAGTAGATGATGAAAATTTATATAATTTTAGAATTAAAAAATGAATTCATTTTTTAAAAAGAATATAAATATTCGTTCTATCAATGTGGAAACTAACCTAGGCTATGGTAGTATTCAAACAATGTGATTTAATTCATATAGTTGGGGGTGCATTGGACAAGTTTAGAATTTTCTTTTGCAATGAGCCTTTGGCCAATCACAATCATTTTTTGAAATTTTGAAAAATTTGACATAAATGAGAGGTTCATAATCCCATTGACCTTTCTTGTGTACAAGCCTAATGAAAGGTCCAACACCCTAATAGCAAGGTGGCAAATTCATATATGGAATGAATTGTAGGTCATAGGATGGTGGCATAGACTACAAGTCTCCATCCTCAAGAAGGCCTCAAATGAAACATTCTTCCATTTCTTTCATGGTTGGGTTCACTAGAATTGGACCAAGAGCATTAGTGTTTAGGTGAAAACACATTAAAGGAGCCACCCAAGTGAATGGAAACTTTTTTAAAATATATTAATTTATTTTTTGAAAAATCACAAGAAAAATACAATAGTTGGATTGTCAATATGTTTTTTGGAGTAGGATCCATAGATGCAAAATTCAAATGCTCAACGTTTGATGTTTTTTCACGTTTAAAGCATTCGAATCTCAAGATGGACGATCCTTGTTTTTTTAAATGTTCATTTTTCTTTATTAAAGGTGCACCATTCTTCTTCAAAAATAAAAAGGATATTAACATTGATGATTAATAAAGAAAAAAAATGAAATTGGTGAAATTTATTGTTAAAACACATTTGAAAACATTTGGTTCAAACGTGCTTTTAGCCCTTAAAATTATGGGTTTTGAGGACGTTGTGGTTTTTTAAAAAAATATTCATTTTTATTTGATAAGAAACATCAATTCATAATACATATGAGATAGGATCAAAATGTATTAAAAATATATTTATAATTAACACATAGTGGTAAATTGCGCATGATTTTAAAAAAAAATTAAGATTATGAATCAATTCAAGAATGTCATGTATGACATACAATCCTTGGAAAAAGACTTTTACCTTGGTGTCCTTGGCTCCTTTAACTGTGTTTTCACTCGTTAAGCATATGGAACACCACTATTGGGTTCCACCATAAAAAAAAGGTGAAAATATTTAACAAAAAAAACGTTTGTTTCAAAAAAATCACAAAGAAGTGGCCATGTATGCTACCCCAAGATTACAACGTCAAATGGAATGAGTTATGGGAAAAAAACTAGGCCAAAGAAATGTTAATTCCTTTGGGCCCTATATCACAAAGCCCTAACTGTAAATGCATGGAAAACCAAGGTAGTAAAAAGATAGAGGTCAATTATCCCACATGTGTGATTCGACCATTCTAAAAACTTTGATACACAAATTTTAAATGATTGTCCTATGGCCAAGCTAGCATGAAGTACTTGGGTTGCCACCTTACTATTCTAGCTTAAACACATATGATTGTTTCAATGTAATGTAAAGAAGCTAGACATTTTACAATGTCTATTCAACAAGAAACTCCCTAGAGCTTACATACATTCAGTTCTATTAAATTTCTTGTGAAAGAGGTGGTGGTTTCAAGCATATGAATTGAACCTAATTAAAGGATTCTTCATGATCAAGTTTCCTTTAAATGTAAGTTAGCCAATTGATCACGAAAAACATTATTGTAAATGGCAGATTATACAAGGAAAAAAATTCTAACATGTGTTTAAAACAACTATTACTAAGAAAACCCACATTGAAATTTTTCATGGGCTTTCACATTTTCACTCCATTCTTTGTGCCAAATACAACCATAGGATTAGATGGAATTATCAATTACCCAGGTTAATATGCATTATTAATCAATCTTTTAATATTGTTCTATTCAATGTGCTTGGGGGTGCTCCCCCAAGCCTAAAGTTGTACTTGTTTGTTTTTCAATGATTTTTTAATATTTGATCCTTTTAAAATTTTAAACAAACAAGCCCCAATTATATTTGCCTCACACGTATAGGTTTCAAGAGGGAAATGTTTAGGATTAGCATATGGTACAAAATGAAGTGCTATTGGAAACACATTAAGGAGTATAATGGGAACACATTGGGAACAATTTTTATAAAAAAAGAATCCTCTCTCTTGGGCCGTTTCCCAAAAGAAAAAAATTGGGTTTATTTGGTACATGTTGCATCTTCATTATGTAACTAGTATTTTCTATTTGCAAATGTGTTCATCATCTATTTTGGCATCAATTGTGAAGACATAGTAATGTGGAAAAATAGACACAATAGACTAGTTTTTTGGAATGAGCATGTGCCAACTAGGGATGACAAAAGCCTACATTGCCAACGAGATAGCTAGAATGGGAACTTTGAATTGTTTTGAAGAATTTTTCAATAAACTAGCTCTCAAATGTTATAATAACCTCATAAAACTTTCCCTAGGTGTGAAAAAAAAATTGTAACCAATCATAATGTTCAAATTAATGTGCTAAAGTACTTAAAAAGTTGCCATAATGAATTAGTACTTACAAAATCCATGCAAATACAACAAGATTTTAACATTAATTTGGACCTAAAACATTTTTTCCCCTTAATTTCACCAATGATGCTCTAACATTTAATATTTTTCAAATTTCAAATTTGCAAGCATTTCCTACCTAACACTAGATTTGGTTTTGGCACTTTATTTTTGTTATTTGGTTATCATGCTATGAAGGTTCACATGACCCAACACCCACAAACACACCATATCATCTTATGGCCATTTTCAATTTTATAGGGTGAACCCCAACCCCCTTTACTTCGGTTTCATCCTTGGTTTTAAGTGATCCCACTTATTTACACACAATAGAATACCTACCCATAACAGATAAACCTACTTAGCTCCCATTCTACTTCCCCTCCTTTCTATTGCCACCTTCTTCTATATTAGCCCATTCGTTATGTTTCCTTCCTCACTTTTGTATTTCTTCTCCTCCAATTGAAAGAATGTAACATGAGCTCAAATTTGTTAGATAATAAGGAGTTTTTCCCCTCTCATTCCTTTTTTGTTTTTGTTTTTCTCATTTGTTGTATCACCATGAAAGTTGAACTCCTTGTGTTGAATTTTGCGGTAAAATCTTCTATTGATGTCATGGGGATTCAAGTTGAACCCATTGCATTGTTTCCTTTTTTTCCTTTTCCTATAGATTTCCC
>Ga0209611_10011828_pt1 | contig 12433 bp, 6 predicted proteins | sample S1TSphgellanicum_3_FD_187693 | JGI IMG/M metagenome (GOLD analysis project Ga0209611, IMG submission 187693) | Host-associated microbial communities from peat moss isolated from Minnesota, USA - S1T2_Fc - Sphagnum magellanicum MG (SPAdes) (version 2) | ecosystem: Host-associated > Plants > Peat...
TGCAGGAACTTGGCTGGAAACAACTTTGATGGCACATTTCCATCTCTTTTGCTCAAATGTTCATATGATAATTTGCAAGGAGTGTAAGTACATACTGTAATCAATCTGCTCATGTTCATATGTTCTTTAATAATCATTTTGTGTACGTAACAGCCAGCACATAGTGGAAATACAATTAAGTTGAATGTGAAAGAATATGAAATTTTCTCTTTCCATTAAACTATCTACAGAGTTGCAGATTCATGAATAATATATACCAGTATCTTGGAACTGAATCTTTAGCATGGTTAGAGCCTATCACTTTTTTAAAATTGTAAAAAATTTGTATCCAATAAAAAATTAATATTAATCTAGTGAAGTTCCCCAAGATGTGTGTTGAAAAGCCTATGATTTATCGATTAAACATCTATGTAAAATTAGAAATAGAATTTTCATTTTAATGGGGAAAATTAAGCTTGGACGGTGCAATTTTGATCCTAATATTGTTTCATAATGATGGAACATGCATGGAAATAATTCTGAAGTGATCATACAATTGGAACTTGTGTTAGGATGAGTAGAAGATCACATATTATAGATGGAAACACATTGGAAATACAATCTTTGAACTAGCATAATTGTGTACTTGTAGTTAATGTTGTATATTTTGGATTAATATATTATTTGGTTGTTCACTACAGATATTGTGATAACAATAAATTTGGTGGGATTTTGGATATGGAAACTTTGGATAAAGAGTATGCATTATATTTGTCAAACATGTTAATTTCCATGGTGAACAACAATATAACTGGACTCATACCAAACAATGCCACTTATTCACCAATCTTGTAAGTTTCTAACTTAAGTATGTTATGTTTGAGTGTCATAATACAATGTATATGTTTGATTCATTATAGAAATTTTTATACCATGGGTTCTGCATGTATCAAAATTAGGGGTACCTTACTTCACTAAAAGGTAACAAAAGGAATGTCATATTTAAGGATTATAGTGTCTAGCACCCACATTAAATGCTTTTAAGTTTACAGAAATTAATGTACTTTCATCCTTAATAGGTTCAATGCCTAAATGTGAAAAACAGATTTTCATATCATACATCAATTCACCTTAAGTATATTAGGGCTAATTGGTCAATTTAAGTAAATAAAGTTGGACGTGAAGTTGAAATCTAATGGCGTAAATGCTGATGCACCATTGTGGACACATTTTTATGCACATCAATAATCTTGAACTTAACATGGGATTTCAATAAAAGGGCTAAGTTTTGCACAATATTTGGAGATATTTTAAATTTTCCTTGAGTGATTGGATGAAAATACCCAAAATGCAAATTTACTTCTATTGTTTCCCTAGAGCGTCAAAACAAGTACATCCATGTAAATATAGCGTACATATCCCATAAAAAGTAATTTTAAATAGGACAAAGAAAATCAACTTCTTCATAGCAAGTTTAAATAAAGGAATGGAATTTCTTTTTTGCAGGCTTGGAGGGAATCCATGTTGTAACAATGCAAACTTGGAGTTATATTATGCACATTTGAATTGTCGATACAACTCAACAGGTGTCTCAACACCAAATATAGGTTCAAATACTCAACTATTGTTTACATTAGCTATGTTGAATTCAATATGTCTTGAAAAGTGATTTTAGAAATTGTTCAATTTGGGGGTCACATCAAATCATATCATTTCTACCAAAAGAACTTGGTGAAATGGGGGTTTGTTTAATGGTATATTTGTTATTTCAAGGACAATAAAACACACAACATCAAACTCATGGCTTGTCCAAATTTTGAGTTAAGGGTGATTGAAACATTCAAAGTATATTGTTAGATTATTTATTTGATGCCAACGATCTTCATATGATTATATTTGAATGTTTCAAAGTTGGCCAAAAAAAAGACTTGTGTACCTTGAATTCAATTGTAAAAGATTTTGAAATTGATCCTTATGTGGGCTTGGAACAGGAACACACAAGCTTATTTTGATATTGTCTTTAACACTTTCCATCTTTGCAATTGTTGGTGGAATCATTTTTGTGGGCATGTTTTGGAAATATCAAGCAAATTCATTTGATTTGCAACAAATTAAAAAAGGTACTCTTTCTACAGTTTTGAAAGAATTTCACATTTGTACAAATAAAGATAAACAAATAAAATTTTACCTTAGTTAACTATGCATATGGACTAACCTGGAACCCCATAGTAGTTTGTGACTTGCAATTTGATTACTTTCAAGATAAATGCATTTTCATTTGTATTTTGAAAGCATATGGCATATTAGTACAACTAATTGAATAAGCTGCTGCTTTGCAGAATTTGCAAGGCAACAAGTGCAACCTACATTGTATTCTTACAATGTGCTTAGGGTGGCTACCAGAGACTTTCATCATGATAATGAGCTTGGAAAAGGTGGTTTTGGTGTTGTTTACAAGGTGAATTTTGCAATATCATGACCTTTATGTATTTACAAATGACTTGAGTACTATTTTCAATTGTGATCCTAATTTTTTAGTTTGATTTTAAGTTTTTATTTCACCTTTCCATTATCTAAGAGGCACTTTTTTTGCTTTGTTTCATAGGGGATCTTAGTAGATGGGACAGAATTGGCAATCAAGCAATTAACCAAATTTCAGCAAGGAGTTGATGATTTTTTGAATGAAGTTATAGTCATCACTGGTGTGAGGCACAGAAACCTTGTCAAGTTGAAAGGGTGTTGCATACATGGTACACAACGTTTTCTTGTGTTCGAATATGTGGAGAACAAAAATCTTGCTGAAGCTTTATGGGGTATGTTACTTTTTTATTATGCCCTTATTTGCATATTAATATAGAAGGAAATTTTTAATAAGTTTCGTATTATCATCATCCCGCCATCAAACAAAGTTGGCATATTTTGTGTTTGCAGATCAACAAGGGCAACAATCCTTAATCTTGGATTGGCCAAAACGATTGAATATATGTGTGGGCATTGCACGTGGCCTTACATACCTTCATGAGGATTCGGAACCACGTATAATACATCGAGACATAAAAGCAGCCAATGTTCTTCTTGACAAGAATATGAATGCCAAGATTGCAGATTTTGGGTTGGCACGACTATTCCCAAATGATCAAAGCCATATATCAACACAAATTGCTGGAACTATGTAACAATTCTTAACATACTACCCAAATGGTGATGATTAATGTTCAATTGGGTGGAACATTTAAAAATTGCATAATTCAATAATTATATTGTTTAAACTTAATTTTATTTCCCTTTTGTCAAATTTGGAACAATGATGTGAAATTATAATATTTCCTAATAATTGTATGCTTATTCTTGTAGGGGATATATGTCTCCAGAGTACGCAACACTTGGTCAACTCACCCCAAAAGCAGATGTCTATAGCTTTGGGATTTTGCTACTTGAGATTGTGAGTGGTCGGAAGAATATTGACACCACCTTAGAATCTGAAAAAGTCTACCTTGTCAAATGGGTATGTATGTTGAAATAACCCAGTCCTAATTTTTTGTCTATCAATTCTTCTTTTAGGTTTGAAATCTATCTCTTTCCCATTTTGTGATTGTCTTGACTTAACATTGTGGTGGACTCAATCTTTGTATTATCTATTTGATGTGCTTGTAAATATAATTCAAATACTAATGACAGCTTTGTTTTACAGTTATAATATTTAAATCTTATTAATAAGTTGCATTGATGTGAATGTTATTTTAGAAAACCTTCCTTCTAAATCATTATTGTGAATCCTATTGCAGGCATGGTCTTTGTATGAAACAAATATGTTGATCAAGTTAGTTGACCAAGACTTGGACATCACCATTTCGGAAAATGAAATGAAACAAGTGATCTTTGTGGCACTTTTATGTGTGCAAATTGATTTAACCAGACGTCCAATGATGTCACATGTGATGGCTATGCTTCAAGGTGAAATGGGAGTTGATATCGATCTTATGGAACCTGGAATCTGTGAGTCAAATCATGAATTTCAATCCATTTTACATGATGAGGCCATTCTACCACTACGCATATACATGTCAACTAATGATGGCAATAGTTTATTCTCGAATCATGTCCCAAACAGTAATGTTGAAATTGAACTTAATGATCTACACCCAAGCTAGGTTATGAAGAGTTTTGTTGAATTCAACTTACAAAAAATGAATTTGCAATGAGTTCAAATATTGTTAAATTAAGGATCCACTCAATCCTTTCAATTAATACATGATTTTTTCATATAGATAATTAGTGTTATTTGTGTTTTCATTTTTCTTTAGATGCTAATTAAAAACTTGTGATGTTTGAAAATCCATCAAATGGCAGCCTTCTTTGTGAATTGGTCCAAAGGTAACTTGCCATAATTTGTAGAGATGGATATTCTTTTCCAAGTGTGAAAAATATTGTGCATAAATACAATATATCAATTTGCAGACATGACAAAAAGGTTCAAGTATGTATTGATATCATTAAGTTTGTAGTATGTACACAACTTTTGAATTTTTATCATCAATGAAAATAAGTGTCAATTCTTATAGGTGAATTTTTTGATTATGAAAAGTTATATGATTATTTTATATTATTCATTTTTAATTCTTAAAACTTATCTAAATGATTTCCTATTCGAAAATAATTTTAATTTAATTATTCATCAATTTTATGATTCTTTATCTTTACTATTTTCAAATTAGCATTTTTGAAATGGATTACTATTTTTAATGGCATCACAACCATACCTCTAAGATCTTTCAATTCATGACCTTATGAAAATCCTATTTTTTTCTTATGTTCCACATCACACAATAATTAACAAATATATGTTCACTTCTATGTTTTTTATTTCTTTAAATGAACATGTTTTCAATAGAAATAAATTTCTAATCACATCATTACATCTGCAATTTGGCCCCATATACATATATTCCTTTTGTGTAGGTGATCCAAACTTTGTAGGTTTTACATATGATGTTACATAATTAAACATGACTTACATTTGTGAATAAGTAGGTCAATCATTACATAGTTAATTTAAATTTTGATTGAAGTGGCAAATTGAAACATGTCGATCATCTTCAAATTTTGATTTGCAATTGTTGTTTTAAATTTCATCCAAGATAACTAATAACCTTGTTCAATATGGCGAATTGTTTAATCTCTGATGACTATGTTCATATTACATGGAATAATAGTTGTTGGATATCATATATTATGACCTAGTTTGGATAATAAATAGAACATAAAAGCTATGTTCTATTGTGGTGATAGAAGTTGTAAACACATGAATGTGTTTATTTTTGGAACTTTTAATTGTTTTGCTACATATCTTGTGATATGTATTATAGACTTTTTGGTAGCATGTGGGTGATTCTACTAAAATGAATTACATAAGAATCTTCGCCATCATATTAGTGCAATTGCATGAAAACTTAGAAATTTTGTTTATCATGTTTTATATTGCTAGTGGGACCTTTTCAGTAGACATATCAATTGTCTTTCGTGTGAAATGCGGTGTAATTAAGTTGGACATATTCCATAACCATATTTAGCCTTTTATTTTATTTTATTTGAAAAGAAAGAATGGGTGGATAAGGGTGTCAGATATATGCACCCTTCATTGACAGTTCTAAAAAAACAAAGAACTAGTCGAATAACCTTCTTTCCATGTTGGTTTTTCCATGAATCTATTCGGTTCTCTGATTTTTAGAATTATCAAAAAAATCAAAGCCAAAAGTTTCTTATTTCCAAAATGTTCAAAAACAAACTAAAACTAAAAGTTTGTAACAAAATCAAGGAACCACACAAGATTGATCTAGACCAGTGTTGGGTGGATATCATAAAAAAACTTGAAAATCGAGCAAAGTTTGAATCCAATTCTCACCTTGATTTTTGCTAGGTATCACCCTTGGTGATACTGTGTTTGAAACTTGCCCCATATGTTTTCATTAGATTGAAAACTAGTTACTTGAAAATTAACTTCTGAAAATAGAAACAAAACTTCGATATTCTATCATGGTACTAATGAATAGTAGGGTCAACATATTAAGTAATAAGGTTTAATTAGGTATTAAAAATTCATTGGATTAAATTCAATTGTTAAAGCTTTTATCATTAGGATAATGATACATGGCACACCATGAAATGTTCATTGACCATTTAGACACATGTCCATTTTTAAACACCAATTATATGGTGACATGTGACAATTAAAGATCACTTATTTTTTATTTTAATATATTAATAAATAAAATTTTAATTATCCAATTTAAGGTTGATAAGATTTTGACATGTGGTGCCTACGTAGGTAGGTAATTATTACACCTTACTAAATAAATAGGTAGGTCTAGGTATAATAGGTAGTTTTAAAATAATCTGATTTTATTTTTGGGTTTAACCATTCAAGGTCAAGTTTTTTTTTATTAGTTCATCTTCAATGGCACCTAGTACTTGGTTTGTGAACATGGCTATTACACCTACTTATATAGAATGCAAAATTAAACTAGAAACCAAAAGATATGAGATAAAAAATTCATTTGTGAACATCACCAACTTCATTGCACATTGGATGCAACTGTTATATTAATATTTATGTTATATACTAACCTAGTTTACATATTAATAATATATCAATATATTGAAAATAGTATTGATAAATAGGTAATAATACAATAATTTTATGGTGTTAATAGTAATAATAATAAAACGAATCATTTTCACTAGTAATATTAACTATTGTAATTATATTTAATAAATATTTTTATAATTATGATTACTTAAAATGATCAGTAATTAATATTATTTAAAATTTTACATAACTTAAACTAATAATTAACTCAAAATGTTCATGTATTTGTAGGTTAATTAATGTACCCTATTTATGATATTTATTTTAACATAAAAATAAATTTTAAATATATAATTATTATTGAAAAAAAATTAATTATCGTTCTAGTTATAATTAAATCATAATTAATAGTTATGATTACTTACAATAAATATATAATAAAATGAATTAATTGGTGCATTTGCCGTCATTTTGTTTGAAGAAAAAAAATTCCAAGTTTTTATCATGAATACTTTACATAACTAATTTTAAATAACTATGAATTTGACACCCATGCATCAATTGAATGAATGCCATTGGTGCTTCAATAGCCCCATGGCTAGTCACATCATCATTGAAAACTATTGAACATTGTTTCCTATTTGCAATAACATTTCAGCATCATTGACTAGCATTCATAATTGGATACCTTCATCAACCCAACAAAATCTACATTGTTTTTGTATATGACTTGGGAGTGCATCTAAATGATACACTCCTGCTTCTGAAAAGGATATGCACACATACTAATTAAATGGTTGTGATGCCCTCCAATGGTTACTTATGAGAATCATAAATGGTATGATTATGGTCTCATATGTATTTAGCAATTATGCACGTTCATATTTGGGAAATATGATATATTTGAAGCACACTAGTCTGTAAAACAACTCAAACTTTCATGTTAATCTGTCATCTCTATTGGATTTCCATTTTGAATTTAGAATCATGGAATTGCAGCCCATGTAATAGGGAACTTCTTTTGGTCTTTGTACATGGCTTCAAAAAGCGGAGGCTGCTATGATGGGGCTTTGGTTTGTCACCTAGTTTCAACAAATTATTTGCTCCAAGCCTTTAATCCAAGGTATTGATTTCGATGATTGTTAATTTTGTAACACTAAAAATTACCTTTAAAATCCAATTTTTAATTACTTGAATTGTATTATCGTAAAACTTTTTCAAATTCGGCACCTTAGTGCCCAATAATTAATTTTATTTTCAATTTTTCATTTGGCAGTTAAAATTTAAAATTTGAAAAATTTGTCACTCTATATTAAATTTACTATAACCAAGTGCTTACAGAAGAGAACTTTAATGCTTTATGGTTAGATGATTGGTCAAGTATTGCTAAAACCGACTCGAAGAGGTTTTAGGGATCAAACTTGGTGGGCTGCATGAATTTTTCACTTTTCGTCATAACTAATTATTAATATCAAAAAAATTCAACAAATTATTAAAAAATTTAATTTATGCCCAACCTGAAAAGGTACCATGCTAGTTAATTTTTAAGTTGCATGTTTGCTCCAATGTGACCCCACCTTCAAAATGACCACAAGGTTGTGAGAGGACACAAGAAGACTAAAAGGCCATGACACAAACAACAAATAACATCATCACTACCCAAGCTTGTGCCATCAGAGATATGGTGGTAACCACTTTGGAGAGAATTATCATCATGCGAAACTAAAGTATGATGGACCTATTTTCCATGCCTCATAATCAACTATAAAATAAAAACATGGTTATGTGATTCATTTTTGATATTTTGAAGTTCTACATTTTACATTAACCAAAATTCTTGTAATTAAAATAATTATTCTTTCTTTTTTAATAAAAATTGTTAGTAAACAACCTTTAAAATATATTAAATACGTGATTGGTTCAAAAATTGATTTGAAATTTTTAATATTTCAATGTGAAATGGACTATAAAGGATAATAAATAACAAAAATATGGCATTCTAATATTTTAAAAATCAAATTTCTTTGTATTGAGAAAGCTTATCATGGCATATTTTTTGAACCCACTTTTTCATTCTATTTGTGTGACAAACTTGGCGTGATCATTTCAAAAATCCACTATAAATGTATTACTTTCTTTAAATTCATTCAAATTTTAAAATATGATTCCCATTAAATTTTATTGCAACATGAATAATTTAGATTTTTATCATATTAATTTTCAATTTGGCTTTACATTTTAAATTCATTTGCAATCCAAAAAAATTACAATTGTGATGGTTCAAATAGTCTTCCTAACTATGTTTTGCCTTACAATTGGGTGAGGGACATGAATACTTTTCTTTCCAAAGGCAAAAGAAATTACAACTACTTTGAACTCATCTCAAACTCAAACACAACAATGCACAAACCAACATGATGACACCTCAAACAAGTGATGCAACAAAAGCTTCCATCCCTATTCCACACAATTTGATAGCAAGAAGTAAGCCATCAAAATCTCATAGATTTCACAAGCTATATTGCATAGTTTAAAAACTAAAAAAAATGCTAAACACAACAAAATGCAAAATTTGTATGAATTAATGAAAAATTAAAGTTGGTTGAATCCTTTCGACATTTAGAGGCAATCAATCAATTAATTTCTTAGATAGTAGTATGCATGTTGATTGTGAACATTTTTTATGCCTCGAACATATTCTACAAACATCAACCTCCTCATCTAAATGTCATTGGGCACTTCAATGGTCAGCTCCACAACCTCACCCTGAAGCCTAGATTAATCAATTAATCTGTACTCATGAAGTAGGATATTCATCTTACAATTTTAACAAGTTGATGTTTGTCTTGAAAGCAAAACTCATAAGTTGGTCTAGCAACAAAGTTTTTTTAATTGGTACATCCTAATTGCAAATTCAATGATCCTTGCTTCCATTTGGTATGTTGTGGTATATTGGAATCCCAACATGCACATGTGTGACCAAATGAAATGCATGGTAAAATTACATTGGGGGGAGGGGGGTTGCAAGACTCAAACCAACATCAAATGGGACATGTGATTACCCTACCAGATTACAAGGGCAAATTAGGGACCATACACCTATAATCCTAGGTTAAGTTTTTATTGGTGAAGTTGATGGTGCATACTCTCCTTGAACAAAGAATTATGGGGGGACTTTATTGCAAAGGTGCATTTTGTTCACACAACCTCAAGGTAAGAAACATTTTTAACATGCCCTTGGACATCAGTTGGTTATTTGCAACAATCAAGTTCCGCAAGATGGCCTTCCCATTTTGGAATTCTTTGTTGAATGCTTGGAGAAATGTGCAAGATGGCCTTGTTAAAGCAAAGCCTGAAGGTATTGAAGAAGTGCTTAGGCTACTTTTGTTTAGTGACTATTCTATCTTGTACCCTTGTTACTTTAGTAGGATGCATTCACATTTAGGACTTGTGGGATGATCAAAGTTTCAACTACAAAGAGTTCAAGGATCTGTGTGTGTAGGGGACTATTGCATTGGTCACAACTTTTTGCAACTTAGCCATAGTCATACCTTGGGATTCGGGGTCAATGCCTTGCACCTTTTTTTAGGAGGACTAAATGAGTCCTAGTTTTGGGGTGACTCAAGGAGGTGCTTCAAATGGGTTTATCCCATATTGGAAGTAGTTGGTGAGTTCATTACACTTATGAGTTTAGAATTTCTGTAAATTCAAGAAAGTTGGAGTGATCAACCTTTCAATTCATTTGATTTTCATTAGTTAGTATATCAAGGGTGTGAGTCTTGATCGACAAGGGCTTGAAAGGCCATTTTTAACCAACTTTGTTTGACATTTGAAAAGAATTCAAAACGCATGCAACTTTTGAAGATAGCCACATCAAACCATTTCAATCGAGCCTAGGACTCGAGTTAGCTACCAACAAACAATCAAACCTTATCATGCTTCAGTTGGGTTACATTGAATGGACTTGGAAAGTGGAAAACAACCTGGACTAGGTGCATTTCTTTAGTTATTAGTTAAGCAAAGGTATCATGAGAAACCCTACAAAAAACCACTATGTTTTTTGCCAAAAAAATCAGCCAATAAGATCCCCATGCCATCCCACAAAATGGCATAATTTTTGGCCATTCATTATGTAATTTTATTTTCAAATTTTGAGTCATTTGTATGCAATTAGGAAAAAAAAAAAGAATATTTATTAAAGTAGGCTGAATTATTTTTATGATTGTCCAATCTTTTTCCTTTAAACCTCAATAACTTTTTTAATTAATTCTTTTTGACTGGTTGCATGCAATAAACAACTTCATCATGCAAATATCATAACATTTGGATGACATGAGAAAAAGTTATGAATGTTTATTTTTAAATACATAATTAAAATAAAGACCCCAAAAACTAACTTAAAATGAAAAAGGTTTAAGCAAAGGGTTAATTAGCTGAACTCAGTCCTAATAAGGATTAAATATTTAAGCTTTTGCCCCTGCCTAGGGGAGGCGACTAACACCTCCCCGTGTGCATCCTACGCCAAGCTTACGGTTTGTCTCTTTTGCCCAAGGGGATAAATCAGGGGTAAACTTGGGAAACTTGGGACTCCTGTAGGAACGTCGCCTGTGCATGTGCCCAGGCCCACAGCCAGTTCTCACCGATTCAGGATTTATTTAGCCAGTGGCCTCACAATTCAACGTTCATAATATCTATCACCATAAATGCAGCAGAAGTGTTTCAACAAGAGACGCCCATTTGATATTCCGAAAACATAAAAGAACGCTCCAAGTTGCACCTTGGAACCAATAGCAGAGTCCGGGAGTTATATGCTATTGGTTGTTGGTATGTATGACTTCCAAGTTCCCACTAGGCTGACAATAATAGACAAAGGCATTAGTTGGTAGCCCATAAGTCTTATGGAAGCCTGTCATGATATACATGTCCAGGGCCAGGAATCACAAATTGTGTCCTTTTCTGGCCTAACTATTGTTGAACAAATGAGCACAAACAAAGATGAATCTGTTACACAGGGAGAGGGGATGGCACCAAACAAAAGGCCTTGCAACTTGCAACTTCACCATGACCTGATGAATAACTGGTCTATACTCTCACCACAATTTTACAGAATCTGTATATGGACAATGATTGTTCTATTATTGTAGAAAACTCAAGCACATATACAGGTGTTGGAATAGGCTTGTGACTAACTCTGAAACTAGCTTAGATGACAAATGAGCTTGTTAGAACAGGAGCCTTGAATTGATTTGAGGAGTTCCCTGTTGTAAACAGGCCCTTATGTGTTGTAATAGTCTCATTGCTTGTGCCTAGGTGTGAAGAATTTTTTTTGTGATGGATGAATTGAGATCCTTTGAATTGGTGCCTTGAATTGTTTTTCAATGTTATCAGCTTTTTGACCTAGTACTTAACCCTTAATTGACATTTGACCAAAACTGTCCCAATACAAAAGTTGGACAAGTCTTCACAAATGTACCCAGAAGTCATGAATTCTTTGATTTTAAAAAAAAAAAGGATTTGGTTTAGAAATGAAAAATCCCCACGGTTCAATTTTTACTTTTTTAAGTTTTTGGAGGATTGCACCAAGATACCATGCTTTATTGACAGTAAAAATTATAAGGTAAATAGAAAGCATCTATATAAATAATGTGAAATAAATATTGTGCAAAACCAAGTTGAGATGAGGAAGAAATGGATGATTGAAATTGATCATCAAGTGCACAAATTCATACAAAATTCATCTATTTTTGGGCAGAAAAAAATCACCAGTGTTTTGGACTGTTCTCAGCCTTGTCATGTTTTGCGCACCTAGTATGAGCTGACCCTTCCCACGTGTGTTCTTCAGTTTTGTAACATAGGCAAAGAGCAAAA
>Ga0209611_10011830_pt1 | contig 12431 bp, 10 predicted proteins | sample S1TSphgellanicum_3_FD_187693 | JGI IMG/M metagenome (GOLD analysis project Ga0209611, IMG submission 187693) | Host-associated microbial communities from peat moss isolated from Minnesota, USA - S1T2_Fc - Sphagnum magellanicum MG (SPAdes) (version 2) | ecosystem: Host-associated > Plants > Peat...
TGTGATTTATTGATAGATAGGAAATACAAGCCTATAATTAACAATAACATTTCGCCATGACAAGGTTAAGTTAGTCTGTAGAAGAATCTTCAAGCACTAATGATGTACTTGTAAGATTGTTAGGATGTAGTCCTAGTACATCTTTATTTAGTTTCACTTCTATTAGACTTCTAAATATAATCAATTCAAACTTAAGTATTAAACATTTCTGCCTGAGTAGCCTCAGGTGAATTACAACTGAATAACTGATTTAAAGGATAGATCATAGTTGTAAAAAATCTAGGATGCGACGAATGGTGCGAGCGAGGTACTCGGCTCGATGCTCCAGGGGAAGTGGGTTGATCGAACCTCATAGCCAACGATAATGGCCATCACCGGGAACCCACGTTCGACAATGGAGATGGACATCATCATCTTCGCATTGGCATTCTTCAAATCTTTCTGGCACGGCTCCACGAGCAGGAACAAACTCTAAATAAATTACTAAAGCACGTGGATTAGGAGACAATCGACGATCCCATACCAAACGAGTGACTTGAGTGCGCACCACTTTCCTGGGCGGTTCTTCTTCACGCGGCTGTTGAGAAACATTCAAGTCGAGCGGTGCTTCTTCAAGCTCTTCTTGTTGTACGGGTGCGACTGGAAGATTTGAAGGCGTAGCGTCATCGTCCGCCATGACTAGTTGCGCTTGCATCAACAAAAAACCAAGAAGGTGCAAACAAGGTGGTACTTGCGTTCAAAAAGGGTCGAGGCCTTCTTATTTAACAAATTAGGGTAGGCGTAAAGTGCGGGAGTGACGGCGGAACCTCATCAAAACTCGAACACCCTCGATCTAAGGGATTCATCAAACCCTAAATTCAACGGTGGATCTAGAAGTGTGTGAAAGTTTTCTTTTGTGATGCAAATTGTAATTTCAATTTACTATGTACTACGTAATTAATTAGTGCATAGTAAAGTAAATAGGTAAGGAATATCAAGGAGTAAATGTTACATGGAAATGTTACTTCAACCATTGAATTAGTCAAGTAAGAATTCAAGGACTCTTCCTTGTTACTACTGATAATTTATCCTAGTAGTTAGTTACTTGAAGTAATTAGGATGAAGAAGTAGGATGTGAAAGTCAACGGACGGAAAAGATAAGGATCAAGCAAGAGACCTCATCAAGATATCCAAGATAAGGGGGAGATTGGATCCTCCAATCCCATTAGTCATGAGGATTGTTATCCTCTTTGATTGGAGGATGAAATATCTCTTGTGTTCCATTGGGCCCAAGGATTCTCATCCTAATTTCAATTGGATGGCCATTCATTCTCAAATTCTCATTAGCACTTGAAGGATGAGGAGGCAATTGATTGGTGCAAAAGGATTTCAAAGCTTTCATGGGATAAGGGGAACAAGCTTAAGGAAGGTCATCGAGGCTTACCAAGCGAGAAGGCATTGGGCGTATGTGAAGAAAGAAAAAGGAAGACAAGAATGTAGTGGGAGAAAGGTTGTTAGTTCTTGTGTGTGGAGGTGTTCATGGAAAGGTTATGAAAAAAAATGAAGTATGGAATGGAATTGTGTGTAGCAAGTCATCGTACTTAAGCCTCTGGACTTTGGTTTAATTAATTGTTTCTCTCAAATCCACCGTTGAATTTGTCTCAAAATTAGATTAGTGTTAGTTCAGAAGGTGTAGAAGCTCCTCCCAAAAATTCAGTGTCATCGGTTTTGCTGTGAGGGAATTACAGTTGTTGAAAGTAGAGGGTGTTGAAGTGGGTTTCATGGAATGATTTCCATGGGGAAGCCTCTGGACTTTGGTTTAATTAATTGTTTCTCTCAAATCCGCCATTGGATTTGTCTCAAAATTAGATTAGTCTTAGTTCAAAAGGTGTAAAAGCTTTTCCCAAAAATTCAGTGTCATCGGTTTTGCTGTGAGGGAGTTACAGTTGTTGAAAGTAGAGGGTGTTGAAGTGGGTTTCATGGAATGATTTCCATGGGGAAGCCTTTGGACTTTGGTTTAATTAATTGTTTCTCTCAAATCCGTCGTTGGATTTGTCTCAAAATTAGATCAGTTTTAGATTGAAATGTGTAAAAGCTTCTCTCAAAAATTTAGCGTCATCAGTTTTGCTGTGAGGGAGTTACAGTTGTTGAAAGTAGAGGGTGTTGAAGTGGGTTTCATGGAATGATTTCCATGGGGGAAGCCTCTGGACTTTGGTTTAATTAATTGTTTCTCTCAAATCCATCGTTGGATTTGTCTCAAAATTAGATCAGTTTGAGATTGAAATGTGTAGAAGCTTCTCCCAAAAATTCAGCGTCATCGGTTTTGCTGTGAAGGAGTTACATTTGTGAAAGTAGAGGAGGTTGAGTTGTTGTTTTTTCCCTCAATCTAAACAAGTGGTTTTTATTTTCGAGCTTAACTTTTGGTCAAAAACATAAATAAAATAAAAATAAAATCATGAGATTTGGACATAACGCATTAGATTTTTAGTAAATTTCATTACTTACCTCGAACCACCTAACTCGTTAGACTTCCACTACATAGTAGTTCCACTTCTAACCGGGTTTTTTGTGAGTGCATATCTTAGTGGTGGAAGTGTGCAAGAAATCCTCACAATTCCAACCTCCTATTGCTTTGCCATGTCCAAGGTAACAAGGCCTTTTCAATCCATTGTGTGAAATTGTCCTCCCTAACTAGCAAAAAATACATCCCCACCTTCTTGCTGTAATGTTTTGTTCATTTGCTTCTTCATACTCCTTGTCAACACAATTGTCATTTTTCACAAACAAAAGTGGTTCACACGTATAATGAAGATTTTTTATGTTTTTTTTAGTTTTGAACAAAAGAATGAATTACTAAACAATGAAACTTTTGGAAGAAATACTACCCGCTTCTCCAATGAAGACAAATAGCTTTTACTGAATCTTTCAACAAAAGAACTAATGTACTAAAAATCTTAGTTTTGTATTTGTAAAATGGTTGTAAAATGTTAGGCCCACCTAGTGAATCTTCGGGTGTTTTTGGGTACTTGATTGAAAATTAGTACAAAGTTGAACACTTGAAATCTGTTAGTGTTTAGTCACAAATAGTCACTTTGAAATAGGTGGAAAATAATTGGGCAAATAGCCTACCACTTTCTTTTAAGGAAAATAAGTCGATAAGAATAAACAACTTTTAGCATTTGCAAAGTTGGCAATCAAAACAAGTGGGAAAGACAACTTCAACACGCTTTACAAAGCAAAAACTTGAGTAAAAATAAAACACATTTCATGCAAAAAACTTCAAAGTGCCAAAAATACATTTTCATCCTCAAAACAAAAGATCATACCAAAGACCCCTCAAGCTTCCCTAAGAGAAGACTTCAAGTCTGTAAGAAAATGATGGGGATCCTAAAAAAAATAAAAATCCTTAGAATCCTTCTTAAACTCCAAGTTATCCAATCTTATCCTACATCTAGAATTTGGAACTGAAGTTAAAGGTGACAATTGATTTTTTGGTTCTATTAATAAATATCTTTTCAAAATCGATAGTGACCTAAAATTGATTATAACCTAAAACCAATAGTAACATAAAGTCAATAGAAATGTAAAATTGGTTTATATTTCAAAAACCGGTAAAGTTTGATTTTTAATACAAATTTACAACTCTTCAAAATTGGCTTAGAAAATTTTCTAGCCTTAACAAGGGGGTCCTCAAAGCTTGCAAGTGCGAGAGAATTGACTACCGCCCACTTCATGCAAGTTTGAAAATTATAGCTCTCCAAATTAATCTCCTTGAGAACTCAAGAATCATCCAGATAGAAAAGAAGCATAGTCCCATCAAGAGTTAAGAATTTTTTTGTGAAGTCAAAAATTGATAGTATCCAATCTTCCCCTCGTTTGTTCCAAAGGGGGATCTTTGGGGACCTAAGGGAGACAAAAGGAACAAGAACATTCCTTAAAATGTTAGCATGAACGAAGTTCACCTTGTTTTCAAGATTGAACTACACACAAATGGGTAGACACAAAAATCAATAAAAGAGTTGGAAAATGGAAAATATCACAGAAAAGGCAACAGGCATTGAAATGGACTAACTTCATGAATGAACATAGAGATTTTTTAAAACGCTTATGGCCACTTCTTAGAATCAACTCTCTCCTTGGCAATTCTTAATTAGGACAATGGGAAAGTAATATAATGCCTAAGGGGCTCGAGAGATGGTAGTATAAGGGGAGTTGGGCGAACATGGGTGAAGGGAGGTGGGCATATGCTTTCAAAATCCAAGTTCAGCATGCCAAGTGGAAAAGGAAAAAAAGGCCACCCAGTTGAGGTGGCTTGGAGTTAGTGATTCACTCTGAAGCATTCAAATTCATAGTAGGAGTTGGAGCCACATCCAAGTGAACCTCCCTACTAGATTTGGCAAGTTGATTAGGTCTAGCCTCCTCACTTTGTTTTTTCTTTCCCAAAGTATACCCCTTTTTTTTCACCTCTTGCATTTGAGTGCTTGCAAAAGTTTGTAGGAGTCTTAGAATCCTAGCTCATTTTTTTCAAGTAATGAAAACTTTAAGGCTAGAGTGCTCTCCTTTGAGTAATCTAGATACTAGTTGCAATCAACAAGGTGTAAGGAACTCCAGTCCTTGAAAAAGTCCTTATAGAACATGGTGTTGTTCACTTTAGGATCGTGCCTAAAAAGGAGGGGGAGTTAGTTAATGGCTCCCATGGGAAGGAGATGATAAAAATACCTACAAAAACAAGAAAAAGGTTCCAATAAGAAATTGGAGTTTTAAACTATTTTTTCATCCTTTACTTTCCACACTAAAAGTAGGGGAATAATCGATGTGGTAAAAGAAGGAACAGAGTAGCAAACCTGTAGAGAATTTGTTTCAATGCCTTCTTCCCTCCTATCTATTACTCCTAGGATTTGTTTTTTTGCATGCTGTCCCTTGGCTTGAATTCACAAAAAAAACAGATCTCCCAAATAGTTTGTCACCATTCCTAAATGTAAGATGTAAGTGAGATAACCTTTGGAGACCAAGTAGGTTATTCATTCAAGTTTCATCCATTTTTTTCATTTATATGTTTTTTTTCATATATTTTTCATTCAATACTTTCCATCTAAATATTCTATCCATTTGGGGGTTTGTCGTTTGCTCGAAAACACTATACCATTTTCATCACACACTTTCATGCAAAGTCACTTTCTCTTCACTTTTGACAATGGTTGTCTATTGTCAATGAATAGACATAGATTGTCAAGATGGTTCGAGGCCTCTTACCTTTCAATGGTTGCTACCCCCATTTCAAGCTTTCATTGAAAAAAAAACCAATATGTATGTACGTGAACTCAAATTGGGTGGTTCTAGGTTAGGTTATTGCAAAAAACCAACCAATATGTGTAACCATATTGGGCAATTCCAAGTAGATTATTGCAATAATCGGCCCTTATGCATACCCAGTAGATATTAATCCATTAAAAAAAGAATATTGATACCCGTGTGTTGGCCATTCCTGGAAATTGATACCTAGTTGGTCCCAAAAATTTGAGAAAAAAAATTAATGCCTTATGTGTGAGTCAAATTTCAAAAAATTTCAATAATCGCCCCCACTTAGTATTGAAAAAAATCAATATCCAGACAACACTAATATATACCTTGCAAAAAAATGTTCATAAGGTGAATAATGAAAGATTGAATCTTGAGTGGCTTTGTCATGAAACTTCAAAATTTTTAGAAAACTCAGGTTTTGAAAGGGAAACTTAGTTGAATATTATGTTCACATTTTTAAAAAAAATGTTCAACATGTCATTTAAGTACAATTTATTTCCATGTCTGACTTTTCAAAATATATACCTTACACAACAATGTTCATATGTTGAGTTCATTTATTTTGTAACTGGTTCACACTTTGGTCAACACTAGGCCACACTAAAAAATAAATTAAAAGGCAAAATCAATTTAATAATAGGATCACACTTAAAGAAAGCATGTTTACAATGCAATTTAAATACAATTTCCTTTCACATGAACCCAAGGTGTCACAAAATAGGATTCACACTTGGGCCAACAAAATAAGCCACACTAGTGTGTGATTAAAATGAGGTGCTACTGGGAACATGTTGGGAAACACATTGAGAACTTGGGCACATATCGAAAACTTGATGGGAACATAGTTGAAACATATTGGGTACAAAGAGAAAAAATGAAAAATCCCTTCCCTAGCCCCTGCCCCTTTCTAAACTCAAAGGAAAGAACTAGGGCCCCTTGATTACACTTGTTGCACCTTCTCATCAGTTGCATGTAATTCGTATTCTAATAATTATTTGTCACCCATTTTTTACATCAACTAATAGCCATTTCCAAGAGCGTGGTCATATTTAACATAGCTTTGTAAAAGAGTAGAAGCTAAATGTCCCAAAAATTTGTAATATATGAGGACAAGAGAATTTTCAAGTGTTGGGTAGTTCTTTGAATTTTTTTAAAACCACTGGTTTTGGTTCTTTAAATATTTCAAAATCAAATAACCAATGATTCCAATTTTTAAAAATGTTTTGAAAAGCAAAGATTACCAATTTTAGTTACTTCAAAAACCTTAAAGAATCAATGGTCTTCACAAGAAAACAACAAAAAACCAATGGTTCTTTGGTCAATATTTGATGTTATATTGAACCATGATTACATATCATCCTCAATTCTTTGAATATTTTGGAAACCAATGGGTATGTGGTTATATACCAGAGGTGGTGACCAGTTGGTATCTATCATGGATTTTAAAAACCATGAAATACTTGTAGAAACTTATTAGTGTTTTTAAGGTACTTTTGGAGGACACCTTCCATAGTGTGAAAAGTTGATCTAGGTATGTGAAATGCCCTTTCACAAGGGCCATAGAGGCAAGTGCTTCAAAAATCCCACCAACATGTTTTATCTTTTCCTGCAGCACCCCACAAGTCTTTAACAGAAACTTGTTGTGCATAGTGGGAAAAACCTGACAATGGTTCTATGGCATAGAAAACTCATGTAGGCTGAGCCTTTACAAAAATTCAAAACTCATAGTCCCTTATTTGCACATTAACCCCAATTCCAGAGCTTTACTTTACATGTAAAAACTTGACATTTTCTTTAAGTGTTAGGTGTGTCACCCACACTAAATTCCACTACAATAGTCCCGTGAATTCAAAAAATTATAACCAAAATGGCCAACCCAATAGCAGATCCTACAGCTGCCACTGTTAAAACAAATAAAGCAAATAATTGACCCGTCATATTATCCAAATAAATAGAAAATACCAAAAAGTTCAAATTGACTACAAGTAACATCCGTGGTAAAATTACCTCCATAACAATGAACATTCCATTTCTTACAAAGCTTTGCTTGAAGCTCAATCTCATAGAGTCCCCATTATTTCAAGAAACTAAAAACTATAATTTTATGTGGTAAAGCCTTCAACAATAGGCCACATTGGGATTTTTTTGCATTTGACTCCACCTTGTGTAGACGTAGCCCACAGCAAAAGTTGTTACCCACTAGGTGAAGACCAATCATTTTTTCTTTGTATTTTCAGGTCACTCCCCAACTTAATTCTTATTTATTTTACTTTTCTTGACTTCTAACTTATTGGAACTTCCCAAATTCTAAAGGCCAAGTCCAAATTTTGAAAGTTTCATGAATTTTTTTACTTGTCATTTCAAAAACAAGAAAAATTGACCAGACCTTTGTGCAAGGGGAGGTCCCACTGTTCAGGCCTTCCAAATTTTTGACCTCTCTCAGTCTATCGGCCTCAAAGATCTCAAATCTAAAAGGTAATCTGAGGGAGATATTCAATTTGGAAGGCCCACATAACGAGGAAGGTGTGGGCATTCCCCTATACATAAAGTTCTCCAAAAAATTGCCTCATGTATTTCAAAGGAAAAGTACAATCATGTGTTAGGGTTTATTTCAAATGGGCTTGAACCAAACTTGCAATTTGAAGTTGTAAAACTGAATTTCTAGAATTTTAATTATGGCATTTTCTGAATTCCATGACATTTGAAGTATGATTTTTTTGCAATGGTTGCATATACAGCCTACATTTTAAAAGTTAATTACAATGAAGTTTCATTTCCCTAGTTTATAAATTATTATGGTACCCTTTTTCAACAACCCACATTGCAGCCAAGTTGTGAGTAAGTGATTTAAAATCAAGTAAAAATTCCATTTAAAAAAATTTACAATACTTCTTTTTTCAAAATTTTCATGTTGCCACAGTGTGAAAATTCACCACAAAAGGATACTGTAATTTGGGGTTTTCTTGTGATCTTCTTTCATGGCAATAACATATACAATTTCACTAGGATATTTATTGAAAATTCTAGCCAATACTTTCTATTAATTGAGAATTTATACGTTCATGGGGAGTGAACCACCCAATAACTATATATGTCTAAAGCTAGAAAATTGAAAATTTTGGTTAATATTTCATTAGTTGTTGTGCATGCACTAAATAAAGATGATTAAAAATGTCTTGAAAATTCATGTTTGGTGAAAATATTGAAGTTTTCAAAAGAATCCAAGAACTAAATTATGTGGAGGAAATTTTTAAATACCTTGAAATATGAACATGAATATTTTATATTTCAAGATGGGATTGATGATTTCATTGTTTGGAAAATTTTCGCAATGTGGCAACCAAAAAACTTTGAAACTTTGGAAATTTTATTGATTTAGTGTAAATTTGAAGAAAAATGCACAAAAAATGGAAAAATTTGCGAATGTTTCCAGATCACAAAAGTGAAAAAAAAAGTTGCGTGAGACCTTCAAAATGAATTAATCATTGGATTCATAAATAGATGTTCAAGTTGCCACCTAATAAATACATAAGGGTAAAGCAATTGCTACTTCCATAGGGTTTGGTCATGACAACATTTGGGTATGCTAAACTGGATTTATTAGTTGGTTACATTTTAGGAATTTGCTTGAAAGTTGAGGGATTAGAATCTCAATCTTGGCATTTACTGTCATGCTTTTAAATGTTTATTTTATTATTTTACTCTTGAAAAACTACATATATGGAATAACATTACATAACTATTTCATGTGGTGCTACAAATTTGTGCATTATTACATTTAGTTGTATTCCTTGGAATTTATGGTCTACCAATTAACGAAACCAAAGAACTTTGGTTGCTTTCCCAACCAATCAATCTGAAAACTAAAAAACAGTTTTAGAAAGTTCAATTAAGATGAGGTCCATTTGTACAACCATTATTGAATAGGCAAACACACATATAATCATTGAGAAGAGACCAACTCCAACCTTTTTTGTTTTTCAATCGGCTATGTATAAATTTAAAATGCTAAAATTAATATTTCTTAAGTTTTGAGAAAGTCCAAATTCCACCACAGTTCGCACTAGGCGGGAAAGAAGGATTTGGAGTATGTTAAATATATTATTCTTGTCATTAAACAATTGTAATTGCAAGAGATTTTCATAGGAAAATATGCAACATTAATTTGATAATTTCATCATCCACATTATTACATGTATTATTATGTGGCACATGGATAGTGGGTTCTTTTGAATGCCATCTGCCGATGAGAATATCTCTATTAATCAAATTGAATTAAAGATGTAGCCGCCATAAGTTACATTATGTGATCCTAAAATTATTCCATAACTTCAAAAATGGGAATGTGCCAAAAATTATGTAGTTATTTCGTAAATCTTTAATCGCTAAGGGAGCGTTCGATGTTGTTGTGCAACACAATATAACATCCCTCAAATCATTCTTTTAAAATTCACTTGTTCCTGAGTGTCATCCAATAGTTTGTCCCATATGTAAACAAACCTCTTTCATTTCTTGCATTTTAATTTCAGCAAGCAAGTATCTCCATAAGCTTCCTACACTTCCTGCACTTTTAGTGTCACGGTTACCCAAGAAGCTGCTAACATGTTGCAATCACGCACTGAGATAGAAAACTTCATTGTGACGGACCACTCACCCTTGCCACCTCTAAGTGGAGATTTCACCGAATCTCTTAACGAGGATTCCTCTGCAACTAAGTATTTACCAAACATGGAGGAGTTGGAGGAGATCAGTTCGAATTCATCACCTTGCAGAAACTTTGAAAAGTGCATCACGGTGACACAAGTTTGTCCCAAGCCCGCGATAGTTGGCTGAGTTGCACATACCAGTGCAGTAACAACTAGTGTTACAAAGCCTACAGGTTATCATGTGCCTTAACTCCTCAAGACTCGTATAAAAAATTTGGTGTATGTCTTTGTTTAATGTTCTATCTCTGCTCTAGACTACATGTTGTAATCATAGTATTTTACAAGATTTTTTTTAATGAACATCTAGAATAGTTAAGGTCCATAGATATGCAAAGTTATCCACTAACATTAGATGTGGAATTGATATAAAATATTCTAGAAATTGTTGTATGTTGCAAAGTTGTAATGGTTCCATCATTTAATAAGCAACTTCCAAAAATATCTATCAATGATGTAATTAGTGCAGGAAGACCAGTAGTTTAGCGCACAAAAGTTGTAATGAATCAAACATTTTGATTTAAATTTGCTTGAATTTTGCAGATGGCCACAACTCAGCCACAATCAATGGAATCTCCAATGTATGTAGGGCCACCTCAGTTCAAGGCAAATCAATACATGTTTACAACAAAAGGTAGCTCCAGCCGAGGTCTTCCACACCCAGGGTATACACCATAGTTTTCACAAGCTCGAGATGCATATCACCAAGTCCCATTAGAATTTGCCCCTTCCGTGCAGACCACGACTGCCCCTACAACTGCTACTCCAGATCCAGTTTCAAAGAAAAAATTAGAAGCAATACGAAAGAGAGAAAATAGACGTTTGCATGAACAATACCACAAGGAGGTGAAGGAGTCCTTGGCCGAAAATTGGGACATTTGTGTTCATATTCCAACTGATGCAACAGGCAACATAATTGGATTGAAGGCGAAATGGCAAAATGTTTTGAAGGACATTGCGTATCGGATATTAGACCTCAGAATCCGACATTGGGATCGACATCCACAAGAAAAAAAGGATGAAATCTACAGACAAGTTGAGGCACATTTCATATACAAACCTCCACTACAAGATGGCTACACCAAAAAATACTTGAGAGATCACCTAACTTCAGCTCGAAGGAAATGGAAAGAGCATTGGCTCATGCATGGTGATTCAAATCGTCATCCCAATTGCCCACCCAAGTCTAGCCGAAAATGATTCAATATTGGAAAAGCCCAGACGGCATTGCTGAAAACGCACAAATGAAAGAGAACCGATCCAAGGTACGCAACCTGAGCACTTGTGGGCGGTGGGCATTGGGTCAATGGATTCATCTTAAGGTGCGTAGTGGTTTTTCATGAAAGTCTCTTGCTCTCCAAGTTAATAAGCTTACTAACAAGAAATTAACAAATTTATATCAAGTTTTCAAATGCATTTTGGTGCATGCAGGCCGTTGTTGCGAAAGGTGTTGTAACTGATAATAATACACAAATTGTTCATGAGGATGCAACTACTATACAACCCAATGCAACAACAATGGTACCTTTCAATTCCACTTAATGTCATTTTTGATACTATATAGTTTTGATCTATAATATTTGATGAAAAGAATTATGCAGTTTTTTTTATTTGGAATTTTGTAATTTATACACATAGGACCCTTGTTTTATAGTGGTGTCAAGATTTGGGTTGTTATGTACAGACCAACGTCTCACAAGCCAACACAACTAACTCATTGGGGAATGTTTCGCAACCAGAAGCGAATTGGCAAAAAGGGTTGGAAAGTCAAGTCTCACATTTGAGTGGCAAATTAAGTGCACTGTGCTCAAAGATGAAAGAATTGCATCAGCTCTTATTCGTTGATGACAAAGACGGTAAACGCCCCAATTTCAAACATGACCGTCTTGGACTAGGTGTGAAAGACACCTCTGTAGTTACAAAAATTGCACAAATGTACGTTCCTGAGTTACAAACTTCCACCCCTAATACAGTTGAAAAAATGGTTGCTCCACTTGAAGAGACTACATCTCAAGAGCCCATGAAGACATCGGAACCATTTGGTTCGTCGTTGTCTGGTCAATTTGTCAATGGTTCTCCAAAGCCAACCTCACAAGGTGAAGTTCAAACTTTAGATGTCATGCAAATGTCAGAAGGTGATGGCCCTGTGCGCAAAAAACGTTGTGCTACTATTGTTCCACAAGTGAGAAGTCCTACTATGAGTCGTAATACTCGGGCATGTTGAGAATTGACCCCACTACGAAAATCTAAACGGGTTCAGAAGCAACTAAGTTGAAGTCCTCCATGACGATGTTGGGCTGGATTTCCAAGGGACGTTTGAAGTGTTCATAGTTCAGAAGTTGAATTCATGAGATGCAACACTTGTTGAATGGTATAAATGATGTTCAAGAAGATGCTATATAAAGGTATAGTTCACTATAGTATTTGTAGATGAAGGTAGGTAATTAT
>Ga0209611_10011833_pt1 | contig 12429 bp, 9 predicted proteins | sample S1TSphgellanicum_3_FD_187693 | JGI IMG/M metagenome (GOLD analysis project Ga0209611, IMG submission 187693) | Host-associated microbial communities from peat moss isolated from Minnesota, USA - S1T2_Fc - Sphagnum magellanicum MG (SPAdes) (version 2) | ecosystem: Host-associated > Plants > Peat...
CTTGGGAAGCACCCCCCATCTAATGAATTCAAACATGAATACATTACAAGAATATGGTGATACACTTGAAAATAATTAGAATGACATGCAAACCCTTTGTCCTATATTTTCACTTATTCCTTACTTATTGGTGTTGAGTGTAGTGACTAGGTGGGCCACATGGAACAGACCCTTTAGTCAGTTGCTATTTGCCAAACCCTTTTTCGGATTTGAATCTCATAGTAGCATTTGCACAATGTGACCTCCTTTGCCAAAGTCAAGCACACTCCACATCTTCTTCACACATTGCATCCACCCACTAGTTCGTGGGGAACCAGTTGGAGGGTCCTATTCTAGTACTTTAATCTCTGCTAATAAGAGCATCTCCACCAACGCTCAGTATGTGACCGTGCAAACATGTTTCTCACATCCAAGTTTTAGTCACTAACTTTTTTTTTCCAACCACAGCCATAAAACTGAAACTTGTACTGGAAGTTCTTGGGAACACTACTAATAGCAACCCACTTGGACCAATCAAACTATCTAGCCAATCAGAGACATGGAATAGTCAATACATACAATTTGACTGTGTTTATTAGACTCTTCAAGGGCTCCTCCAGGGCTCTGAAATGCTGTGGGATTTTTCAGCCTTAGTCCAAGCAGCCTTCGAGGGGATACATTAGATTAGACTTTTGATCCTCATCTAAGACTTGTAGTGAAGGGTCAGATACTGAACATTGGTGGAGATGCTCTTACCCCAATTAGACTGATGATCCTCATCTAAGATTTGCAGTGAAGGGTCAGATACTGAACATTGGTGGAGATGCTCTTACCCCACAGGCGCGAACAACTCCTTTATTTTAGAATAGAATACCGTTTAATGAGCAGTGCTCAAACCCACAACTGTCATAAAAGTCCCTTTAAACACTCAAAGACCATTTATGTCTTTACATCTGGATGTCAAATACCATTTATGTCTTAACATCTGGATGAGTAATAATCACTGTCCAAATCCATAGTAGAAAAAAACTTTTTAAAGGGGGTCAAAATGACCACTGCAAAATGGACCCTCAATACCCAAGAGAGCAGCAGGATAGAACTCATACCCACTTTTTTGCCTGATCAATTGGCAGGCTCCTTGTGGAATGGGCCCCTTCCATAGTACAAAAAATGTGACACCTACATTGTTCACTTGTCAGTCGCTAGTTGCTCAAAATGGGCTCGTCACATTCCGAGGTGGAAGAGGGGGCCACTTCTGCGGTAAATATAATAATATGTGACACATTCTTCAACAACTTGCCTAATTGGGCTCATTGCAATTTGTACTATGAAAAATGGGCCTCTTCCAAAGTCCGGAAGTGACGCATATCCTTATCCATGATATGAGCTCGTTGCATAAGTCTGAGGCGGAATGGGCCCTTTCCATAGTACATATGGATCACGTAACCTTGTCTACTACTCTCGGTTAAGTGATTTGCCAACCAGGAAAGTTTCATATATCTCGTACCACCCACCGGTTTAAGGGGTGAAGTCACCATGAGAATAATTTGTGTTTGGTAAAGGAAAGAAAAGAAAAGAGGCCTTCGGGGCGAAGATCATCCACCAACACTAGTACCATGGTTAAAAGAAAATTAGTTGCTTTTAAACATTATCCAAGTATATAGGGGGCAACCTCAACACATTGGCCGTCAAATAATTAATAATTAAATTTGGGATACCCATGGTGAAAAGTGGAACATTCTTGAACATTTCTCCATTTTACTTCCAAAAAAAAAACCCCCCTTTGAAAAAATATTTAATATTTTTTTTTCAACAAGTTCTACAAATTATGTAAACATCTTGTCCCATGACTAAATGGGGTCAAAGAGTCGAAATTAAATATTCCTTGCTTAAATATTGCTTACATAAGGTGGCCGGTGGGTTTAGGGGTAGTAGGGTTTAGGGCTTAGGTGTGAAGGGAAATGAAGTTGGATGAAGGATCACTATTAATGAAGACTTAATGAATGTTGATGAAAAAGGAACAATGAAGTCAAAAGGAAAAAGCGAGAAGAAAGTTGAAGCTTGATAGCTAGTTTAAAATGAGTTTTCTTTGTTTTAACGTTTTGATGTGAGCTTCGTTTTGTGTTGCATGTCAATGATGATGACAAATTTGGTGGTGTTTAGTTGAAGGTTGATAGCTATTTGTAAATGAGTTTTCTTTGTTTTAGTGTTTCAATGTGAGCTTTGTTTTGTGTTGCATGTCAATGGTGATGACAAATTTGATGGTGTTGGGTTAGTGTGAGTTATGTTAAGCAATGGACGACATCTAATTTTGTTTTGGAGTTCTTGAAAATTGACTGATAAGACTCTCTTAGGAAGAATGCTCATGGTCTATGCTTTTAGGATTATGTACCTCTCGACTACAATTAACTTTGGTTGCATTCTAGAGTTTGGAGATTGACATTGTCTAAAGCAAAAACATGAATAGTAAGGTAGCATGTTTCGAGATGGAGATGAAGAGATACAAAGGGGACTTATGAGCTTGTCTGAGTAAGCATCAGTTCCTCAAGTTGGATATGTTGTGGGGATATGGGATGTAATTTCTGAGAATGTGTAGACAAGAATGAGAGTCAAAACTAGGAACTCCAAGAAAGGATCTATTTTCATCACTTTTGTGACTTGGGGAAATGGGACATTCTGTAGTTTGGACTCCTTTTTTTGGAGAGGTCGAGTGAGAATTCAGAATTGTGGGAACACAAAGTTGTCAAATTGATGCCAAAGTAAAGACAAATTGGGTGTGCTCACTTTGTGGCCTTGCCATTTAGATTAAAAAGGATCTTAAGGCAAAAGAAAATTCATGAAAGCTCAAATATTTCACCATGCAAAAAAAATAATCTTCAAAAACTCCTCTGAAAGAAACCAAAATCCTTCAAGATATTATAACTCTATAACTAATCTCAAGTTTCAACACAATCCAAAATATCATCTTTCAAAAATCCTCATATAAAAATAGACCTATTATTATTACCTAGAGGCCAAAATCCCTTGAGCTACTATACTCTATAATGAATCTAAACACAATATCCTTGCCTTGGTAGGCAAGGCCAGCAATGATAGCTTTAGGATAGGCAGTTTGGTAGAAATCTTATCAACCTGGACTTGAAAAATTAACATTTTTTTATTTTTTTTTTTAATATATAAATTTTAAGACTCTTTGATTAAGGTAGGATAGCATTACTTGTTGTTGGTGAATTATTTTAGGAAAAAAAAGTATTAAAATATGTTTGGTGATTGAAGTTGTTATTGTGAGGATGAAAATATATGTATAGAAACTTTGTGTCCGCAAAATTTAGGCCTTGTGTAAAGTGTGACCCAGAATTAAAATTTTCATATACATATATATATTTGGTTACATAGGGTCTTTACTTTGGTACTTTTTCATCTATTTTCTCATCTTCCTTCATGTGTTTGTGTTGCACGGAATCACTTGCATTTTACAAAAATGATGTCAGTTTAAAATAAGATATTTATTCATTATTTTCGAGATAAAACCTATATATTTTAAATTTTTCTTTAAAAAAAAGCCCCCAAGTTGAAATTAAATGATGGAAACCCTTATAAAATAAACAAGTCATTTCAAATTTTAATTGAATTTTTTAGTTCCATTTATAAATAAGTGTAGAAAAATTTTAATTGCAAAAAAATACCATATTTGTAAATTTAAAAAGGAAAATAACAGCATTTATTCCACTTTTTTTAATTAGGTGGCAAAATATCACCCTCCCAGAACACAAGGGTAACCCCAAATTTACAAAGAGAGACAAGTGACAAACCAGCCATGGTTTTTTGAGGGAGATATAACCACGGTTCTCAAAATCCTTGGGGGTGGAGAGAGAAGCCACATACCCGCACATAAAACCTCCGGTTCTTTCATGAACGCTTGCAAGCCCTCCCTCCCCGATGCTCTTGAACTCGTGGAGAAGTCATATACCCGCCCAGAAGGCCTCCGGTTCTTTCACGAACGAACGCTTGCGAGCGCTCCGACGCGTTTGAAATAACCGGAGGTTCCCGATGCTGTGCCACGCGACAGGAACCGGAGGATCTCATATTCTGGGATGAGAAAGCCTGAACACCCGGCGGTTATTTAAATGCCCGCGGAACAGTTTGCTGGAAATGGGTGCCGGTTCTATTTTGGGGATGCAAGCAAGCAAGCGCTCCGCCATTCTCGCTTTGCTTGTGGCGACTGGACTGTGCTTCTCTCTCTCTCTCTCTCTCTCTCTCTCTCTCTCTCTCTTTCTGACTACAATTGTCATCTTTGGAAATGCTTGTGGATATGGTTTCTCTTCTTCATCTTCTTCTCCAACTGTGCATGCGCTGAGATAGGTTTTTTTTTTTTTTTTTTTTTTTCAATCTTACAACTGCACGTCGATAGATAGGTAGATAGACAGATACGTAGTTTTTTCTTTCTTTCTTTCTCTCCTCTTCCTCCTGATTTGTTTTTGTGTGTGTGTTTGTTTCGCTCTGGTCAAGACGTCAAGATTCAAGACTCTTGATCCGGACTTCAAGACTCAAGACTCTTGATCCGGACTTCAAGACTCAAGACTCTTGATCCTGACTTGAAGACTCAAGACTCAAGACTTGATAACTGCCATACGTGCTCCTTTTTGTGCAGCCTTGAAACAGCATGCACGCTTCTAGAAACCCAGTTTCTTGATGGGTTCCGTGTAGGTATCATTAGCGAATCCCTAGAATGGCGTTCGTGTAAAGTTGGGTCGGTGTTAAAAGAGACTATAAGGAATGCATCGCAGCAGAGGCGGTGTGATTTGCGCTTTTTCTTCATTGGGTTCTGATGCATTCTTGGCTCCAGTTTTGCTGTCTGTCGCAGAGGGGATATTTAGAGTTAACCTTTAATTGCTTGAAAAGTATAGTTTTAGGGTTCTAGGGATTTCTTTTTGGGTTGAACTCGATTGGAACCGACTGTCAGTCAGTCTGTTTGATCAAGAAGCTCTTTGCAATTCGTGGGAAATGCCCATGACAATGAATGGAAGATGTGTGAAGCATGTGTTCTTGTGCGGTGCTGGAGTTGATATATCAGATGTCTCCAATGGAAAGGCACCATCATCATCCCGTATAGTGTATGGTGTTGCACAAACAACATGGTGGAGGAAGGCTTCTTCTTCCTCCTGTGGAATTAGAAGAAACTGTTTAGGGTTACAATCTTTGGAGCTGAGAAGAAGAAGAAACGGATTCAGCAGCAGCAAATCAACAGGTAGCGTAGTGCCCATTACTTGCAGTGGTTCTCGACTTAGGGCACTCGAATTGCTAGTCAAAGATGAAGAAGTTTCTTACACTAGTACTACTATCACACCTCCAATTCTCCTTGAAGAAGATGAGGACAAAGAGCTTGACAACAAGCAGGAGGGGCCTGCATTCTTAGCTGAGTTGGATAGAAACTCACAGGTGAAAGGAAATTATGATCATGTTCTGCAATTTTTAGCTTCTCGTTTGGGGAACAACTTCTTTCAGGAGGTGCAGATTGAGGTTGATGGGAAGGAAAAGAAGCCATGGCGGGGGTTTAAGCTGGGAGATTCCATTAAACCACGGATTCAAGGAATCCTTCTGCTCAATTTGCTGACATTCCTTTATGGTAAGAAAGTCTTTTTTCTTCCTCAAAAGAACTATTGCAAACTTGTGTAATTTTTCCTTTGACCCCAAACAAGATGCAAGTTATACAGAATGAATGGCTGTTGTGTGATGTAGGGAGCAACATTTCGGTTATCAAGGAGGTGGAGTCGGTGTTTGACCCAGCATTCTTTTCACTGGGGCGGTTCACAATAGCAAGTCTTGTCTTCTTGCCGTTTCTAGGAGATGCATTGGACGACAAGAGATTGTTCAATGCAGCGTTTGAGCTTGGGTTATGGGCCAGCACTGGCTACCTCACTCAGGCGTTCGGGTTGCTCACAACTGATGCGGGTCGAGCCTCCTTCATCTCCACATTCACAGTGAGCTTGTGGATTCATCCAGTGTTTTATTTATTTTTCCTGTTGTTGGGGCTTCATTGATTCATTGATTTTTAAATTGTTGTACACTGTTCTGTTCTGCCTTGTTGATGTGCATTTCAGTAGACTCAGGTTTCATAGCTTTGCATTGTTAAGGTTTAAGATTAGGGCTAAGGTCTCCTTCTGCAAAGATTCACCACAGACAAATAGCAGTTTCTGTACTTCGTGGCATGGATGTAAGTGTTGTTTATATCAATTCTGTAGTTTGCAGTGTTGTAGTTGATAAATCACTAAAAACAGACAGAACATATGGTTTCTGTGCCTTGGTGCTTCGTATAGGATTTACTCATTCTTTTGGAAAAACATTACAGGCAACCTGTGTTCTACTGGTCATATATAGAATTAATGGAAATCTATGTTGAACTCCTCTCTATGTTGCAACAGCAAGAAATTTGATCAGAATTGCAGTCAATGTCATCCATTGTACCTGGAACTAAATCAAAATGTTGTGTGCACTGTCTGTGATCCATATTTGTCATATTCCAACAAATTCCAGTAACTGTCTTATGGGATGCATGCAATATGGTGGTGTTCCTATCAATGTGTCTACAACAGTGATGTTGTTCTGGTTGCAGGTGATAGTGGTACCCCTTTTTGCGGGACTGTTTGGTGCTAGAATTCCAATGCTTACATGGGGTGCTGGTACTGCAGCCTTGGTTGGAGTCGGCCTTCTGGAATCAAGTGGTGCACCTCCATCGGTAAACCTCTCTCTCACATTTGCAAGTCTTTTGTAAGCCTTCAAAAGTTTGCTCATGAGAAAAATAGTTTCATTACTGTAAACTGATGTCAAAATAGGCACAACTAGTTTCCACTAGCATGGTACTTTTCTTAAGGTTTTGAGTTTGGGACTCTGAGCTGGTTGCCTGTGCAGATTGGTGATGCTTGGATACTAGTGAGTGCCATGTTTTTTGGCATCCATATGCTCCGCACTGAATATCATTCACGAAAATTTGGTCGGAACGCATCTATGCCCATCATTAGTCTGCAGGTTTGTTGCTTTGCTACTTATAATTCCCTATGTTGTTCTCTTGTATATCACTGTAATTGCCTTCCAACTGAATATGATATGATACATTATGCTACACAGATTGACATTTCTGCATGCAGAATCTCAATTTGCCTGAAAACTGAACCTTGTTGCTGGAAATAACAGTTGGTTATCAGCAGGTCATCTCATGGATTGGCTCAGTCAATTATGAATGCAATTTGGTATCAGTGAACTCTGATTGGTTGTCTGACCAGGAGTGAGAATTTGTTGCATGCATTAATATGCTGAGTGTGTGTGCTTGTGCACACATTGCAGCTATGGATGATTACGTTGAGTTCTTTGATATGGTCATGCTGCAGCCAACTGAGCTCTGGTGATATCCTGCCTGACCTTCACACCATGAATTGGAACTCACTTCAGCATGCAACACAACATTTACCTTGGTTTCCTATTCTGTACACAGGATTTGTGACAACAGCTTTCTGCTTGTGGAGTGAGGTAGGAAGTTCTGCATGCAACTTTTGCCTCAAATGACTAAACAGTAGAGCATACTTATCACATTGCTTACTGTGAATTTCCACAACTAATTTCCCTTGAAACGAGGAGTAGGGTAATGCTCCTTGGAGCAGGCCATTCCTGAAATAAGCACCTGCCTGAGGCAGAGCGTAGGGCAGCTTATTTCAGGAATGCCCCACTCCAAGGAGCATTAATCAGTGTAAAGCACTGGTAAGGGGGAAAAAAAGGAATTTTGTTCCTGTGATACCCAGTGAATACCCAATGGGTGTCATGGGAAAAAACATGAAATGCTCTCCAGAGTAGTAACATGACCTCCAGATAAAGAAATTTTCTGCTGCTGCTTTACAATTGTTGAAAAGTGGGAGAAATGGCAGATCCTAGAATAACTCACATTCCTCAACCTTGTGCACAATGTTTTTCCAAGATATCTCTGAGTTCCTGAAAAGTATTGAGATGTTTTCATGGCTGTGATGTGCAGCTTCTTGCCATGCGATCTGTTAGTGCAACTGAAGCAGCAGTGATTTTCACTTTGGAGCCACTTTGGGGTGCTGCGTTTGCATGGTTTTTGCTTGGTGAAAGATGGGGTTTAAGAGGTTGGATTGGTGCTGCATTCATCCTGGGTAAGTGAGAGCACTTTTGTTTCCAAATGTGGCACATCTGTGCTTTGGGTTCAAAGTTGTAGAGCCCATGTATGCCTTTTCAGTTTCCATTTGGCTACTTCTTGCCTTGCAGGTGGGAGTTTGGTAATGCAAGTATGGGGCGCTCCAGAGGAAGTCATCAAATCATCAAAAACTCAGATTGCAAGTGTGGAAGCATCTGAATTGGGAAGGAGAGAGGTCATCAACCCCTCGGTTGATGATTTTTCCACTGAGACAAACAGGTTAGAGAAACCCACAAACGGGAATGTTCACTTAAAATGAAATCCAAGTCTGAAGTACTGAAAAAGTGACCCCAAACTAGCCTAAGGCTGCACATTTACAAGTACTGTCAGAGAGTTGTTGAGCAAGATGAAACCTAGCTCAACACATCAGGTTAACTCACAATTTTGGTTGAGGATAATGTCAGTTTTTCTAGGTGTGAAAAGGAGATATGTTCAATGCCATTCTCTGCATTCTTGTTAGCTTGCAAATTTCTATTGGCCTGCACAAAAGACCAACCATTTTAAGCCCATTTTGCTCATTTATTTAAGGGCCTAAAGCACCCCAAAGTACTTTGCAGTTTGCTTCACTGTATCTAGGAAACTGAACTGCTGAAATTTGGTCATGTGAATGTGGACATGTAGCACTTAATTTCAGATTGAGGCAATAGAAGACCAATCCCTTCTCTCAAAAATCCAACTTCCACTTTCAATTCTTTTCTTATTGAAACTGTATTTCAGGGCCATTATCTATGCCTTAATATACTGGAGACTCGTGACTCATTCTGCCACATAGTGAGTCACCAGGATGAAGCTCTTGAACCCTAGGAACGAGCACAGAATGTGCCCTCTAGAGCTTTGAGAGCCATACACAGGTCATAAGCTAGTACAGATCATTCTTTGCCCTCTAGAGCATAGAGAGCCATACGTATGTCGCTTTGAGAGCCATACACAGGTCATAAGCTAGTACAGATCATTCTTTGCCCTCTAGAGCATAGAGAGCCATAGGTATGTCACTCGCTAGTACAGATGAATCATCACATAGGATAGGTAGTTAACACCACTACCTATGCTACATGGTAGTGGTGGCCAATTCTGCCATATATGACAAACTTGAAAACCTGCAAAAACCTAGAAGATCCTACAAATAGGGCATAAACTTGCACAGGTCAGTCTTTACTAGCTAAAATGAGGTATATTTGACAGTGCCAGATCCAGTTTCCAGAAATTATTCAATCTGAATTTCAAACACTAACATGAATTCTCAATATAGCAAATCAACAATGCCAACTAAATACTTCAATTCTCAATTCCCAAATTTGAGATCCTCTTAGAAGAAGGGCATCATGTGAGGACATAACCAGAAAACAAAGCTAAATTCAGTATCCCAAAAACATACCAGTAACCACAAAATTTAAACCAAAAGAAATTTCACAATTCAAACAGCTGGTGCTATAACTCTAGACCTCAAGAAGCCAACATAATTCACTCTCTTACATCATTGTCCACAGAAATGGTGGATACAGATATACACCAAACAAGATAACTCCACAGAGTGTGCCAGGGCAGATAACTTCCACAATGGTTGATACATCGAACTCATGTGTAAGACATGAAATTTTGTAGATCATATCACTCAATACTACAAGACTCCAGCCGTTATGACACACAAATTGGTAAAAATGGTCATGTGGATCATATCTGCATACAAGAAGAGTCTTGTGCTAATCACAGGCATGGCGGAAGGCATCTTCCCACTGAAATATTGACTGTAGCACAGCAAATTCATGGCATTTTCATCATCACTGGCACCTCACTGCTAGCATGTTTACCCTTTTGCTCCAACACAAATGGATGGTGCTCAATTGCATGCAAGTGATGAAAAGACTCCTGATTGAGCACTCTACAGCTACAAGCTGCTGAGGTTTAGGGTTTAGACACCAACAAGGCAAACAAGCAAGTCGGTATGTTTAGGCATAAATAGCCACAGATGCAGCCTTCACTTCTGTGAGCACTTCATCAAAACTAGCCTTAAATTTGGCACCATCTTCCTCGCTTACTCCACCCTTTGGAGGTACAGGCATCACCAGCAGGCAGCTGGTAGGCCTTTTTGTTGACCCTGCCGCTCCCAAATCCTGCAGATGCATTCCAGAGACCCAAAAGTTCAGTGTTCAATGCATGAAACCCAACCTAGTTCTTTGCACACATCAGTACTAAGAAGGCAAAACAGACTGATGCAACACAACTACTACTACAGATAATCATAGATACTCTGGTCAGTGTAACAGGAGACCAAGCAGGCAACTTCATTCAGACAAATAAGATAGTACCGCAGAACAAATCCATAGCAAGTAGATTCAACTATATATCAATGAAATTGCAGAAAAATCTCTGCAACAACAAATCTCCACACGGGCAATGAGTGCGGTCGTTCATAACCACATAAGAGTCACTCACTCACAAAGTGTCAGAAAATCAACAATTTGAACTATGTTGGTTAAGCAGGTGAGTGCAAAAATCATACCTCCTTGGAAGGAACATAGATGTAGGGAATACCAGCATCTTCACACAATATCGGTACATGAGTAATCACATCAATTGGAGAGATATCACCAGCTATGACAACCAACCTGCACAGACATGTCTCCAGAACCATGTAAGGATCCCTGATATCTTAGCAATCACAGCAACTACCAACAATCAGTGAGAAGTTGAGGCAGTGCAAAACCTAGTTCTTCAAAACCACCTGCACGTTGATGATCATTGCCCTAATTTCTGGACAGATTTGAAACCCCCTTGGAAGAGAGCAGTTCTTGAATGTAAGCAATCATCAACTTCTTCCCTCGTATTCCATATAAGCTTCCAAGGAAAAGCAAGCAAACTACTGCCAGAGCTCTGCCCAGGTCTATAGTACAAAAACACTACGTCACCTACATAAGAGGAAAGAAAAGCTCATACCCTTTTTGTCCCTTTCTGATGGCCTTCACCACTTCCTTCACTCCTCGTTTCAGCTGCTTGCTGGACGCCGCTGCACCAAGCCACGCAGCATGTTAGATAGAGAGTGCCGAGCTTTGTTATACATTCCAGACAGACAAGCGGCGCAACTTACTAACGCACTTAGGGACACTCTCCTTAACATAAACTTTGCAAAAACAACAACAACAGCTGCAGCCATGCTTCCACAAGCTTCCGACATTGTTTGTTTGTTTCCCTCTACCTTTCTTAACAACTTTGAGTGTTTTCTTCGTCAGCTTCTTTCCAGCCAAAGGTTTGGATATCGGCGACACGGCCAAACGCTTGCGCCGTTCTCTTTCCTTCTCCTTCTTCTCGTCTTCTCCGTCGCTTCCCATTTCAGAGTTCTGATCTCCTCGACGATAATGTCGCAGCAAACGAGTCCTCTTCCTTCCCACCCGCAAACAACAACACTCTTCTTCGTCACCAGTCTCCCTCCCAAAGAGCTCCTCAAGGGGAAACCCTAAAACCCTTCAACCCCTGTAAACCCTACAACCAAAGCTTGAGGGTTTAGGGTTTCAAATACCCTAAACCATACAACCAAAGCAAGAGGGTTTAAGGTTTGAAAAACTTTAAACTACAATGGATTTCTTTTTGGAGGCAAAGGGGTGGGGATTATAATTAATTTCAAATTTGTCATTTTTTTTGTTTTTTTTTTTCATTTTCTTTCCTAAATTTCTTAAGAAGTAATTCAAAGTGTAACCCTACAACCCTAAAACCAAAGCTTGAAGGTTTAGGGTTTTAAAAACCCGATCATCAATTCTTTTCAAAATGCAAAGGAATGGTTTAAAAATAAAAATTCAAGTATAATTAATTCAAATTTGTCGTTTTTATTTTCTCTGATTTATCTTTGTAAGTTTCTTAAAAAATGCTTCAAAAGGCCACCTTACAACCTTAAAATTAAAGCTTAAGGTTTAAGGTTTTTAAAAACCTAACAATTGAAAAACCTAAAATTTATCACGCTTCAAACCCTAAAAACCAAGGCATGAGGGTTTAAGTTTAAAAGGTTTAGCAACCATTTTTTTCTAAATGAAAATGAATGGGTGAAAAAAATTGGAGGATGATTAATTTCAATTGTTATTTTTAAAGATTTTATTTGCCTGTTTTCCTAAATTTCTCAAAAATTATTTAAAAATAAAACCCTAAAAACCTTTAAAACCTCAAAAACCAAAGCTTTAAGGTTTGTGGTTGAAAAAAACTTCATGATATATATTTTTAAATGCAAATGAATGGGGGAAATGTCAAAGACAAGACAAAAG
>Ga0209611_10011834_pt1 | contig 12428 bp, 5 predicted proteins | sample S1TSphgellanicum_3_FD_187693 | JGI IMG/M metagenome (GOLD analysis project Ga0209611, IMG submission 187693) | Host-associated microbial communities from peat moss isolated from Minnesota, USA - S1T2_Fc - Sphagnum magellanicum MG (SPAdes) (version 2) | ecosystem: Host-associated > Plants > Peat...
ATTTATAAAAAAATAAAAATTTTAATTTTAAAAAAAAAAACGAGGTGTGAACCTACAAACCTAACTTAATAAGATAACCTACCCTATTTACTAATTACTAACTTTGATATCCGGCCCTGAATCTGATATCCAAGTCAAATATCAACATCTTTGAAATGCGACATAATTTTCAACTATCAAAATGCTGAATATCACATTGGATGATATCCAGAACCTTGGACACCATCTCAAATATCACTCCCAATGATACCCACCAAATGTATTCAAGCTGATATCCGGGGTGCCAAACACTGGTTGTTTCCAGTGTTGGTATGGTATATATATATAGGCTTGCACATGGTATCAACATTGGATTTACACTAGTTGCAAAGCACCTTACCAGTCTGGTATGAGTTGGTGCAACAGGAGGCCTTATACCAGTACCAGTCTGGTAAGGGAACTTGAGGTAATTCCAGAGTCATACCAGTTTTAAACCAGTTGCAATAGGCGAGCAGGTATATATAGCTGTGTTGGGTGGGGTACTTGGGGTTTGGAGGGTTAGAATCACAGGTTTCAATTCCAGTTAGTGAAAGACCAAAATCCAAACTGGATCTGATTTTTGGAACTGGAATCAGGGTTTTGATTTTTTTTTTCAAACAACTGGAACTGGGAAACCAGACCAACAAACACCCTTTCCATTCTTGCAGTTCAAAGTCAACAAGGTCTGTTAAATAACTCCCCCATTGACCCCTAAACCCTAAAACACAAAAACAAATTGTTAACAAAGAAATTGACCTCAAGCAACTTACTAGCCAATATAAATTCAGTTCCACCTACTTACTAACTAAACACCATGCAATTAATTACCTAAGTATTAAGTAGCTGCACATAGCCTTTGCCCTGCTTTGCACATAAGGGGTTTTTGCATTAATTCCTGGCTTGATATATACTACCCAGATTTTTCTCCCTTTATATAGAAAACTCTGGATACTCTAGGTTGACAAAATTAAACCTAACTTAAAAGCCTTGGCAGTTTGGAGAAGGGGTTGCAACAAGTAGCCTAGCTAGCTAGCTAGCTTGCCATTTCAGGGAATCTAATCATGGGATCTTAGGTTTTGCTGTAGAGTGCATTTATGTTTTTGCTACTTGATGGCAGCTTCTTCTGTTGCTACTGGGCTGCAATTGTGGTACTAGTACTGACCTAAAGTCCCTCAGGCTATGTACTTAACCCAGTGTCTTTCTTCTCTGGATTCTTCTGGTGTCTTTGTGCATGACTACCAACCAACAAGAAAGTATGTTTGTTTGGCCTTGCCCAGGAAGGCAAGGATATTGTGTTTGGATTCATTATAGAGTATAGTAGCTTAAGGGATTTTGGCCTCTAGGTAGTAGTAGTAGTAGTAGTAGGTCTATTTTTATACCAGGAGTTTTGAAAGATGATCTTTTGGCTTGTGTTGAAACTTGAGATTAGTTACAGAGTTATAATATGTTGAAGGATTTTGGTTTCTTTTAGAGGCTTTTTTGAAGAGTAGTATATTTTTGCATGGTGAAATATTTGAGTTTCCATAATTCTTCTTTTGCCTTAAGATACTTTTTAATGTAGATGGCGAGGCCACAGTGTGACACACCCCTTGTTTACTTGAGAGAGACAGACAGAAGAGATGATTGTCTTCGTAAATAAGAGCTTCTTCACCATGCTGCTACTGGCCACTGACAAGAGTGGGCTCTACTACTGCAGAGAGTCAGGCATGTCCCTCTCGTCTCGTCTCGTCTCCCCTCCCCCCCCCCACCCCCCCCCACCCCCCCCCCAAACAAGAGTGAATCAGCATCCACCAGCACACCATCCAGAATGGATGATATGTGGACAAGAAAACATTTTTTCATTATATTCCTGCCACCATAACTAACCATGGTTAACCATTGCTATTGGCTATGTATTATCCATCCACGTGCATCTACCCAACTAACTAGTAATGACTAATTGCCAAGTTCACTACTTACCTACCTAGATAGTAACCACTTACATTCCTCATCTAATTACCTATAATACTTACCCACTTAATTATGCACTAGGTAGTTACTAGGTACTTAAATAGTGTGAGGGGGAAGTAAGAGGGTTGATATGATACATTAGCATGATGAAAAGTTAAGTTATCAGTCATCCACTGGTGACTCAAAATGGGTTTACAATGTGGATGGTGCACAGGTGCGTGCTTGGTCACATAATCCCTCCTCTCCTACTCCTCCTTTCACTTCCTGCCATTTTCATGATTTCCAAGCTCTTCCCAAGGACTTTTTTTTTTTTTAGAGACGTTGTGCTTTGCCAAATTTTTCATGTTTTTTTCTTCATGTCTTCTCTTCTGGTATTTTATTTTCTTTTAAATGACTGCGAAATGGAATAATCATAACATTATTATTACCTGCTCTACACCACTTGCAGCATGATAATAGCTACTAATTGGATAAGAAATAGCATAATTGTTTTTTCTTAATTGTAATAACTCTTAGTGTTGTGTAGTCCTCTTCACATTTTAGGACAACAACCCCATAGGGCTAGCTTCCTTGCATTATTATTATTATTATTATTATTACTATTATTTTGGGAAGCATAACAGGCCAACCCAAACTGAAAAGTGGTAGGTACCCAAGCCAAGCTCACTAGCAGAGAGGGCCAGCAAGGCTTTCACCTGCACACCAATGGGGTTTGAACCCAAAACCTTTTTGAGGTCCCAATGGTCCCAGACAAGGTCTGTTCCACAGAGCCATATCCCCTGGGGTACCTTTCCTCCTTTTGAGATGGGTGAGTTTATAGCTGCCAAAAAAGAACCAACACTGTCTTCCAACCTTCTTCCAAATGATTAGAAATCCCAGCCAGTTTTGACTGGGTACTTGTAATACCTTTTCAGCTTCAGCACTAATTCTATTCTTTTCAGTTTTGTCAAAAAAAATTAAAATTTAAACAAATATTTATGTCGGTAAACTTCAAAATTCAGTGGCCCTCCTCTAATCGCACACTGACATCAAATAGCCTAACCTGAAGTACAACACATACTTTGTGAAAGCATATCTAATTTTATTATATTTATTCATTGTAGGTTCAAATTTTTTAAATCAAAAATTGTGATGCCAAAACAGAAATTTCAAATTATATTAATTATTCAACACTACTGTGCCAAACCTGAAAAGGTACTGCAGTATATTGACGGAACCTTGATATGTAGAGTGGTTGTAACCAAAAAAAAAGGGTATTGATGAAAATATATAGATTATTAGCAACACATGGCTAGTGTACAAGAATGTGTCCAAAGCTGGAACAGATCACACCATCTCATAGTCAATATTTATCTCAAAACCTACCTTACGTTCTTATGATTCCTACCTGATGACTAATTTTACTTAAGACTAAACAAGCAACCTACTTGCATGAAGTAATCGAATCGCTTTGGATCTCTACTCATTGTCTATCTTGATCTTCCATATGGGATCATAGTTACATATAGTCTATAAATCCTTTTGAGAACATTTAGATTTGTGCAATAGGATGACCCAACAACTTATGATTTGAACAATCAACCCTTTTCCCTAACATTTGATAACAACTAGCTTAAATTATCCTTTTAAAGATACTTAGCTCACCAAGGTAGTTCCATTTATCCTCAACCTTTGTAACATAGCTCCAACCAATCCACCAACATTCATATTCCATTGAAAAACAACAAAACAAAGAAAAAATTGTAAAGCACATCCCAAAAATCTCACACCACCATAATTAAGCACCATCTCCATCGCTCCAACACGAACTAGCAAACAATCCATTAAATGATGAAAGACAAAAGAATAACTAATTTTTGACACCTAGATAGAGACATGGTGTTCTTTTTTCACACCTTAAACCTTGACAATGATGCACCATTCACACAAGAAATAAATCTAGGTTACGTAATCTAGTATGAAAGAATCAACCTTAATACTAGTACATGCATGTTATAATTTTTTTTAAATTTTGATTCAATTAACTATTTAATATGAACTTTTTTTAAAAAATTGATACCAACTTCATACTAAAGTCATAAATTTCAATATCAGGTATATACATGCTTCATACCAACCACTAATTAGCCTCAGACCTTAATACTAATATTAAGCTAACATAATTAAATACCAATACTAAGTTGGTATAAAAACTTAAAAACATGTTTGGAGCCAATACCAAATTAGTATGAACATTTAAAAAGAGATTTTATACCACTACTAACTAGCATGTTCCAAAATAGTATCTACCCCATAATGGTTCCAACCAATGTTGGCTAGCTAGTTGTTATTTCATTGAACGAAGTAAGGTTAAATGTATTTGGCACCACACAAGGTATCAATATCAACAAAATCATGTTCCCATATTTGGATTTGAATTTCAAGGGGCAAAAAAAACCTTCATGTTGTCAAATCTTTATCAAAATAATACCCCATTTCCAATCTACCAAATTATTTGTTTAGTAATACCCACCCATTATGCATAAAGGTTGTTATACACCTTGAGAATTTCTTAGTAGATTATCCAAATAGGTCTTTGGGTTTAAATACCTTTTTTTTTCCTCTCCGTGGCTATTTTCATTGCTACAAAAACATGATTATTTTGCTAATAGCACCACAACTTAAATGATTGACTATGTATGATTTGACTAAAATCAAAATTAAGTACGTTCATATTAATAAAAAAAATTAACCATCCAATAACAAAAAATATCAACTTGACATGTGGTGTATGTTGCATCCATGTGGAATTGTTTGACATAATTAATGCGAAAAAATGAAGAATTAAATGTGATTATGTATGACTACAATGTTGCTTTTGATGATTTGATAATACTAAAGTAATTTTATATGATTTGATTATTTTTGAGCTAAATTACTTTTTAAATGAAATTAATTATGTATTTTCATGGTCCCATTTCTTGTTTTTAATCATCAACATAAAATTAAAAATAAAGGACAACAAATGAAATGTAACAAAATGATGTGTGAAAAAATGAAAAATAAAATGATATTATTTATTTTAATTTGATAATAGAATATAACATAATCAATGTATATGTGAAACTTCAACTAATTTAATGTCTTTGAATTTGGAACCAAATAAAATTTAAAATTTGATTTATTTTATAAAATTAAAAGCATTTGAAATTTAGTTATATAAATTCCAATGGGAAATTCATTTCATTGTGAGATTTCAAAAGTAAAATTTAATACAATTATTATACTTGAAGTTTTGCATAAATCAAAAATATAAAAATTAATGTAATATTTTAACCATTTGAATTCCAAAAAGTATAACTTTCAATTGAATTATAATACTAAAAATGAATCAAATTGAATAATGATATTTAAAATGTACATGAGTAATCAATTTCATTGTGAAATAATTTAATTATGTAATAAGGGTATAATGCAAGATATTCAAAAAATAAATGTGTTTATATATTTTTCAATAACAAATTATATCACCATGTGAGGTGGCAGTTTGGCATAAACAATTGATTGGATCTAAATGAAGACATTTTTGTCCATTTTTTCTTGTGTAGACTAAAATTTACAATAATAAAAATTAGTGTAAAAAACATGTGATGTAATAGTTTTTATTATTTTGATTCTTTTGGCCCATATGTGTGCATATCGATCATATAAATATGCAAGGTGTCATTAGATGTTCTTATCATTACACAAAATGTTGTAAGGTGCAACAAATTGGTTTAGGGTTTAAGGATTAGAACTATTTAGATGAAATTTCAAGCATAAAAATAGGTCATTAAATTTTTACAAATCAACATTCACCCCCTTAATGTCTTGCCACTTCTTTGGATGTAACTTCCTATTAAGTGGGTAACATGTCCAACTGAATTTTAGCAAATTTAAAAATAAACAAATAGGTAGGTTATTAATACTTTTATTGATACTCATATTGATAATCAACCATTTTTTCAATCACTCACCAATGTTGGTACCAACCATTGGTAGTAGAAAGTAATTTATTACCGATTTTCAAGGAGATTATGTTCATGGCATGCTAAGGATTTCACAAATTTTCAAATCTTTATCTCACAAAAATCAAATAATAGATTTTTACCATTGTCATAAATTCAAAACTACATATTGATTCAACATGTTTATATTGAAATTACATGGAGCTTAAAGAAAAAATTGTCAACAATTTTTTTTTGGGTTATTTTAAGTGGGTTAATGTGAATCTCAAATGCTATATTGTTTCAATTTTGGGAGTGTAATGCTTGCATTTCAAAGTTTAAGCTTGATTGAAAAGCTTCAAATAGTCTTTTATCAATTTATGCATGGAAACAACCATTTCCTAATGTGTTACTTTTTACCAAATTGGATTATTTTCACCCCAAAATATGATTTCCCAAATTTATTTATTTTTTGTTGAATGGCTTTTACTTTTAAATTTATGATATGGGAAAACTAAAAAGATGATAAAAGAAAAATATTTTATGGGTGGAAGATGCACACCACATTTCTAAATGTTTTCATCAAAAGCATGAAATTAAGTTAGCTTAGTTTTATTGCTAAACATTTAATTTTGATTTACATGTTTCATATAGGTTTTTATTACACTTTGGAAAACCCCAATTTAATAGAAAGTTGTAGGTAAACATTGATTTTCATCATATAAGTTTTGTTATTACCATTTTGAAAGCCTAGATTATTAGCTTCAAAATATGAACTTATCAATTTTGCTCAAAGACATATAAGAATTTTTTTTGTTGTGACATTATGAAATCATATACATTTGCTTCATTATTTCAAAGTTGTTTTTTTCACTTGTTATCAAGTTGTAGTACTTAAATTTTATGATTGGCATTTTGATGTCACAAAGTTAGGAATAGAATCATGCAACCACCTTATGAAAGTGACATGAAATGGCATAGGTAAAAGATAATTATAATTACCTTCCATCAAAACTTTAAGGTACTAAATCCCTTGAAACACCCTTCCATTGCCTTCACTTTTGTTCACTCATCTTTTCACACCTTTCAAAGTCACCTATTTGTTATCATGTTTTGACATCTTTAACAATTAAATGGGAGATGCATATGATTTCATAATGTACACCTTGTATGTTTTAGATATTTTGATTTGTGATTGTGTTTGTTTTGTAGGTGTGAGCATTTAACTTGATGACACCTTCAAGTTAAGGTGAAGGTGCATGAGGTTGTGGGCTTGAAGGTGAAGTGCATGCATTTTATGACCTTGCACCATCATAGGGTGGTCTTCAACTTTCAACTTGATATTATACATATATTCATTATCCTTAGAATGTGAAAGATTTCTTTCATATATTTTCATATACATGATTTGCATTTTTCAAAATAATCCACATGGCTTTGAGATTTGATGTTTAGGGGAATTTTTATAAAAAAATATTAATGAGATTTTTTTTGGAAATTCATGAATCTTTTTTCATGATGTTCAAATTTACTTAATGTCCCAGTTGAAAAAACTTTTCAAAGGTCTTTGGCATTGACCATTTATGCCTTCCTCACCATAATGCACCTCTAGGTTTGTCAGGTGGTATCCATGGGTAAAAAACATCTTTAATTTTATCAATAGAATTATGTGTTACATATTTGTTGCAAGCTTTGGCTTCTTATAGTTTGTTATTTGTGGGTGGAATGAAGTTTTAATTTATTTTTTTGTATTTAAAGGGGTTTATCCCAATGGATTTGTGTGCATGTTTTCAAGTGTATGACTTCATTATCTTCAATAATGTTGAGTGTCAATTTTGAGCACATAATGGTTGTAGAAACCATGGGCAAATTCCCTATCTCTTAATGAAAAAGGAAAAAAAAGAATGTGAAAATCCCAAGATGTGTGAAAACCTTAGCCTTGGGCTCATGACCAAGGTGTGGGCATAATGAAAATAGGTTGAGAATTAGGTCAAGGCATCCTTTGATTGAAACATACTCACACAAGTGTGTGAAAATGTAAACGAAAAAACCCAACACTACAAAATGGACCAATGTATTCCCACTTTGGGAGTTGGAATTCCCAAGGTACCCAAGGAGTTCTAATACGTCATTGTGTTGGAAAACTATTTTCAAACGCTACAAGTTTAATTTTAAAACCTCTAAATTTGGAGGTGAAATTAGAAAGTTATAAACCCCAAAAGTTGTCAAATTCATAATTTGATCATTTTGAGACTCCCCCTTAAGACCCTTGAAAACATCAAGAAATTTAATGACCATTTTGATGTAGCCCCTACAAGGAGTTGTAGAATATATTATAGGGAAGAAGGTGGTGCTTTCCCCCAAATCCAAGTTGTGATGAGTCTTGTGAATTTGAATTAGTGTGTAGTTTGTCTATGCACCATTTTGTCTCCAAAATGCACTAACTACCCTCTTGTTTTGTTTGTGTAGTTATACATTTCTAAGAATTCAATTTGAAGTTGTTGTTAGAATCCCATTTTTGTAGTTCCTATGCACCTTTTTTTATTGTTGGGAGTTAATAAGCACATTGGGTTTGCCTTATACATGCTTCAAAATAAAATTTTGAAATTTTTTTTAACCACCAATACCATTTTGACAAACCTAGGGGTGCATTAGCATGGGACTAGGATGAGTTCACTTTTCAAGTATAACTTTTGATCATATCAAACTACAAAAACCAAATAAGAAAGTAGTTAGTGCATTTGGAACCAATTTTGGTTCACAAAGTAACCATGAATTCAAAGACTCACAATGGCCTAGATTAAAGTTTAAAAACACCACCATCCTCCATATAATTTGTCATAGTTTTTTGTCACAACTACATCAAATGCCAAAATTGTGGGAATGCCAAAATTGTTAACTTATGATTCCTATAACTTTGGTTTATTTCATAACTTGTCCAAAATGTCCTAATTCCAAAATCTAAGGTTATATCTTATAGCCCTTTAAAAAATATATAATTCCATATTAATTTCATCAAGTAGAAAATTTGACCATGCAAATCAACAATTAAATGGTTGAAAATTGTTTTAATTTTTAGCAATTTCATTTGTAACCCTTCAAACCCACATAACTTTTAGGTACAATTATGTATGTTTTGGGAATATGACCTCAACTTATTATAGTAATTTTCAAGGCCATTCTGATAATTTAAAAATTGAATCATTTGATTCAAGGACAATATTTGAACCCTAAAGCCTTGATGGAAAAATTCAAGATCCTTCATGATTTCCAATTAATTTGAAAATGAAATTTTCATTTAGGAGTTTTAAAGGTTCTTCTTTTGTAACCCACACACTTCCTTTTCACCTTGGGAATATTCTTTGAGTCTTGCCATGCCTTGGATTTTTCCTAGTTTAATTTTTTTGTCTTGTCCCAACTTTGGTCATAAACCTTTTAAATGCACCATGGTTTCTTTGAATTTCACACAAACATATCATATCTATTTGATAAATGTTTCATTAATTTATAATGTTTGGGAGGACAAGGAATCATGGGAAGGAGTTTATTCATAATGGTTCACAAGCTTCTTTTTCAAGTGTATGCACTATGTGGTGATTCATTTTAGGTAGATACAACATTAGACATTATTTACAAGCCTAATATAAGTGTATAAAAAAATATTCCAATGGACATGGTTGTTACATTTTAAGGTTTCACTACTAAATATTCACTCATTTACAAACCTTCCCAAACTTAGGTCAAAACCTCCATCAAAAGATGTCCATGTGTTGACTACTATGGTGGATGCAATTTGGAAGTCTTGAAATAAAATCACATGAAAAAATGGCCAATTAGAGATTTGAAAAACATAGGCTTTAGGCAAAACCATTTTAAAAACAAAATAAAATTCCATTTAAAAAAACTTTTAAAAACAAGGTCCAATTGTGACCTTTCAAAAGCTCATAATCAATATTTGGTTAACATTTGGTTAAGGTGTTTTTAAAATAAAAATTGACTTTATTATTTATTTCCTCAACACATATTTAGTCATTATAAATAGTTTAGATTGAAATTTAAGGTGAAAAATTCAATTCCTTAACAATCCAATCAAGTGACCAATCCTTGTATTCAACCTTCAAAAATCCATTGTTAACAACGAGTGCATTATTTTCAAAATCTAATTGTACATATGTTTTCATAATCAAGAATTGTTATTCTATAACCAATTGTCAACTAAAAAATTTAAAACTATGTAATTCACCATATAAACATCTAAACACAATGTACCCTTTGACTACCATTGTGACATTAAAAGCGAACTAGTTCACTTTTCACCCTTTCATGTTGTTACACATGAATACAAGCCATCAATTTTGGTGTCTAAAATTCTAACCTTTTCACTACATGAAAAACTCAACATTCATGACTAGGACATTTGTGACTATGTTTTTATTTAAGTCATGTAGTCATATGTGCCATTGGTTATGCATAGTTTAATGTCCCTTAATCATCATTGGGACTACATGATAGTGAACATTAAATCATATGACTAAGGTAGTTGAAGGATTTATTATATTTAAAACATTATTTAAGGTTTTTTTGCCAATCTTGACTTGCCACATTAGCCTATTAGAAGTGCCAATCAAAACTTTCATGGTGCATCTTTAGTTCTTTTTATCCTAAATGTATCTTATTGTGATAAGTGATCTTAAAGGAGGTTTGATATATTGGATTAACAACATAAGGCCATAGTCACAATCAAGGTACCCCAAAAGGAATGGATTGTGTGACACACTACAAAAGAATCATATTTGTGCAACATTCAACTATGGACTATGTTCTTTCTTCATATTATATTTTAAGTTCAAAATGATCAATGAGTTTCACCAAGTTGCAATAATCCCTAAAATGGTTCAATTTTAAATTTAGTGCACAATTTGATATCTTTAAAATTCTTGGAAATAATTTTTTATCCTAGTTGTGACAATTGTAATATCACATATGAATCAATAAGACTAATAAAATTATGTCAAATTGCATCAAGTGAATTGCATCATGTCAATGCATATTTGGCACAATCAAATAGCAAGACCCATTCTCTAATGTTGAATGTCACAAGTCACAAAACATTGAAAAAAAAGAGTGTAAAATCCTACACAAAATTTTCTGCCTTATCCGATTAGAATTGAGTTGAAAGCAGGTGAGTCAGAAACTAACTATCGGAAGTTTAGGAGAACGAACCTTGATGATGGTCGCTCCACTCTTAGAAGGAAGACACCCAGGATTACACCAGCGTGAATTTGGGATATGTGCCATCTACAACATGAATATTTCTACTACACAAAAAGGAAAAGGGGAGGTTCAATACAATATAAAACACCAATGTTATTTGCTGTAGGATTTATCTTTTTGTTTATTATAAGGGAGTGCGACGTGCTAACCATAATAGATGACGTTTACTTCACTATAACCCCGCATAAAGGATGGCGACAGACGTATTTTCTCTCCAGTTGACGTCATAGAAACGAAAATGCTTAAATTACACAAAAAAAAATTGCTTAAAACTCTATGATCTACTCTCTTTGCACCATTTACTTCTGAGCAACATAAAGCCCTAGTATGGGGGCATTCGCAAAGTAAGGGGCATAGGATGAGGTAATAGTTGAATCTAGCTTCTTAGTTGATTCTAGCCTCAAATTTTAAAATTTTCCTTGTTCATGGATTCTATCCATCATATAGTTCACAAGGCAAACTTTATCATTGATTTAAACATAGGTAAATCATTATGCATGGGAGGGGGAAGGTTCTTATGCTTATGCCTTAAAAAGGAAAGGGATGTGTAAAGTAGAGTTCTGGTTTGTGGGCTTCACCAAAATAAAGGCCTAGTTGGTATTGGCCAAACCATAAGCATGCATTGAATGAAGCTCATTAATGAATTTTTAGCGTTTTGCTTCATTTGCAACCATGCAACAATGTGAAAAATCGTTCTCGCCTTGCTTGCACTACAATTTTTTAGGGTTTAGGACTTGCTTGTTTGCTTTTATTTGCTTCATATTTTTGGCTATCTTTTTTACTCATCAAACTCTTGTGGGGTTTATATAAATGTTGTGCGGTTATCAAAAATGAAAACCTAATAACTAGTTGATTCAAACATCAAATAACCAATTTCAATAAATTGTATGTTCCTTAAAATTTGAAATGATTTTGATATATAATCGTGATTTGAATAACATGAAACATTTGTGTTCTTTGAATCTAATTTTTTTGAGGTTCTTTGATTTCAATTCTTAAAAACTTATATCAAAGGTTATATTAAAAATAGTGAATTGTCCAACACTGATCTATATCAATGCTACCTGGGTATTAGAAATTGCACCAAAACACATTAGTTCACAACCATAGTTTTCAAATGTTTTGATTATGAATAAAAAAATTTCTTCAATTCTCTTCTTCACTTATGAAATCCAAGACATGGGTTACTTACAAGGTGAATGTATGAATGAGTGGACCAAA
>Ga0209611_10011835_pt1 | contig 12428 bp, 9 predicted proteins | sample S1TSphgellanicum_3_FD_187693 | JGI IMG/M metagenome (GOLD analysis project Ga0209611, IMG submission 187693) | Host-associated microbial communities from peat moss isolated from Minnesota, USA - S1T2_Fc - Sphagnum magellanicum MG (SPAdes) (version 2) | ecosystem: Host-associated > Plants > Peat...
TTTTTGTCTTTCATCACAATCGTCTTTTTCTATGGTGTTTTTTTTTGGAATGGGAATTAATTTAGAGATCTTTTGTAAATTCAAATCCCCTTTCACTTGTGAAAATTGACACTTCAAACTCTTCACTTTCAACCCATCTTCGGATTCAACTCCGTTTATGCATTTGGAAAGGATTTAAATGCATGTCTTCTAACAATCACCTTGTGAGGATCCAATCTAAGTAGATTTCAAAAAAATGAATCTACTTGCATAGATGTCTAAGTTTTACAAAATTGGTTGCAAGTAGAAGAAAATAAATCAAATATTGATTTTTTTTTATTCTCAAGGGTTTACAAACTTGAAATATGTTTATGTGCTCTGAAATTGTACATATTATAATCATAATATATCAAACTTTTTATGTAAAAATTATTTTGAACACCATATTGACTAGTTAGTTTCAAAGTTAATTGTTACCTACTTTTATTATACAAAAATTATTGAAATTTTGTATTCAACTTACTATAAACCCAATGGAGGTATGGAGGTCCTGATGATTTTACATTTTTGCTTACAAAACCTTCCTTCTTTTTTTTGATGTGTATGTCAAAAATTGCATCAATTATAAACTGGATTTTAGATAGATTACTTTTCTGGTCTATTTTACCACATTTTTGCCCTAAACATAATGTTACCATGTTAATAGTTAAGTCATGTAATTATAGACAAATTGTGACAATTTTGAACAAAGCTACTTATTTTTTGTTTCACCTTCAACATTATTGTCAAGTTTGAACACACTTTAATAAGATTAATAGTTAATACATGTTATGTTATGTATTATTTTTATTGTAATATGAACATGAATAATGTTTTTTCCCCCAATTTTGTGATGTTGCTCAATTGACGATCATCCGTAAATATATTTAGTCAAATTTGGCAATATTCAAAATATGAAAGTTGAAATCTTAAGCACTTTTTCATATTTAGGCAATTGTGGTGATTTTTTTTAATTAAAAAATTTTGTCAATTTTTTTTTAAAATAAGGAATTTATGACAAAATATTCTTTTTCCAAAATATTTTTCACAAAATGTTGAAAATTTGTGGCATGATGAACATCTTATTTTTGGTAAAGCCCCATGATGGGGCATTCCCCAAAAAAAGGACCTAGGAGGAGGTGGTAAGGTAAATAGTTCAATGATTGAACATTTAAGCACTTGTAAGGCTAATTCCTAAATTGAACCTAGTTCCTTTGGGCTGATAGTCCAAAAGAAAGTTTCAAACCTCTTATGGGCACAATGGTAGCCATTTAAAATGTTTAATTGTTTTTGGAAACAAGGAAGAAAGACATGACACTTCCTTGATGTCCTCCTTCACTTAGAAAATGTCTCCTCTAAATAATGGGCCTTTTATCTTTGATGCAATTTACTAACCCTATAATTGGACATTCCAAGTTTAACAAATGGAAAACAACCAATCTTTTATGTAATAATGCTCACATTGTTTTAATGCTTCATATTTGTTCAAAAAAGGGGCTTAATAATTTATAATCATAGAAGGCACTAAAGTTCCATGAAATCTAAAACTTGGATGCAAATAGACATTGCCATTTGGGTCATAATGATGGTCATTCTATATTTGCACTCCTTTTCTTTTACACATGTTTAAGATCCTTGCCTCTTGTTGGAGGTAGGAATGTGATCTTCCCCTTTTACTTATGCATGTTCCTTTCCCTTACTGACCATGCTCCCCCTTACCCTTCTATTCATGCCTTCTCTTTACCCCTTTTGTTCATGTTTGTGGTCCTCCTCTTTTGATGTTGCTTGTAGTGTTCAATTGGTGTTGGTGGTGTTCAAATGTTCTTGACTTAATAACCATGCTCACGTTTTTTCCCTTTTTTTATGGTTCATGCTCTTCCTTTCTACTAATTGTGTATGTGTTTTTACCTTTCTAATCATGTTTGAATGTTCATCTATTGTGGTGCAAGTGTTTGCTTTCCTCTCCTTCTTTTGTAGATTGTGTTTATGTTTTTAATTGTTTCCTTCCATTGATGTTATTCTCTTCTAGTCCTGATGTGTTCATGTTTTTGGTCCTTGCCTTCCCCCTCATAGGTCCCCTTTCCTAATCATGATGTGTTAGTCATAAGAAACTTTGTTGCAACTTGCTACAACATGCCATGTTGTTTACATTTTGGCCCTTGCCCTTTGAGCTTGTGATGTGATGCCAAGGTTTGTACCTCTATACCTTAATGGCTAAGTTCATAAACCTAACTTAAAAATTATAGTGAAATTGATTACTTGCCTCATTTATTACAATTGCAAACTAAATTGATATGAATTCTACTATTATACATTTATTAATAGACCTTTGAACTACTTGTTTAACCATAGTCATAGAATCAACCATTCATTTATATTTGGCTTTTCCTCCTTTCCTTTCACTTATGTTCTTTGATTTCTTTTATTACTTCCTTTTCCATAGTTTTTTGTTGTAGGATTCCTAAATAGTCATCCAATTTTACAAAATGTGATTATCAATAGTTCATTTCCTATAAATTTCCTTGTATGCAAATATGGTGATGATAAAAAATTTGGACTATTTTTTGGGTCAAACTTGTAGAACTTTGAAATTCTCATCATAATTGAAAATTAGATTCATTTAAATTTACCATTAATTCATTGACTTATTTTAGTCCTTTAACTTTTATGACAACAAGGTTCCTTGGCATGTCCACATAATATTGGTGTTTAGGTTGATACATGTGTCATTAATTTCATTTCAACTAATTATTGTATAGTCAATAATAAAATTATATTCAACAAATTAATGGAAATACAAAGTGGATGAAAACAAGGTAAAAGGAACCAAAGACGCCAAAGTAAAGGTCCTTTTCCAAGGATTGCACATGACAAACATCATTTTTGTGTTGGTTTATATTTTATATTTCAAATACCCATTTTAACATTTCATGTTAAATATAACTAAATTTTTATTACAAACTGATTTATATCATGTGTATCATTCATTCATGTCTTCTATCACATAAATATGAACAATTTTTGTTAAATCCACATTTTCAAAGTCCATAATTTTCAAGGTTAAAAACATTTTTCATACATGTGCTCAAATGGGTTATAAAATTAATTTTGCCTTTTAATCATCAATGTTAAAATCCTCTTCAATTTTAAAAAGGAATGGTGCACATTTGGTAGAAAAAAAAACATAAACAAAGATTGTCCAAGTTCTTAAGGTTCTAGTGTTTTGAACATGCAATTTTTTTTAAAAATTGTGTTGAGCTTTGAACAAGTAAACTTTTCAATCAATGAAAAATATTCCAAAAATAATTATGACAATCCAAACTATTATATTTCCTTTGTGATCTTTCAAACATAAAAAAAGTAGTTTTAAAAAGTTGTCTGCTCACTTGGGTGGTTCCTTTAGCTATGTTTTTACCCTTACCCAAATGTTGTTGGATTCTCAAACACATGATGGATTTACATGAACACAACTTTGTCAAAAATCATATTTTCTACAACAACAAAATTCATAAAAAATAACCTATAATTCCCATGGTGTGAAATATTTGGAAATAGGTTATATTAAAGTATGTTATAAAATATAAAACAAAGTCCCTAAGAATCATATTATGAATGGTTGTGAAGTCTATATGTAAACTTATTGTCTAGTGGAAAGCCCATTAGTTCGAATCTCAAAAGTTCACAATGTTAATTTTAATTTAACAAATTATTTTTAAATGTATGCATTATATATATGTGCAAGTTAACAATTTCAATCTTCACGGTATATGAAGGTTATGCAAATGGGGATTAGCAAAACAACCTAAGTAATTTTTTTCTTTTGATTTGTGTGTGTGTCGTCTTGGCTATGGAGATCACTACTTAGAGTTTGAAAATTAGTACAACATTGTGGGATGAATGCCCTATTGTTGTTGATATCTTCATCTTTGGAGTTATTTTCTTTTGATTCACCATAAATTTCAAGGAAATAAAGATATAAATAACAATAATGTTGTGTTGAAACATTCTATAGTCATGTGAGAAGAATTCGATTTCATAATTATGGGAAAGAATACTCACATTTGTTTGAATTTTGAAGGGAGTCTTGTTTTAGACATTTGGGTTACTATTGCCAATTAAGAGCTTTACATGATGTGATGGGTCAAAATGAGAGTGGGTGTTTCATATTGCTCATGTTTCTAAGTTGTTATGTATTAAGTTTATGTTCCTATCTAGTTATACAAAAAGTAATTCTATGAGTATTGGGGAGGTTGTTCCTATACCTATCAAATTGCCACAAAAATGATCAAGAGGGTTTCTTGAGAAAGAAATCGAAAAGATCTTATCCCTTATGACACATAATTTACATTGGATTGGATAGTCAGCAAGGATTTTAGACATTACATTATGTTATCTTTTTAATGTCAAGTTGCTTAATGATATTACAATTCTATATAGGCTAATTAGCAAAGTGAACATTGTCATTTGTGGGGACTTTTGTGTCATACTTTTTTGTTATAGAGAAACCATTGTTCTATGATGGAGGGTGAAGGAGGTCATTTAAAGGATAAGGGATTCGTTTTCTCTCTCCCTCCTACAAGATGTGAACTTATATTTTGAATTTTTTTGGATAATTCGATGTGTGGTTTATGTTTGTAAAACCAAAGAATATGTATGTGTATCATTTGGGTGTTATGCTTGTAATATTAGAAAGTGTGAAAGTAGAAAAATAAAAAAGCATTCCATCACCCTATGGCAATCCAAGGGAGGAAACAATGGTAATCTAGGGATGGCAAGTACCCCTAAACCCCTTTTTTTTGGAGTTTGTTTAGTTATCATTTATTATTTAGTCTCTATGGTAGTACTATTAGGTGAACTATAAGTAATTTAGTGTTGCAAAACAAATTATCGCTAATGTCTAGGATTGCAAAAAAATTATGTGTTTTCCATTTCTTTTATTTATGTAAGTAGTTTGAGTAATTATAGTTCTTGTTGTTTCATACTATACTTGACAATCACCATTAAACCTTGATGTAATTGTCAAGTTATTTATAGTACCTTAGTTCAATCCAACCCTATTTGTTGGGAATCTCCTCGCTTGTGGGTTGTAGCTTCCATAAAACACAAGGTGAACCTTATTATCAAAAATATAAACATTAATGTTTTGTTTTAGACTTTAACCAACAAGTTTTTAAAAGGTAGCCATTTGAAGACCTTTATCCAAGTTTTTTTCATTTGCAATAATGGGTGATATGTGATGAGGTTTAGGTTTCACCCCACTACTAATTATGTTCAAATTTGGTGCCATCAATCCTTTCTTTGACTCTACTAGGAAAAGAAACATAGGATGTCAATGGACAAGCAAATGTTTTGTAAGGTAAAGCCCATTGCCAAAGGTTTTACCTAGCATAAAGATTAAAGACAAGCTCCAATTTATTTTCTCTTTTTCCCGTGATACTTGGTGGAAATCATAATTAAAAACACACAGAAAAATGGAACATCCACTACCCCCAAATAGTTGAGGAAAAATATGTTAGGTAACATGCTTTTCAATTACACTTTAAAATATCAAAGCATGTCTTTAAGTCCTAGGGCAAACATATTGAATATAATGGTAAAACAAAAGCCCCCAAAACCTTATTGTCCAAAATAGAAAGGTCTTGAGATATTAGAGCACATTGGCTGGCTCAAGTCTATTGTGTGCTTCAATCAACAACATTGTGGCAAAGAGTTTTGCCACATAGTAATGTTACCATACACAAAACATCAATTATGCACTTATGCATGTTTATTTTGCAAATGAAAAAATATTAGGGAAATTCACTTATTGTAATTAGACATCTTTCTTGAGGTAATTTTTGAATCTTTGACAAAGGGGGTAATGAGATAATTAACTTAGGGTTGTATTTTTTTTTGGCTAGAGTGAACCAACATCCACTGGTGAACCATCCATTGGAAGCCCAATATGAGATACTTATGGATGAACCCCAACTATTAATGTTGGGTTTCATGTTAGAAACATTATTTTTAAAATCTAAAAGGGAAGGTAGGTAGGACAATAGGTGGCAACTAGTTAAGTAGATGTGTTAAGTTTCACATTGGTAACATTTAGATGGGAAGGAAGGTAGGACAATATGCGGTGACTGACTAGGTAAGTAAATGTGTGTAGATAGTTAATATGTAGGTAAGGGCTAATGGGTTGTTAATAGGTAGGTGTATACATAAAAACTAAACTAATCACCATGGTTAGTTAAGGAATTGGAATCCAATGGATAATGATTTATCAATCTTAGTGGTCTTTCTAATTCAAGAGATGAACATGAGAATCAAGATAGATGATGAGAATTCCATTGATGTAGTTGAATTAATGAAAGGCCGTTTGGAAGTTTATAATCTTGTACTAATGCATTTCATGTACTTTTAACAAATTTTGAGCAATTAAACATTTTGGTCAAATTTTTGTATATTTTTTGCATTTAGGCATCAAACTTGAAAATGTTTTAAATTTGGATTAAGCATTTTATTTTGAATTCATTCTTGCATAATAGGTGATTCAAGTAAAGTAGCATGAATGTTGAGTAGGTAAGTCTTCAACCTTGTTATAATCATGGTATCAGGGAAAATACTAAATATACACACCTAACCAGCTCACAAATTCTTATTGTTACCCTTTTAATCATTGTACCAAACTCATAAATATTTCAAGCTTATCTTGTTTAAACCGTATTCACAAATATATATATTTGAAATTTACCCTTAAGCAAGGGAAAGTATTTATTTTGAGGTGAACAAAAGAGGCCATGTCCCAATATCAATTTAGCACATTTGCATTTTCATGTTTTGTAATGCATGGGGTTATGATGAATTTTTTCACTTAACAACAACTAATTAATATTTAGTTTTCACATTTAATTTTCATTTATTGCACTACCATTTGCCATTTAAAAATTCCTTTGTGTTTTAATGAAGATATTGAATGGTTTTAGTCTTATTTTGTTAAATTTTCACATAAGATGTTGTTGATTTCATATGTTCAATTGTTTGCATTGCCAATTGTACAACTAATTGATTTTCTACACTCATATACACATATCATGCATGTTGTGATTTACCTACCCTTTACTTTACATTTATCAATGTATACCCAATGCAAGATAAATGAGAATGTTTTTTCCTCTGCCCTCTTAACGGGGTAAATGTTGGTCAATTGACCTTCATGCTTACCAGGATTGATAGTTTTGGCGAGCGTATATACCCTTACCCAAATTGGAATGTTTTTAAACCTATCTACCTATACTTGGGTGATTACATTAAATTCAATATACCCACCCAACACAAAGGTATTACATTTACTTGAACTAGAACAATCAGGTTGAACAAATTGGTAGTTGATCTAGGTTTTCATTCACTTATAATAGGATATAAGGTAGAAGCACCTAAGGTTGTTAGAATAAGCATTTTGAGTAAATTAAAGTTTAATCTTCTCCTACATGCATTTTTTCCTTAAATACAAAGCAATTTGAAACTCAACTCAAGTTGAAGCTATTTATAAACATTTAATTAATTAGTTATTAATTTGTGAAAATTTGTTATAAGGAGCTTCTTGAATTGCGAATAAGCTCTTCTACAAATTGTAGTTGTGACAACTCAAATGTTCATTGGAGGATTTTTCATATGGTCAAATAAAGGCCTTTTATATTCTCCAAAAAGGGATTTTTAATATGGTCAAATGAGGATCCTAATATAGATAGAGGTCACATGTGCCCAAACTAAGATCTCAATAAAATAAGGCTATAAAGGTTGTGGACCTAGTGTTGCAGGTATGTCTTTTGCTCATGACTTCAAATATTTTCTTTACAAAATATTCAGAAGCAGGAGGCAGCCAGCCATTCTGATGACTTACTTTGTGCCATAGTTTTCTTAGTTCCTCAGGATCTTGTGGAGTGGCTTTTTACAAAAAGATGTTTAGTCGTATGTCAAATCAAATTGTATGAGATCACACTAGTTTTCTTGGTTCCTCAGGATCTTGTCTCGTCGAGGACAAATTTGTAAACACAAGTGTCTTATGTTCTGCTTAACTGCTGCAGCTAGCTATTGAGACAACCCTGTGCGGGTCTGTCTATTGAGTGGGGTGTGGTGGAGTTGGTGAACAATCCTAAAATCCAAAAGAAGATCTATGCTGAATTGGACACCATTCTTGGAAAGGAGAACTTGATTACAGAGTCAGACACTTGCAACAACAAATTGCCATATCTCACTGCTTTTGTCAAGTAAATTATGAGGCTTCATATGGCGATTCCACTCCTTATCCCCCACATGAACCTCCATGACACCAAGGTTGCTGGATATGACCTTCCACCTGAGAGCAAATCCTGGTGAATGCATGGTGGATTGCAAACACACCCAAAATACTGGGACCAACCTGAAGAGTTCATCCCAGATTGTTTCTTGAATGCAGACATTGAGGTGAGAGGCAATGATTTCTGTTTTCTTCCATTTTGGAGCAGGAAGATGGTCTTCCCAGGAATCATCATCACCATTCCATTGCTTTCAATTGTGTTTGGACACTTGGTCCAGTCATTTGAACTTCTTCCTCCTCCAGGTCTGAAGCAGGTTGATGCCACAGATATATTGCAACACAATCAACTGTGGTGGCCAGGCCAATTTAGCATGACTACTATGTTGATCCCCCCACTAAAACTCCTCCCTCCTACATCTAGTCTTAATTACACATTGGGTGAGAGTTACTTGATATAAAAACACATAAAACATTTTTAAAAAACATGCTTACTGAAAATTTCATATTATTAGATATAATTATCATTCAAAAACATAAATAAAACCCTTGAAAAACATAATAAGTAATTTTTTAAATAGTGTTTGTGATAAGAAAATAGTTATCGTCTTTAGAAGATGCATACTACTTTCATCATTGTGAATTGTTGCCCACTACTATTGTTGCTTTTAAGGTGGGTTTTGTTTTTATTACACAAAACTTTCCCATCTTCAAGCTTCACCCGTGGTGCACACATATTTATATACCATATCCCATTACCCTGAAATTCATATCCCAAAAACCTTATTAAAATTTAAGGGCTAGGGTCCTAGATTTAAGATAGGACTTAAATTTTCTAGGTTTTAGGATCCTAACCCTAAATTTTAATACACATAATAAGCATCTCCAATGCCAACACTAAAATGGCATTTACATAAATATGTTGTGATGTTTTGTACATTATTCCCTATGTTGGATAGAGGCCCAAATAGGGCACATGTGGATCAAGGTCAATTTAATGTTTGCTAATTATTTTCTATGTTTTTCCCTAGTGGGAATATGTTGAGGAACACATTGGGAACCCATGGGAAAGTTAGGAAAATTTGATAGGAACACCATAGCCCAAACAATATTTTGTGGGAACACCAAAATCCAAAAAATTTCAAAATCATTTAGAAATCAACTTTGGAATCATTCACAATAAAACCTGAAGGTGGCCTTGGCCTTAACATGAGATTGGGTTGTTATAAAGGTTGGACTTGTTACACCCAAAACTATTTCTCTTACTAGTATGAAGGTTGACCTTCCCATAGTAGAAAGGTTGGACTGCTTAGACCCATATTGTGTATTGGACCAACACTGGTGTACATCTTGAACTTAACCCTCAAAACAGGATAGCTAACTATAAGCTACATTATTGTTTCACTATTTAAACTAAATTTCAAAATTTTGTATAGGAGACCCTTCTCCTACTTAAAATCCTCTCATATGTTGATGAGAGCCTATATTGGACCCTACAAAAATATGTAAGGCCCTTCAAATTCTAGGAGGATTCTTACACTTTACAAGGCTTAGTATAAGGCTTTGGTTTTCATGTGGCCCATCTACCAATTATTATTTTAAAGTGGTTCTACAGTCATCTGGTTGGTAGGTACTTCCCCCAACCACCACACTTCAGTAACACCCACTATTTTTTATTTTGAATGGGCTCCTATTTAATGGCATGTTCTTATGTTACCAAATTTTGAAAATATTATTTAAAAAATTAAAAGGTAGGCAATAGTTCATTAAGATGGGATGGAAAAAAAATTAAAAATGACATGCAAACCTTTTATCACTAAATTTTGATTCGGTTTCTTAATGAGTGGTCTTGGATGTAGTGGAGGGGTGGGTCACATGGAAAGTGACCCTAAGTAGTCCTAGTCAACTATGCACTAAGCCAAATATGACAGGATTTTAAGTGATTAAAATGGCTTAATGAATTCAAAAGCCAAGACTTACATGCACATTCTAAGGCCACATGAACTTAAATTTGAAGCCTTAAAAGGAGCTCCGAATAAGACCATCTATAATCTATACCATTGGCAAAATCTGATGACTCATAGCAAAGGTGGCCAACTTGTTGGTTGTTGTTGCGTGGGATGGATACTCAAAAGGCATTTCTTCAATTCTCCTTGTACTATGGTCATTACTTGCAAACAATAATGTAAGTTCTAGAAGGTTCAGGTCTTGCATGCCACAGCCATTGCATGAATGTATTTGGCTTTTTTCCCTTGATTTTTATGACAAGAAAAAAGGAGCATGTGCTTGCTTCCCTATATATGCTAGGTGGAGCTATGCACTGCCTTTGTGAGCTACCACCCTTTTTGAGGAGCTAGCAATAAGCAGTCCAGTGTTGGATGGGTAGCCTCCAAAAGGGCCATTTGGTGGGCAGGTAAGAACCACCTTGTTCTAGTTAGTAAGAACCAAATTGGAATTGGGTCTGATTTTCAGAACAAGAATTGGAACTGGACTTTATTTCCTTAAAGAACTCAGGTCTGGACCTGAGTTCCCAATTCTATTTAGGTTTGAAACCAGAATGGCAACTGAAATGAAAAAAAAAATGGTTTTTTGGGAGAAAAAGTGTGATTAGAATCAAGAATTAACTGAGGTTAACTAGGAGTTAACCAACCATTGGTTTCAATCCAGATCAGCAAGACGAAGACAGAAACCGGGTCTGAGTTTCAGAATTGGAATAGGAACTAGGCCTAGAATTTTCTTTTTCAAAGAACCAGACCCCAATTTAAACTACTTATGTGTGGAACCAGAACCAAGATAGTTCCTTTTTTTTTGGTAGAACCATAACCTGAGGTTTTCATAAAAGCAAGGAACCAACCAAGGCTGATCCAGTCCTTAAAGAGAACCACAAAAAACCCAAAATGGTAATGGGATTAAGGATGAACCAATGTTAATACCTTTACAACATAGAATCATACCTTTACAAGGGATGAAGCATTGGTCGGTTCATCCCATTTGAAATGCAGCTTCATCCCTTGTAAAAGCTTTCATGATTCTGTAAGTGACAAGCCACATGTCAAATGATGAGATCACATGCCTCTCTAAAATGATGAGAAAACTTACACATTCTGCAATCAAGGGTGTGCATAATTTGTGCGTTCCCTCTCTGCATGGAATTATTCAACATGTGAAGGATTCAGGTAAAGCACACACACACAAACATGACTTTTATCCAATGATTCGAGTCAGAAGCACCAACCCAAAGCTGCATTAGATGATCCACATGGACTACAATGAACCAACTGCCACCACAACCGACTCCATGGATGGTGTGCAGACAGGAAACTCTTTTCCATTGCATTTCAATTCCTTTGCTAATCATGGTGGTTAGCTCAGTTGCTCCTTTTGCTACCTACCTACTTTACTTTACTTTACTAGCTACCCTTATGTACCAACCATCTACATGCACCTACCTACTTGTCTATCTAATAGCCACTCATTATTTCCCTAAGGTCCAGCTATCTACTTACAGGACCTAGCTTTTTACAGGTTCTGTTGAAACCTTCTGAACATCAACTCATCCCCAATTGAGTCATCATAATCATAATGGGCTTCCATTTACGTTTACAAAGACGACAACTTGGATGCCCATTATGACTCAACCGAGTTGATATCTAGTTTTGCCTTGGTAACCCCTTGTGTAAGAAGTAAGTCCTCCTATACATAGGTAGGTAGGCAGGAAAATAGGGAACTATTAGGCAAGTAGATGGTTGATACATAGGTAAGGGCTGTCTTTCCTACCTATCAACTAGCAATCCACTAAAGGTTTGTTAGTGGGTAGGTAGTGTTAAAAAAAAAGCAACTGAGCTAACCACCATGGTTAGCTCAGGAACTGGAAACTAACAGAATACTGTTTCCTGACCTCTTATAATCCCTACCTACATACTTCATGGTGCACTGGTGGGTTGTGATTTCACTATGGCCACAGGACAACATGCTGATGTCAATGAATTGCCTTCTAGAGCATGTTAATGACTTGGGCCAGCAAAGAAAACCAGCTTTTGTTTGAACAAGGACAGAGGAGGAGACGAGTACCAGAATTTGGAGAATCTTCTTCAACTCTGTGTAGAAGGAAGGATTGATCAGCAACAACCATGTG
>Ga0209611_10011838_pt1 | contig 12426 bp, 22 predicted proteins | sample S1TSphgellanicum_3_FD_187693 | JGI IMG/M metagenome (GOLD analysis project Ga0209611, IMG submission 187693) | Host-associated microbial communities from peat moss isolated from Minnesota, USA - S1T2_Fc - Sphagnum magellanicum MG (SPAdes) (version 2) | ecosystem: Host-associated > Plants > Peat...
ATCATGATCTCTCAGCGTCCTTGTAAGAAGACTCTGAACCAAGCTTTGACAGGATCAGCAGATTACTACTCGACCTAATTACTGAAAAAAATTTGTTGCTTGAGGGTGTTTTGTTTTTTGGACATTTGCAACATGATTTATTCTTCCCAAAAAAGAATTCCAAGAGCAAGAGAGTACACTCACTGACAAAAAACAAAAACAAAAAATTTGCTTGGAAAATTCTGTCATTCTGCAAAACTGCCTTATATTCAATCATTCTTCCCTTATGATTGAATATTCTTAAGTTCTTCATTTTTCTTAATTGGACTCAATCGAGTACCAATATATAAACTTGATTTGATTTTTGGGCTAGGGACTAGTGGATTCAACAGAAAATGCATTGAAATAGTTTGTTTCCACAACTAAATAGTTTAGGTTTTTTGTTGCATATGTCAAGGTCTTTTTTTACATGGCTTCTTCAATGAAGAACAGTTTTCACATTGGAGGGTTCAAGGTTTTTGATGGGTTTGGCGAGGTCATTGTACATTGCTTGGAGGGAAACCAGATTTTGGTAGGTTGGTTTTATTTACAATGGTTGTCTTGGGTAGGCTTCTTTAGAGAAGGTTTAGACACATTGTTGAAATAACACACCTGTGCATTATGCACGGGGTTCACACTAGTATGGCATAAATTGTCATCTTAATGTAATATACACCACAATAAACAACATGTATTATACATTGTAATGGATGAAAGGACAAAGTGTATCTCACACATGTGTCATGAGTTGTGGCCTTTTGTGTGAGAAAAACCACATTCTCTTGCAATCGGGCTTTGTGAGTATTGCAAGAACAAGTATGGAAGAGGGGTTGCATGAGGACTTTTAAGGCGCTTGTTTTGGAGAACCACAAAGGGAAGGTAGAGGACGTGTATGGGTAGTGTGCATTGTTGTTGTTTGCTTTGTCATTGTCAAGTGTATTGGGGTTTTTTTCATGGAGACATTGTGTTCACATGTTTTAATCTGCTATGACCTTTTGGCATCAACTATCTATAGCAAGAAAGAGTTGCAAAGTTTTAGTTTTTTTGTGTTGGTGAAGTTGTTTGAATATTTTTCATTGTCAAATTTGTAGAGCTCGGAGAATGCGTCTTTCATTGTGTATTGTTGAAGGAAGTGATTTATTTCAAGGTTTTTTTTTTGGTGATGTAGTGATATTGTATTTTTTAATGTTGAATATTCATCCTAAAAAGAGAAGAAATTTGTGATGATGAATTTTCATCAGAAATGGTTTAGGTACGATGAGAATAGGTTTCCATAGTATTTCCTCCTACCATGTTCCTTCCCATAATATGGTGAAATGAATTATTCTAAATCAAAATATGTTATATAACTACCTAGGATGACATATTTATATAACAAACTTTTTCTATGGTTGCAACCTCTTGAATTTTTATTTTTAAAATTTTTTTTTGCATTCCTCTTTTGAAATCTTTTTATTTTATTTTTATTGGAAGCTTGTTATTTTATTTTATTTTTTACAACAATCATGACCTTTCTTTTCATTTTTACTTGTATAGTGTAATAGATGAAAACATATTTTATTTTGAAAATTTTGAGAAATCTTTCTTTGTTTTTTGTTTGTTGTAATTTTGTTAACATATTCACAATTTCAAATATGCATAGAAGTTTATCATCACTAGTGGTGCATAACAACGCAAAACCCATGTATATTATACCTAATTGTTAAGAGTGGGAGGCGAATTATGATTACCAATAGGTGTAAGACCTTCCCACTCGTCAAGAATAGGTGTAAAAAACTTTCCCCCTTTCAAACCTTATGATCTATGCATGTTTAGATTCACAATAATTTTCACCTTTTGTTTTACATATGAGGTAAGGCACATTCGTGATGGCCCCCACTAATTTGAAAGTTGAATCTTTGAGTTCCATAGCCTAAAGGTGTGTAGGCCAAAAACTTAGGGGAGGCACATGGAAACAAGTCTTTTGAAATGTAAAGTATGAAAAGTTTTTTTTTTCAAATGGCAAAAGATATACATGCAAGAAGGGAATGTTATTTCAATTGACGATCAAATATTTGGTGAAGAAGGTGTGTTCAATTAGAAAGTGAAAACCAAGTGGAATGCCTTATGATAGGTATAATTCACAAATGAAATAACAATCTTTTAAAATGCAAGTTCAAATTTAGCTGTCACCTTCTTGCAAGCCTTTATTTTGAAAATGTCCCACTTGAACTTTTTACCTTAGATTTTTTTAAATTGATTTTGTAACTTAAAAATGAAATGATAGAAGATATGTATTTAATTACAAAAATTTTATTTCAAAAAATATTTTTTATTATATTTTGTGACAGGCGAACTCATCCTTGGGCGGTACCATTAGGAACCATCGCAAGGAATGGTTAAAGAACCAAAAATAGTCAAATCATTTTTCTAGGTCTTTTTTTAAAAATGTTTTCACATCTATAAATTATTATTTTTTCATGTTTATCCATTGCATGCTTTAATAAATGGCTTGAAGTTTATTTGGGAAAAATAAAAAATGAAATTTTTTCTATGATATTCCTAGTTAAAATGGCCCCTTAAAAAATTGACAGCTTCAACTTTGAAATTTTATAACTAAATTATATTCAATCAATTAATCTCCAAATAAAAACTCAAAAATAGGATGATTTCCAAGTTACCTTAGGAAGAAAATTCACAAGAAAATTTTCAAATCATGTTTCAAATTTGTGTTTCTAACCAAAAAGTTCACGGAAAAAAAACAGCATTATGTTTTTGAAACTTTTTTTAAATGCAATGATTAGGAACATCAAAATACACACTATTATTGATATTATTGAAATTTCAAAATCTATGGAACCTAATAAATGTATTCAAAAAATAATTATGAACATGGTTATTTAGGTGTTTCCTATGATTTTTCAAAGTTCAATGGGTCCAATAAAATTAAGGTGTGATGTTCTTAATGGTACCATTCAAAGATGGGCTTGCTTTGACCTTTTCCACACTCTTTCTAAATTTTTAAATTTTTTGTAATTTTGGAAGGAATTTAATCATTTCATTTCATGAATTTACTTTTAGAACTAAGTTGGTTCAAACCCATGTGATGTTGATTATTAAAGGCCAAATTTTAGAAATAAAATGCAAAACAATAAATTGAAACAAATGTGCATGGAATATTGGACATTTACCAACTCATTGAAAAGTGAAAAAAAGGATATGGTCCTATGCATCATTAGAAATAGACAACTTAATTAACCATTACATTTAATCATTAAAGTTGACACCTCAAGAATCCCATTTGTGGCAAAACTTCTCATTAAAAAGTAAAGTAGATTGTTTATCGACATTCATATTCATCAACATTGAAATAGTCAACCACATCCAACATTATATCATTTTCATCAATGATACCCATCTCTTTTATGAAGAATTCATCAATGGACTACCTTTTCATCAACAATCTATTATTGCATTAATTAACAAATCTTCATAATGATTACAGGCTTATCTAAATTGTCAACTCCTAACCCACAACACCACATGTTTGATAACACTTTAACTATGCTTAAGATTATTTAATTTTGATTTGGGACCCAAAAATCTTGAAAATTTGTCAAACCACAAAAACAATGTTTGGAAATTGTGCTTCGTGGGGCTTCCACAAGTCAAAGGTAACATAGAATCTTCAAGCTTCACATATAGATGGTGGAATGAAAATAATTGGTTATTCAACAACCCTTGCAAAGTGGCCTCATTTGAAATCACTACCCAAAAATGGAATTTTCATTGTCATCAATTGTTGTTGGTTTAATAAGACCATCAATGTTGAGATTCAAGAATTGAAATGCAATGACCAATAATGGCATCAAAGTCTTGCTATCATATTTTATCACAATTGTGTGGCCTTCAAACTGACCTCCAAAAACCAACACAAACATTGGTATTATTGCGGGCTTGCATATTGGCATGTTTGTTGAAAATGTGATGTTTGTCAAGGAACTCTAAATGCCAAAAGAGCATATCTAACCACTAAAATAAGAGTTTGTGCAAGAGTGGACATATCACCAACCTCATCCTTCACATAGGCAACACCTACATTGCCATTGCAAATCCAATCATATCAATGGTTTCAAAAAGCCCCACTATCACATGACAAGGTGCCCACTATGAGTTTAGAAAATGTGTCATGTCCAAATCTAGACATCCATAAGTCAAAAGAAGTTGTAACATAAGAATCCAAAGCTAGCATCACCTATTATTCCATGGTTTTGGCCACCAATGAAGGGATGACATGTGGAACCATTTGCATCTGATTTGGGAACTTGAGGATTTTGACACACATGACCAAATGCCTTAACCATTAATTCCTCACAATAGAAATAGGTATGTAAGTTTTGGCAACAAAGAAATGATTTGTGATGGCCCCATAACCAACACCAAATCTCTTTTTGGATTTTTCTCAACATTATTCCTCTGCAACAAGAATTGAATTAACATTCTTCCATTTGCACCAAGCAATTGGACGGTCAACCAAAATATGTTTCTTCATAGAAGTAATCCAATGTTACTAATTGTATGAAATCCTACCTTCCTCTTTTGGTGGTATTGCTAGAATTATAAGTCTAGGAAACATAATGGCAAATCACAAAATGCATGTTTTGAAGCATAACATGATCTAGCTTACTACCATCATTCACCACATAAAAATATTAGGGAAAGACAACTTGTGGTAAGGAACCCATGCCTATTAATTCAAGGTCAATTGAATTTTCAACCCTCCCATATAATTTATGCTTCCACATCCAAGTCCCTCAAGGTTACAATGCTTCAAAAGTAAATGATTTGCTTGACATTAAAATTGAACCAATCACTAGCCCTAAACCTCAACTAAATTCCCCATTTCCAAGTCATTAGCATCATCATAATCTTGCTATGGGTCTTCATTTAAATTGAATGTTTCAATCTCTCCCATTTGCACTCTACTTTTGTGCCAAAAATAATAATTTAACTCCAAAAATGATTGGAAACTTGTTGATAACAAATAGAAACAAACAAAGTGAGTGATCATGGTTCTTGGTGCAATAGGTCAAGTTCACTTTAAAATTATGTAGCAATTTGGTTTTGAAAACTATGACCTCAAGAATCAAGACCTTCTAACTAAAAGTCTAATGCAAAAATAAGATTTTGATTTCCGAGCACAAAAGTAGGATTAATAGGAACACACTTTTGATTCGAGAGCATTTCAAGACTCTCAAAATTGATAAAAATTTCAAACATCCAAATAGATTCCCTTTTCGCAAACACATTGTGAGAAAAACCACATAAGCACTCTAGATTTCAAGCAGTATGAATACAAAATTGATTTTAAGTCTTTAAGCATCAAAATTAAGGCATTTACCTCTTAACTCTGTACAAACTTTTGAACAAAGGACATGACACATATTGCATTGTAAAAATGCTTCCTTTTGCTCATCTACTTACAGTACAAGAGTACACTTTTGAACTACAGATATGCGACATTGCAGTGCTATTCGGTAACATCTTGGGTGTGTTGCTCCATCTCATTGCTTGAGTGCAATTTCCACTCCCAACCTTGTTCATCATCATTTTTGGCTTAAGTCTTTTACAAGCACTAAAAGCTTTGAATATTGAAACCTTCAATCAACACATTCCAGTGACTCAAGAAATAAGTAGCCTCAACTCCATTCATCACTGGGGTTTCAGACTTCTGGATATCATTTTCTGTATTATGTGCTCGATCTTATGTGCTCCACCCTCAGGCTCCATAGTACAAACAAGACAGTCAGCTAGCTCTCCGTCTGCTGTGCTAATCTACAACTGCTGTATACTGATCTTTCAATAGACACAAGAAATGACTACATATGGATCTCTCAAAAAACATAAACAAGCATAGTCAACAGACAGTGATGACACCGGAAATAGCAAGAATGCTCTTTGTCAAAAAGCCAGAAGACAGCTAATTGATCTCAACCAGAAATCAACTGTAACAGATGATACTGAAAAGCTGAGCTGCTGAAATTTGCAAGGCTTTTTGTACCACAGTACATAACTTTGAAGCAACATTGGAAAAAGGCCCCTCAAACAAATGATCATCCAAATCTTCTTCAGTTGGAAACATCTAAGGCACTGATCACTTAAAAGAACTTTTAAAAAACATGAGCAAAATGTGCAGGACCACTCCAGCATCCTATGTTCTTTCCTTGCCTTTCGCGTCCCTGACACTCCTTGATTAAGTCGCTAATTTGCTTTCAGGGAACTTATTCTCGTAGGCAGCCGCAGTCTGCACATACCAGTAGTTTTCCGTCAGTTCAAGAGAGTTCAGAAGAGTGACTTGGAAGTGCTGGAAGACATAATTGGCTACAATACAATCCAACACCAGGGTCACAGCTTTCACCAGATAGGAACATAGATAAACTTCACAGAGCGGATGATGGATAACCATGTAAGTAGTGGTGATCATCTTCCCAGCAAACCAGCGACCATGCAACGCTCGTTGGGCACTCATAGCCGCAGCAATTGTGTCAAATCGTAGATAAACATGTCCCGCGCTGTTCCTGAAAACAAGAGACACTCAAACAGACAAGCTTTTGTCAAGATGGCAAGGATAATAGCATAATGCATCCCATAAGAGACAAGAGTTTGAATGTCTGAGAGTGGAGAGAATACAGCCCTCATAACGTTAGTCCTCAGCTTATATCTACAGGCCCCGCTCACTAGATAGCTTACTACTGAATCCTGGAGTGGAAGATATCACCCTGCAAAAGATGAACATTGTCTGCACAATCAATAATGGAAAACCTGTGAAAAGATGACCTTCGGGCAGTTCCAAACACACCACCTGCACTGACTTCGACACGTGGCAAACATTGCCAGACAAATCTCTCTCTAAAAGGATATCAACAGAAGCACCTTCTGTGTGAAAGAAACTCCAAACAAGGTCAACTTTCTGACTTTCTGGTCTACTTATATCGCCTCACTCTAATACTGTTTTCTTCTTTTCAACCCCTCCCAAGAAACATACCTGACCAAGATCATGAATTCATAAATAGCTTAGTATATAGAATCCTCCAGACCACTGTAATGTTGCAAGACTGGGCTTCATATCTGAGGGTCAAAAGAAGAAAATTTCTCTTCTAGTGACCTGCCTTTGCAAAGCTTCTATAGAGCTCTGCAAAAACAAGTCAATGAGAAGGCCCAAGCATTGTCCAAACCCTTCAGCATGACAGGCTTGTTTATCACCCAGGCTTACACTGTCAATTGAGTGAAAAGTGAGTTTGACAGGGTTGACATATGGATGCATACAACAAACGAACAACAAAAGTCAGGCAGGACTGGCTCAATTTATCCCTCAAGAAACACAGCAAACCAGGTTTTCATAGCAAGAATCTCAAGGGCAGGGCCATGTTGCAAGGGCGCAATCTCTGTAGTCGTGTCGAGCCTGATGCACACTCTTCAGCTACACATCCAGAGTTCCTGGAATAGTCCAATCATATGTTCATGATTAGCATGCCTTATGTACGGCTTAGTTGTTTAGCTGCTATGTCAAACTTCCACCATCTACTGATGCCCTCTTCCTGCCGATCTTCACATATTGAGGGGTTGAGACCAAGATAAGACAATGCAATGCAACCTTGTAGGTAACCCCCTTACTTGTCCACAAATATGTGTTTCACCACACCAAACTTTGAGCATTCCTCGTGCACATCTTCCTTGATGTCTAGATCAAAGTCAGGTTCCGTCTGCACAATAAAAACCCACAGCATTACGTCTTGCCTGCAGTGGTCACATGCAAACTACAGATGATACAATCATCGCTGAAATCAACTGCTGCAGGCACTATTTCATAGAGGTCTTCTTGCAATGAGAAGTAATGAAACCCTGGAAAAAATCAGGTGATGTCTGCATCTGCAAGATTCTTGAATGTTCTGCATTGATGTGACTGGAGTAAACAGAATATAAATCAACAGACTCTCCTACATGAACTATCAAAAACACACCTCAGTGCTAGGATCAAACATGTTCTTGAGCAGAAGAAATTCACTGGCAGGCCCAATTGGTTCCACAGCAGCAGGAATGGCAGGGCCGCCAAGACTGGGGTTGAGCGCTGGACTTAAACTGAGAGAAGCCAAAGCTAAGGGATTCTGGCCAAGTAAAGGTGCTGCCACTAGTGGAGTAACTGCAGCAGGAACCGCCATGCTCAGCAGGTTGGTTGCTGGAGCTGCTATTGCAGGCACACTTGCTACAGCACCACTGCAAACACGAGCAAAAACTTCTGTGGTGAAAGAAACTGGAATAGAGCAATTTGTTCATCAAATAACCTCATGTTAAAGAAATTAAACCCTACACCCATTTAACATCCAAAACCACACAAAGTACTACTAACAACTAAAGATCCCATGTGCAGACAGGCTATTTAAGGCTGCACTGAAACCCAACTCTCTGGCTGGTCACAAATCCAATGTACAACCAAAGACTCTGGACAAAACCCCAACTAGTCATTAGAACCAAAGTGCATGACACTGGTCAAGATTACCTGGTTGTGCTTCCACTTCGATCAAGCTTTTGCATGAGTAATGCCCTTGAGCGTGCATTGAGGGACTGTAAAAACAACAACAATACCACAATTACATTTTTGTAGAAATGAATCAAGTTGCTTCCAAAACCAGTAGAAACCCTAGAAGCTTGAAGCAGGAAATGACAAATGAAGTTTGTTATCCTACAAGGCCCCCTCCTTCGTCGTCATCAAGCTCGCCAGGATTGACTCCAATGTCTTCCATTCCAAGTTGGTCAGAAACAGCTGAAACCTGCACAAATCAAGGACAAGAATCTGTCCATAAGAACACTAGACTGTCACTAATTCTCAGATTCTCAAACCTTGAGACCAAGACAGGGCACCCAATCCAAGTTTAGCTTGGTCATACATATGTCTGAAATTGCAGAGGAAACTCCAGAGAGGAAACTGCACAGAGGAAGGTAGCATGCCAAGAATGAGTGTGGTCTTAAGCTTATGAGTGTCACTCACAAATCATCTGACCATCACCTTTATCATGAATAGAATTGAGGAGCTGCCATGACTCCCAACTGACTTCATCAGCCCTCAAGTTGGGTAAATAGGTATACAATAATCTACCCAAACTTTCAGGTAACTCACTATACAAGAATTTGTGTTCTGATTTTCTGTTGCATTTCCGGAAGCCATAGGAACATTCAGTTGCAATGTCAGCCAGCACTCAAGAGACATAGCCAATCGGGTCAATAATATCCTCATTAAAGCTGCAACAAGGGTAATCTTCATATCATTTTACCTTGGCAAGACACAACAATCCAACCTGGTTCTTAAGATGCTCCAGCTGACTGATAGTCTTTACTGAGAACTATACAGAAATAATTGCAAGATCTCCCAAAGCAACATTTATTCTCATGAGCAGCTCCAAAGTACAAGTCAGAATATATACCCTCGAAGTACCAGAGACTTCCTCAAACTTACAACTTAAGTAAACCTGAACAGAATAATTCTCAATATTCTCAAGGAGGACCTTTGACTTTGATGTCAAGGATAGTGGATTAACTTCCAAGCCCATAGTCACAACATAGACTTCCCTGACTAACTGACATCCAAATCTACACACAAATGTTGCTATTACCAAACCTATAGATGGAGTGAAACAGAGGTGAATTGAATCATATGAAACCTTTATTGGTCGTCCTGCAAGCTCCAACTGGCCATTGAGGTTCTGCTGTGCTGCACGAGCATCTTCAAGGCGAGCATACTACAGACAACACATGTGCAAATAATGTTACACACAATACAAACAACACTCTCTTACTCTGATAAGCGCCCAGAGAATGACTTGGTGACAATGATCAGCCTGATGTGCTACACAGGAGATAATAATCCCAATAAACACAGCAACAGATAAAAAAGATAGCTACATACAGAATCAGCTGAGGCACTTCAGGTGTCGAAGCAATGCTTTAGTGAAGCACTGAAAACAAAGATGCAGCTCACCTGGACAAACCCAAATCCTTTGCATTGGCCAGTTTCAGGATCAGCTGGAAGTTGCACCAGCTCCACAGGCCCAAATGGCTCAAACACCTGTCATCCACCATTTAGTGACTTAACATGACTGTAATTGAATGTATACAGACAATAAACCTCTGGATACTTTGGTTCAATATCTTCTTCATATGTATACTTGTGACTTATTTCAACCTGATAAGAACTGAGAGATGACCTGACAATAAGGCTATGAATATCTGGTTCAGTTGTATGAAGAAGAAAAGCTATGCACATTTCCTCCTCTATTGAGATTTCTCAAATCATCTCACCACACAATTGCTAGCCTATGTGCTTTAGCAATGTCTAGTGATGTCTAACCTAATATCAAGCCAATTAGGACCCATGGCCACCTTGCAAGTGGTTGCACATGCAAGTTAAGAACATAACAATCAGCCCAAAATCTGGGCAAACCATTATACAGAGTCTGCATCCTGAGCTTGTATCACATTTCCAGAAGCAACAAGAACACCCAGTCATGATATTGGCTGGCACTCAACGAACATAGCTAACAAAAAAAGTCAATAGAATACTCATTCATGACATGAAGATATGAAAGAATGATTTCTTGTTGTCTCAAGCTCATAAATATCACCTGGCGGAGCTGATCCTCTGTCATGTTTAAGTGAAGGTTCCCAACATATAAGCGTCGAGCTCCTCCTGAATATGGACCAATGTAGCCACCAGGACCTCCAGGAACTACAGTGGTTGATTGTACTAAGTTCTTCTCTGCTTCGGAAGGCTTCACCATTACAGGCTGACCAAGAAGTAACTGCCCTGACAATGCAATAGCCATGGGCACTGACATGGCATCATAGAACTCAATGTACCTGCATGCATAAGAACAACTTCCACATCAGTACTAGTGCATTGCATTAAGAAACCTCACCACAACAAATACAAGTATAAAATGCAGATTAAAGAGAAAAAACATCCAACAGTACATCTACAAATTTCAAACCATAGGACAAAGAACAGGATGCCAATGGTTCCAGTATTCATCTGACTTGCAGGAGAACTAGATAGACACTGGTCCTCACCCAACCCCCTTAGAACGCCTGGAGTTTCGATCCATGATAAGACGGACATCCCGGACCTGCAACACAGAGTTCAGGGTGAATTGTAGCACAACTCCTGCTACTGAACAAGTATTGAAATTACAACAATTGCCAAGTCTCTTTATGCATAATCTTGCACAAAGGGAACAAATGTGATTGAATTCTCTGCAGATTTGGTAGGCTTCAAATTTGATAAACCTATTAATCACAGGCTCTTAGCAAACCCAGTAGAAACCATGACTATTCTATTTTGAAAACATGACCCAATGCATCCCCAAACATCTTCCAAGTGCACAACATAGTGATTGGGCTTTATGAATTCTATTTGACCTCCACATTACTCATCATGGCGACTGGCAACAACTGACCTTCCCAGCTCTTGAGAAGAATTCATAAACATCCCTTTCGTCCGCCTTCAGAGATATCTGCAACCACACACAACACACAAGCCGGAAACCATAAAATACTCACTGGTATCTCCTGTCGCATATTCCACAGTAAGCAGCACAGGAAAACTGTCCCTCAACAGGATGCCTGCCTGGGCCACCCAACTGTTGCAATGTCAACTCCCTCAGGCAGAGTGACAGCACGAGGTGGAAGCTTACACTGCCTGAGGCACAAGTAACTTTTCTGACCATTCAAATCAACCTGCATGGCGATATCACCCAACCCCATACTGTTGTGTACCTATAAGACAAATCTTCTGACGATTGGGACACTTAAAGTTGAACTCAACAGGAACAATGTTTCCCAAAAACACATGAATCAGAGCCTGCATGTAAACTTTGGGAGTAGAAACCACTGCCATCAGATGATGTTAAGGGCTTTCTTGCAAGACCCTCTCATCCACAGACATACCCTTACATTGACAAATAGATGATAACCACACAAGGGAACCATAACACAAACCAAGGTTCACATAGTTTGGTAAAATTAACAAACCAAGTGTGTAGAGTCTCTTTGCTTAGGTAAAAAGGGAAGCAAAAGTCTGAAGCCTGAAAAAGGGCACTCCTGTGCAAGGAGGTCCACATTAAAGTGGCAGGGAATTTAAACCTGGACAATGTAAAAACACCACACATATTTGGCAATGACTGGTCTTTTCAATGAACTGCTTACAAGAAACTGATGAGGATATTCCCTGAAAAAACTTGTGCATGATTCTCAAAAAAAAAAAAAAGGCATGTAACATCCAACAATCATATAGCAGCCACAACCCCTCAATTTGAGACACTAATTTTATTAACTTTAATTCCAGCAAGAAGCACACCCTTCTGACAACATGAATCTTGC
>Ga0209611_10011839_pt1 | contig 12426 bp, 9 predicted proteins | sample S1TSphgellanicum_3_FD_187693 | JGI IMG/M metagenome (GOLD analysis project Ga0209611, IMG submission 187693) | Host-associated microbial communities from peat moss isolated from Minnesota, USA - S1T2_Fc - Sphagnum magellanicum MG (SPAdes) (version 2) | ecosystem: Host-associated > Plants > Peat...
AGGGCAAGGGTACACAAGCTAGTATAAGCTATGTGGATAAAGTAGTGAGTCAAGATGATGAGTCCCATTTATCAAGAATCCCCTTCATGGAATTGAGCTCCCAAATACCATCATCATCATGGGTCATCTTTTCTTTTCTTATGTATGTACATAAAGGTGCATTCACACCTAATTTTAAGTTAGTGTTAAGTGAAAATCTAGGTGGCATCTTAGGTGGCACCCAATGTTAAATGGGTGATCGTTTTAATATTAAGTGAAAAATGTTAACTTAACATAAAATCTTTGATGATAAATAAATAGGTTTAGCTTCTAAATGACGACCTTAGTTGTTAAGGGACTTAATACTTAAGATGGGATATCATAATACCTTGGCAAATTTGACACACGAACGTTGAATAATTAATTTAACTCTAGTTTCTTGGTTTGATGCTTGGGTTTTTAATTTTAGAATTTTTGATAGTAAAAAATAAATTTATTGTAAGATTTTATTTTATTTTGTTTCAAACAATTTGAACTGATCAAGTGGACCTCTATTTAATATACTCCCTTCAAAGAGGATCAAAGATCAAATTTGTACAACTTAAGCAATTTTTTGGGAAATTTTAGCAGACTTAAAAATAATTTAACTTATGTCGAAGCGACCAAGGTATTATGGTAGTGTTCTTTTACTCTTATTTCTTAAAGAGTGAAATAGATTTTTACATCTATATAAGTTTCATAAGATTTCCCCCACTTTTAAAGAGTAGGTGTAAATAGCCCTTTGTCTTTTGTAAAAGCGTTATTCATGGATATAAGGTGTCGTCCAAATACACTTACAAAATTTCTCCAACGTCTTTATACCGAAAGAATAACTTCTCTTGTGAAAGGTAAAGGTTTCCTAACTATTTTTTTGTCTTATGTTTTCCTAGCTCGCTCCAAGGGAGATGCATCAAGAGTTTTTAGGGCCACCCAAAGATATGAACATTGAAAATTTGAAGAATAAAGAATGATTATAATATCTCTATTTGAAGGGAGGTTTCAAACCTTCAAACCCTTGAAGGTGGTCGAACCTCCCGTCATTTGTGGTTACTATGTTTGAAAGGTCTTAATAAACTAGTCCCATTTAATTAGCAAAATGTGCAATTTATGTATGATTAACTAGGGTTAATTTATCTTTTCCATTGGATTGGAATCACACTAATTACTTGTCTTTGGTAATGGGCTAAATGTACATCTAGAAGAGTCCTATTGGAAAAGAGGAAAAACATAGGTAATATTAAGGTCTTAAATAGCGATTAATTTGGGAATAAATTGGCTTTGCCTCAACAAAATTGGCTAACATGGGACATATTGCCCAAAGGTGAATGAATGTTCAAGACTTCCTTTGGAGTTGTAAGTTGTAACTTTGTGGCATATGGGATGTGAGTTGCACACTTAATCCATGATGGTGGCATGCTAGGCTACCTTCCCCAACAAGTTTGAGGTGGTGAGAAAGTGGTGCCAAGGATACCTTTTTGCTTACACTGAAAGCCAAGAAATCATCCTCCTCCTCACGAGAAAAACCAAACAAAACCATGGACACAATTGATCACGAGAAAAACAAAACCATGGGACACATGAATCCTCAATTCTTCATCTAAGAAGTCAGAAATATTCCCTTGCAAATTGGTTATAATTCAATACGGACATGGTTGACAGTTGAGACCAGTCGTGGTTGGGCTTTTTTTCTTTTTTTTTTTTAATTTATTAATTGGGGGTGAATAATTTATTAATTGGGGGTGAATTTTTTTGGAATTTTTCAGAATTCTTTTAGTGTAAATTCCCCCAAAAAATCTTTTTAAATGAAAAAAGATATTACTAAACTTTCAAAACCACAATACTGAATAAGAACCTTCAGCTTGGTTTGAAAACCAGGTTCAATTCCGTTTAAAGAAAACACACAAAAATGATTATTCTTGATTAGCTAATTGGTCACATGGTTGCATTTAAATAGTCTCTCACCTTATAACATGGTACCTTGGCAGATTTTACACTAGTTTTTTTTTTTCTTTTTCTTTTTTTCTTTTTTTTCTTTTTTTTTAAGTTGTAATTTTCAAAAGGTAATTTTTAAAATAACAAATGTTGTCAAGGAAAATAAAAAAATATTTTAAAATATTCTATATTTTTACATGGAATTTTTTTAATAATTACTTATTCAATTGGAATGTGTTGAATTTGCCTATACATTAGGATATTGTCCCATTTCGTGTTTCTAAGTGGGGATTGAAAATTAATAAGTGCATTATGTTAAATGTGATAAAAAAAACAAAATGCTAGAGGCCCAAATAGAGGGTATGGATGGAGCTTTTTTTTTAAAATTTGAACTTTCTTTTTTTTTTAATAAATCTCTCATAGTTTTGATTTTAGTAAAAGGCTTGTTCCATGGTTCAATTATTGTGTCGGTTCCACCTAGTCATTTTTTTTATCAGCAAAATTCTACCAAAAAAATTAAAAATTAAAAAATTGAATTTTTGAAAATTAAGTGATTTTGGAAGTTTTCAATTCACCAAAAGTGAGGGAAAAAATGGTTTAAAATGCCAAAGGTAGAAATTTCTTGGCCTTCTTGTATCAATAAATCATTTGCATATGCATGTGTACAAAATCCTTTTATCAACAAACCCTATGACAAGCTCCTTGACTAGTTCTTCGATTCCTTGTATAAACACACACTCACCAACAACTACACCTTTTTTGGTTGTCACCAACCAACAACTATGAAATGAATTGGAAACAAGGGGTGTGTGTCACACTATGGCCTTGCCATTTTTACATTAAAAAAAGCATTTTAAGGCAAAAGAAAAGAATTAGGGAAATTCAAATATTTCACCATGTGAAAATATAATCTTCAAAGAAATCCTTTAAAAGAAACCAAAATCCTTCAAGATATTATAACACTCTATAACTAATCTCAAGTTTCAACACAAGCCAAAATATCACATTTCCAAAAATGCTCATATAAAAATAGACCTATTATTATTATAGTGGCCAAAATCCCTTAAGCTACTATACTCTATAATGAATTTAAACACAATATCCTTGTTGCCTTGGTCATCAAGGCCACCAACAAAAATATTTAAAAATTAGTTCTTGAGCTTGCCAAACTACCATTACCTAGTAGTATTAAAAATATTCATTTCTGGGTGTTCATAACATTGAACTTTTTCATTCTTTGTTTCCAATAACCACACTTGGGCTAAAGGTTAACACTAGGTATAATTTTTGTTGGCCTTGCTTACCAAGGCAAGAAGGATATTGTGTTTAGATTCATTATAGAGTTTAGTAGCTTAAGGGATTTTGGCCCCCTAGGTAATAATAATAGGTCTATTTTTTTATGAGGATTTTTGAAAGATGATAGTTGGGCTCATGTTGAAACTTGAGATTAGTTATAATAGAGTTATGATATCTTGAACAATTTTGGTTTCTTTTAGAGGATTTTTTTTGAAGATTATATTTTTTCATGGTGAAATACTTGAATTTTCATGATTTTCTTTGGCCTTAAGATACTTTTTTAATGTGGTTAAATGATACTTTGAATTTTTGTACTAAAAGTAAAGCAAAGAAAAAACAAGCAGTTGGGGATACCCATACAATGTGCAGTGCTTTGATTATGTGCAAGTTTTTTAATGGCATTTTCTGTACTTGGGGACAACATTTTTTTGGTGTGTGAAATCTCACCAAAAGCAAAACCAAAAAAAAAAGTAGTATTTTATCAAAATGTTCTTATTTATCTGAAATAAATTTGCTATTTTTCTTAAGTCAAATTCTTTTTCTCCACATTAGTATTTTGATTTTAGTTTGGTAGCATTTTTTTAGCTTGTTTTTTAACTGTTTAGACAAGTTTTAAATTTTTTTTGCCATTTAATGTTAAATTGCTCTATCCATTGACAAAAATCAAAAAGTTGGAAAAAAATATCTTTGCTCTGTGAGGTATTAACTAGACGATCGATTGATATAAGGTCAAAATATAATATATTTAAAATATATTGAAATAAATTATTTTAAAAATAATAAATTACCAAACATTGGTAATCCATGATCATATTTAGATTATTCATGAAATCATTTCCAGTTCTTTTAATTCTAAAATATGAAACTTAATTTTTCCATGCTAAAACATAAGACTTTTAGCATTCATGAAATCTTTTTGGCACCCCTTGTTGTTTCAAAAGCAATTTTTTTTTGGAGCCTTTCCAACATCCTTCAATGTCCTTCCTCCCATGCTTCCCAACTACCCTTGATTCGAAAAATATGAAAAACACAAAATATTCTTGACTTTAATGCTCGCAATGATTTTTATGTATTTCTTGGTGTCCTTCAACATCATATCATATCCAATGCTTCAATCCTTAATGTTTTGGTGCCTCTCTTTGTTAGAAAAAGAAATTTCCATGTTCAACTTAGCACCCGTGGTGTTTTGAACATCTTTTTTTTACACCCCTACTACCTATTGGTTGTTCTCATTTTGTCATTCCTTGTTAGCATTCTTATTCTTTTATTATTTCCTATCTTTCTTTATTCTTGGTGTTGTTTGTTTGAATGTGTTTTTGTTGTTGACAAAGTTTAGGTCATTCTTGAAACAAAACACTACACAAAATTGAATTTTGACCAAGGATGTTCAGAATAAGGAATGTTACATAGGCTAGTATCCCATCTTGGAATGTCCTTTCAAGACCTTCACTTAGTAACAATCATAATGGTTTAAAGATTCAAGAAACTTTGCAAAAATTAGATGAGTCAAAATTTCACTAATTTTTTTTAAAATCAAAGTTGAAGAGGGAAATATATTTTATTAATTCAAAAAAAATTTAAAAATAAAAACAATGTTTACCCATTCAAAGGAGAAGGTAGTTAAAAAGGGCAAATTAAAATGTCCACCCCCAAATTACATGTAAAAATGATATTAAAAGATTGTTAGATGTTACTTCTCACTAAATATTTATGAATTTGATGCTTAAAATGAGTTTATGAAAATGATATTAAAAGATTGTTAGATGTTACTTCTCACTAAATATTTATGAATTTGATGCTTGAAATGAGTTTATGAAATCTATTGATTTCATAAACATAATGTTGATAAAAATAGCGTAAACTTATCAACGTTGATAGTTTTGATGGAGATTTCATTTTTAATGTTTATTTGAAAATGTTTCTAGGTTTGATTAAAATGTGTCCACCTAAAATATTTCAAAATTATTAATTTGAAATCTAATGGTTTTTACTTAATTAATAAAATATGATTAATGCAAAATATATATAATATTTTTTACTTAAACCATTATTATATTGTAAATACAAAAATTTATTAATTATTAAACTCAATATCAATAATCTATTTTTTAAATTGTAATTATAATGAAATTCCATATTAATTATTTGTAATTTTGATTTTCAATACAAACCAAGCTACCATCATGTTAAATTCAATATTACCACTAGTTGGAATTATGAACATTATGAAAAATAATCAATGTGAAATTCATTAAAAAATGTATGGATACAGACAGTGGTTAAATCATTTAAATATACCAAGACATGTCATTCCTTTCATATGAACCAAAATGTTAAAATTTAAGACACTTAAAACAATTTACAATCATGATATGTAAGTTTAAAACAATAATTATAATTTTAAATTCATCTTTCAAGACATAAATAATTTCTTATTCCATAGGTCATTGAGTTTTACAATGTAGTTGTGCAAGGAAAAGGTGAAACACAAATGCACATGAATGTGAATTGTGCACTTTTAAATAACAAGAATCTCAAAGTTTTCAAGACCTTGGGGTGATATATAGTGATAATAAGTTGTGAAACATGTTATTTATAGTAAACATGTAATTGATTTAAGTGAAATATTAAATATTTGAGTAATATAGAATTTGAAATCAAATATTTAAACTTTGGACATGCTTTAATTACAAAAAATATGGGGAAATTTTTTTATTAATTTTTTAAAAATAATCAATTTTTATGGTATTAATTTTTTTTAAATAATCAATTTTTATGGTTTAAAAACTTTTGACCATCTCAACTTGCATGCAACTTGCAAGAATTGGTGCATTGTTTACAAACTAAATCTCTTTTTTTCTTCTTCCCCTTTTTGCTATATTTTTTGCTTTTATTTTTCCTTCTTGTAAAGTTTCTATGTAACAAGTAATTCATCCTCTTGTGCATTAATTCAACCGATGACATATGTTGACAAAAAGTTGTAACCTTTACAACATATTCATGTGATATATAAATCACACATGATTTAATAGATTCACAATGTCTTCAAGATTATTTAATTATTCTTGTTTAATTTATTACAAAAGTAGTTTCAACACATGTTTATAGAATAATTAATGAATTTTGAAATTTTAATGTCATGAATAACGTATTCTTGAATATCCTAAAAGATTGTATTTTTTTTCACAAAGTTTTATTCTTTGAAAAAAGTAAATTTATAATTTATAATTTTCTTATAAATGATATAATTAATGTCAAAGATACCACGGTACTACAATAAAAGATAGAATAAAAATATAAAATTGACATCCATGTATAATAAATTATGCAATAAACAAGATGAATTGTTTTTTTCTAGCAAATCATATTTGCATAAGGGACAATGATCATTAAACAAGTTTAAAAAGACATACAAACCATTTGATCTCATCAAGTCATGTTTATTTTATGGCAACATTTTCATATTTTATCTTATTTTGCAATGTTAATAATATGTCTAAGTTGCAAGGCTATTTTTAATTCATATAATATGAAATCATTAATTCTTTTATTGTAATTTTATTAGGATTTATCATCAAGCAATGACAGTTGTAATGAGGACAATGTTGGTCACATGCCCATATAATTAATGTTGTTCCAAACTAAATATTAAATTAATATTTTTTTTTAAAAACTATTGAGAAGATCATAGACTTAATCAATCATGAATACATAGAAGGATCATTTTTATTCAATAAAAGAATCATGCAAAGATCTTTCTATATATTTATGAACATAATTTGGATTGTCAAACACACCATTATCCCAATAAATCGTTAATAACCATTGATTTTGTCACAAGACATGCACAAAGCTATTTTATTTATTTATTCATATTATGTACACAATGTTGTAACAATGATCAAATGACATTTTGTGTGTATAATGTTTTGTGAACATTTATAAATTTCTATTCAATTTTGTTGAAAATTGAATTTATGAGATATGAAAATGTCAATAGTGGATTTCAAAGATAATATTATTCAAAAATGTAAAAACATAGTTAAAGGAGCCACCCAAATGAGTGGACGCTTTTTTAAACTACATTTTTGTATGTTTGAAAGATCACAAGAGAAACATAACAGTTTGGATTGTCATAATTTTTTTAGGAATGTTTTACATTAATTACAAAGTTTATATGTTCAAATCTTGACATAAATCAAAAATGTTTTTGCATGTTCAAAACATTCAAACCTTGAAAGTGGATAATCCTTTTTTTTTTGGAAACATTTTTTTTAAAACCAAATGTGCACCATTCCTTTTGGAAACTGGAGAGCATTTTAACATTGATGATTAGAAAGACAAAAAGACTTGAACCAATGAAATTTGTTTTAATAATCGATTTGTTAATAATCGATTTGAGCACATTTGGTTCAAATGTGCTTTTGACCTTGAAAATTATGGATTTTGAAAATGTGGCCTTAACAAAATTTATTTATATTTATGTGATAAAGGATATGAATGCATAATGTATATAATATAAAATCCAATTTGTAGTCAAAATGAATTTCACATTTGCTCCTTTGAACATATTATCCTCACATAATATTTACTTGATTTCAAGAAATCACACTAATTTATATAATTTATGATCCATGAAATTTTTAAAAAAAAGTGAAGAAGGAATTGAGATATACATGCATAATATGGAAATGACTCCATCATGGTTGTTTCCACATGTTGAATGAAAGAGGCATTTTTTCATTCTCACCTTTTGCATTGACATTTGTCCCTTTGTTAACAATTTTTTGAACGATGTTAGCGTATTTACATCTTCATATGTCAATGAATACAATAATTTCGCCTTATTTGCACCAAGACTAAAAACATTGAAAAATCAAAAGAAAGACAATTTTTTTTACATCGTAAGAAAAAAAATCTAATGTTTTTGAAATGAAAGACACTAAATCATTTTTATATGAAATTGATGTGTTAACAACAGTGTGATCCAACTTGAATTGAATTTAGATTTAATTGAATGGAATTCAAATCCAATTGAAAACAAATGAAATGCAAATGGTGAAAAAATTTCAAAAATCTTCTTGTGAATATGGTGTTGGCTTTTATTATTTTTAAAAACACAAATTCAAAGACACCCTTCCATGCCTTTTCAATTCGGAATGGACTAAACAAATCCCAATGTACGACAATTTATGAAACCTAAAGTTCTCCTACCTAAACTAACTTCAATGAATCATCATCATTGAAACTTGAACTTCATGTTGTTATGCACTACTTGTGACAATCAAATAATCAGTTACTGAAAAAATATTCATTTTGTGAAAATTAAGTTCCACTAGAATGAAAATATATAATGAAATTGCATGCACCTTGAATTGCATTTCCATTCAATTCAATTCAATTCAATTTGAATTGGAAAAAAAGGATGCAAATTGGTGGAGAATGTACTACAAAATTGTTTGTGAGGATGCAAATTGGTGGAGAATGTACTACAAAATTGTTTGTGAATGTGGTGTTGGAAAAACCTTTTAAAATACACAAATCCAAAAAGACGCCTTTCCATGCCTTTACATGGGAATGGGCCAACCAAAATTTGGGCTAGAATTTGGTAGTATGAAATATTATTGAACTTTATAGTCATCCTATTTAAACCAACTTCAATGAATTGTGGTAAGTTTTATTTTTTACAACACATTCTCAAATTGAAAATCCCTATAATAGAATTTATATTCTAGAACATATATTTTCAAATTCTACAAAAATAAATACAAAAAATAATACAATGCATGGTTGTAGCAATTCTTCTATAATTTTTGAACACAATTCCTTGTCAAACCGAACAAATTGCATAAAATGTCCTTCATGTTTCAAAACAAAAAGTTACATGTAAAAATAATAGAAACAAAAATTATGTCTAGAACTATATATCCCAAGTTCCTTCTTTATGCTTTGTTTATAATTCTCAAATTCTCCCAAAAACTATTCATGGAAGAAGAAAAATTCAAATTTTCCTTAAAAAAAATAATCCAAATCCTTGATTACAACCCTAATCAGCCATAATTAGCCCTTAACATACCTTACTATGTCCTAATTTTCCTTTAACATCACCCCTCATGTATTTTGGATTCTATCCTTGAAATCTTGTATTCATAAAACATTGAAAATAAACATGTTAAGGTTATTCTACACAATTTTCTTGAAAATTATTCATGGAGGAAGAAGAATTCAAATCTTCCTTCAAAAATAAAATCCAAATCCTTGATTACAACTTTAATTAGCCTTAATGAGCCCTTGATGTACTCTAGTATGTCCTAATTTGCCTTTAACATTACCCCTCATGTATTTTGGATTTTGTCCTTGAAATATTGTATTCATAAGACATTGAAAATAAACATGTTAAGGTTATTCTACACATTTATCCAATATTTATTCCCTTTGATGTGGACAAATGTATAAATGTCTATATTGGACATTGTGCATTCTCCTATAGTTCAATTGCCGCATGTTGGTGCTAAGTATTAGTCTTGAGTTATGTTTGCCCATTATGCTCCACTTTTGGTGTAGCAAGTTTTGTTGTGGAGGTTGTTATATATTTTGCCAAAACTCTTGTTGTAGTGGCTAACACATAATATGCAAAATATTGTGCAAGTAACTACTCTTGCTCTTGATATAATGTTTATTATATTTGCATATCTATTGTAAGTAGTAGTTCAAGTAAGATTGTTTGTTGTTGTGTAACCATTCCTTCCTCTACTTCAGCAACTTCCATTGATTTGCCACCCTTCATCTTTATAGGTTTCGTAATTTCTTCCATTTCCTTCCTCTACTTTAGCAACTTCCATTGATTTGCCACCCTTCATCTTTATAGGTTTCGTAATTTCTTCCATTACTAACCTTAAAGCTTCTCCACTTGGTTTTATTTCTCGTTATTTTCAAGAATCTGAATTGGGGACTAATAAATGAAACCAAGATATCTTTCCTTGTAAGACCTTAACTTCTTATTGTACAAGTTCTCATCTACATGATGATTTGCCAAAATCTCCTCCAAGTCTTTAGCTATCATGACATGTGCAAAGTTCCACCAAGTATCTACATGGATATGTAGTGTTTCTGTCACATTCCACATAATCCCAATGTTAGAAAAATCTCATTTTACTACTTTAGTTTTTGATTAAAAAATAGTCGTAGATGATTATTGCAACTAAATTTTCCATTAGTTACATAAATATAGTTGCACCCAACATATAGTTGCAAATATGATTTAAATATGACATCAACAAATGTCCCATGGATGAAGTATACACTCAAATGTATAATGCATCATTTGACTATATAATTATTTGTAACTACTTACCATTATTTGTAGGTACAAGAAAATTAATTACAATTGCCACATGTAAGGCACATGTAAATTTAAATTATGAAAATTAAATAACCATTTTTATCTCATTCCTTCAAAGTAGATGGTTTAGGGTTCTTCCACATGCACCAATTACATTTTGCCATGTGGCTTACTATGAAAATTTTAGCAAAATAAATCTAAAATTGTAATTTAAGTAAATATGTAGGTAGGTAAATAAGTAAGTAAATAAATAGGGAGTAGGTAGGTAAGTAATTTTTTAAAGAAAAATTAAGTTTTAGGGTCAACCCATTTTTATTGTCTCATCCCAAATGACATTTATAAAAAAAAAACATTTGTGTTTTTTATGTTTGAAATGCATTTCCTTGTGTAATTTACAAGGTTGATATGGACAAAAAAATTATCCCATATCAAAATTGTTTCTTTTTTCGATGTTGTAAATTATATAACAAAATGTGCACAATAAACATTATAAGCAAAATAAAATCCTTTTAAAAATATGTAAATCCTACCTACCTAGGCCATGCCTACCTACCTACTTAAACCTTCTTACATACCTACCTACCTACTTACTTTAGGCCTATTTTATTAATTATATACTTACTTAATTAATGTACATATATACCTACTTATCTATCTAGATACCAAGGACACATGGCATCTATGCCTAAACCATACATGTAACATAGGGCCTAGGCTAATACCAAGGACACATGGCATCTATGCCTAAACCATACATGTAACATAGGGCCTAGGCTAAACCTTGGTTAAATTACAACTTGATTAAACATTGTGTTCAAAATCATTGATTAAATTAAAATTTGGCTAAACCTTCCATAAACATTAGCTAGACATTGGCACAATTAAAATTTGCATAAACCTTGGTCAAATTTTGGTCAAACAAAAAATTGATAAAATTTTGGCAAAAAATTAGTTAAACCAAAATTTGGTAAAACCTTAGATAAACCTTAGTTAAACTTTGGCAAGATTAAAATATTATTAAACCTTAGCTAAATTTTGGCAAAATTAAAACTTTGTCAAACCTTTGTTAAACCTTGGCAAAAACATTAACTAAACACAAATTTGGCAAAACCTTGGATAAATGCAAATTATTTTTAGGTAGAACTAATTTTTTTGCCAAACTTGGTTTAAAATAGGCAAAACATCAACTAAACAAAAATTTGGTTGAACTCTGGCAAAAATTTGGCTAAACCTTGGCAAAAAAATTAGCTAAACAAAAATTTGGATAAACTTTGGCAAACAAATTGCATAAATACAATTTTCATTAAACCTTGGTTAAAGTTTGGAAAAATAAAAATTGGTGAAACTTTAACTAAATTTTGGCTCAATTAAAATTTGGTTAAACCTTGGCAAACAATTGGCTAAAAATTGGCAAATTTTTTATTAAAATTTTTTTGGCTAAATTTTAACTAAATAAAAATTTGATTAAACATTGGTTAAATCTTTTGTAAATTAAACTTGGGCTTTAAATTAAACTATAGTTTTGTTAAACCTTAGTTAAAATTTAGCTAAAGTTTGGTTGACACCTTTAGTTTAACTATGACTATATTTTTAATACAATAGTAATAACCTTAATATACCAACCCTAATACATTTAGACAAATTTAATATACTTCATAACTTTAATAGAACTTTAATATTAACTTTTGAAATATTACAACCCTATTCATAAATATTCCATAAATATATTTGAAATATAACTTCAATACACCCTTAGAGATGTACCTTTTTAATATGCCTTTAATATATTCATAATACAACTATGTCAAATTACTTTTAGTTAATTTTTAGTTTGTAAC
>Ga0209611_10011840_pt1 | contig 12426 bp, 9 predicted proteins | sample S1TSphgellanicum_3_FD_187693 | JGI IMG/M metagenome (GOLD analysis project Ga0209611, IMG submission 187693) | Host-associated microbial communities from peat moss isolated from Minnesota, USA - S1T2_Fc - Sphagnum magellanicum MG (SPAdes) (version 2) | ecosystem: Host-associated > Plants > Peat...
TTTGAATTTTCATGAGTAGTGATTAATTGTTATGTTGGATTATGGAAGGGATGAATGCCCATAATGTGGACATTGTAGGGTTTTTAGATAAGCTGAGGTTATGTTTGTTCTTTCCACTACACCATGTTCCTACAGGAGAACACCTTGCAGAACCACAAGTATGGGTCCATGATCAGTGGAATGACAAAGAATATTAGGGATTTCATGAACAACCATCTTGTCAAAGAAGTTTGTATGTATGGGGATTGTTCTAGGGTGGTTTAAGTGTTGTTGATTGAAAGACGAGAGCACCCAAAAAACTAGGACCTTTGAATGCATGTTATGATTTCTACATCTAGGCTTTTGTTTCGGCATTATAGTCTGGGAGTAGAGGGTTTCATGTGTAAAACTTTCAGGGGTTTATTTGCTAAAGATTAAAGAACTACATTTACCAATTTTGAGCTTCATTGTTCTTCTCCATAAGTTGATCACATTTTGTTGCATCAAGATTTACTGTCTGAGCATTCCAAAGTAGGTGTCATGTGTTGTGCTTGTTTAAGTGTTGCATTGGGGTTTTTTGTTTCAATAATGTATGTTGTGTTGTCTTAGGTGTCAAGGAGAACTTTTTTGATTTGCCAATTAGATTAGTTGATGTTCAAGAGAGTGAAATTGGAATGCTTTGACCCCTGTAGACCCATAGCCAACTTATGTATAGGATTAGGACTAGTTCTTCTTTTAGCTTGTATAACTCCACAATTGATGGAATGAACATGTGGAATAATTTGGTTTATGTTTCCAGTTGATTTCTTGTGTCATTTGATGCATACACAATGAGGATTAGCAACTGACTATGTCGTTGTCTTTTCGTTACAATGGCCCTTGTATGTGCAACTTTGACCATTCATTTCTCTTTCATCCCATGTCCAAATGCCCCCACCCTTTCCCTTTTCAACACATGCTTTATGAATGCATTCTACTTAAATTGCAAATTTTGAATAGAACGAAAAATGGCAAGGTAGTGAAATTTTCAAAAAATTAAAAAATCTTATGACTGCCTGTAATTACAACAATTGCACACTCAATGGTGAATTTTTTTCCATTTCTGAACTAAATTCCAATTCTTCTAGACCAAACGATTCAGCTTACGGTTGCCTACAACATGATGGAGCCCGGTTTTTTAGATAGATGGATTTGTCATGTCTGTTGGTTATTTGGGTGGCTGCGCCAGCCTCCATGCACTTGGGACACTTTTCCTGCCGGCATAAATGAGGTTTGCTGAGTCTGTGGAAAAGCACCACATGTTGCTACACAGCTGGTCATGTTATGTGGCATCAGCTGCTCTTACTGATGAGGAATATGAGTTTTTGGAGCAGGATATGTGGTCAATGAAATTCAATGTTGCTTCATGCAACATAATGAAAGCATGGGTCTTTACTTCAACAATCCACAAAATATAATTTTGGGTTTTGACTTGGCAACTTAAATAGTTGCATTATCATTTTGATTGCTTCATACATATAATATTGTAGACCTGCTGAGGATGTTGAACACACGTTACAGAGTATGCAACAGACTTCATGAATAGTAGTGGAGTGAATATTGTGAACCCTTTCAAGGCAGGGCAAGGTTCACAACAGCTGCAACTTTAAGGCTTTATAGTGGTAGGGCGAGCACTAAACAGTAGCAAAGAATTAAATGCAATCTTTGACACAAAAGTATGTATGCTTATTACCAATGACCATATGAAAACTAATTATTATTTTTTTATCATCTTTCCTCAACCCACCATGACTATGACATCATCATCATCATCATCATCATCTATGTTTAGTATCATCGAGGTTTTAAGATGAATTGATGCGTCACAAGGGTTGACCTCTTTTACTTTAAGCAAGAGATCATGTTTTAAAACCTTTTTACCATCTCCATCTGTTCTGGATGGCTTTCATATGGAAATGAAGGACACCCATTCCTGAGAAATATTATGTTCCTCAAGGTTTTGTTCTTTGAGGAAAATTTGGTTGTTAGGAAATGCCTTTCCCCAAGGCAAATGTGTTCAAGTGCCCCTTGGGCTGTGTTCTTTTCCATTGGCTGCCAAAAATGGTTGTGTTGCCCTAGAGATGGCCTAGTTGCCAAATGGTTAGACTGCAGTTGTTTATTACGGTCTTTCTCAAGGGCCATTTGAAATTTCATAGTTTGCACTAACATTCAAATTATGTGAAATGCTTAACATTTTTTTATAAGATTACAAAATAAATGAAAAATTATAGAGGAAGGTTGCATAATGGATGAAAATTTGTATGGTGATGAAAACTAAAAATTAAAGTTGCATGATGGATGAGATGTTTGTGAAAAAAGATTTCAAAATGAATGAAAAATTTATTCATTTTTTAAATAATGAATGAAAATTTTCAAAATGGATGAAAAATTGAAATTGTATAAATAAATGAAAAATGAGATGACACATCATCCATTGTGAAACTCTTAAAAATTCACTTGGGGTGTCTTTCAAGTTTAGGATTGTCTTTTGCAATGAACCTCTCTGATTGACCCATACTTCCCCCCCACCCAAAAAGTTCTAAAACCTTGGCGACTCCTTGAAGTATTTAATCCAAAAATATAAACATATGATTTTCAATAATTGACCCACCTGAATAGGTTCCAAAAAGATAGAAAGTGTCTGAATAATTAATTGGCCCAGCTATATAGCGTTCCAAAGACGACAACATTGAGCAAAGGATCTGGGACAAAGTGAGGGGCTATCGGGGAATACATTGGAGAGAACCAAACTTCAAAAAATCCAATCCGCTTTTGAAAAGAAGGAAAAACTGAGCTGCATTCATTGGCTGAGCGAATTTCTATTCTCAACTGTGTTCATCACCTATTTTGGCCTAACCCTCCAGAATTGTGAGGAGGTAGGAGATGGGGTGGAAGATAGAGACAAAGTTTTTTTCTAATTTTAAAAGAAAGACCTTCATTTCCAGAATAGTCCAAACTTGGGTGTGGGTCAAGTCACGGAAGAAAAGACAAAGGAGGTAGTGCGCTTTGTATGCAGAAATCGACCAGGTTCAATGCACAACGTCCCCACCCCCCCAGGGCATGCAAAGCCCCCCTCGCCACCTTCCTTGCTCCCTCCTTTCTTCGCCTGTTGCTTCAGGTAAATTCTATGACCATCTTCTTTGGGACCTTCTCCTCTCTCTCTCTCTCTCCCCGGTTGACTTGTCGTTGGCGTAAGAGTAAAACTCGGCGGCTTGGCGTGGTTTCTTGATTTAACAACAGTGTCGACATGTCGGCACGTAATCTATTTTAGACCATGCATTGGAACCAAAGTTAATTTCGAAATAGCATACTGTAAGCTTATCCAATAAGTTATCCTTTGGGGGAGATTCACAAGAGTCTTGTGCATTGGATCATTACCGGATTTGTTTTTGCCCCCCCCATATGTGTGGGTATCTATCCATTGTTGCTTCTCTTAATCAAATGGGATGTTTCCCAAGTTCTTTTTATGTATATATATATTTTGATGATGGACCATTTTGATTGGCTCATTATGAAAAAAAACAAGGGGTGTGTCACATTATAGCCTTGCCATTTACAAAAAAGTATCCGAAGGCAGAAGAAAAATTAGGGAAACTCAAATATTTCACCATGCAAAAATATAATCTTCAAAAAATCCTCTAAACAAAACCAGAATCCTTCAAGAGATTATAACTCTATAACTAATCTCAAGTTTCAGAAGCCAAATTCATCTTTCAAAAATCCTCATATAAAAATAGACCATTATTACCTAGAGGCCAAAATCCATTAACCTACTATACTCTTTAATGAATCTAAACACAATATCCTTGCCTTGGTAGGCAAGGCCAACAAACTGAAACTTTGCAAGGTTCTGAAAATAGAAGTTTTTATGTGACGATGTAATGCCTTTGGCCCCACCAATATAGGTGAAAAATGGGAAAACTTATGAGCAAATCGTATGGGATAAAATTGTAGTGTGATTGTGAACATAATAAGGGAACAAATTGGGAACTTGGGGATTATCATGGGGAACACATTCAGAACTTGAAGAACATCATTGGGAACATGCTAGGAACATTAAAAAAAAATTATGTACCCATGCATGCTAATTACAAGCTACAAGTTGTATTGACAATTGCTATTGTCGAATCCCATAATTTTGTATGTCATGTTGTAATGTTTCCACAATGGTCACAAAATTTGTTTACCCTACAAGTAAGTAGGTGTGAATTCTTAAAATGAACTAAAGTAACTACTTTTCCATGTCCTAACTCATTATGCAAGCAATCATCAAAATCATGTATGTTGTTAGCTTCTGTGAACATTTCCATAATCAAAAGGACACAAAAGTATTATAGCATAGATTTAATACACAAAAGCCTTATTTCGAGGCTTCACACAAAATAACAACATGAAATCATGTAAGCAAAAATATGAGCTTGAAGTTCAACCCACAACCCCTTATGTATTTGAAAAGAGAAAATATGAATTATTGACCATATTCATTTATATGTTCTAAACATTCTCATTCATCAATTACAAGCCAATAGTATTATGACACATATTATCCTTTTTAGAACCATCATTTTTCATACAAAAAAATTAAATTATTTGAAATATTTTCCTCTAAGATTTAGTTAAGTTCACATAATTCATCTTCAATTATGTCTAACCCAATCTAGTTAATTAAATTGTTCATGTATTCAAGTCCATGTCTTCAGTCAATTGTTCTTAAGATAGGGCCCATAAGCTGAATTATTTATTTCCATATTTATCCATCCTTCTTCCCCTAAGCCACATTATTAGTATTTACGACTTTTATCCCTTGTAACCCCTCTTGATGTTACACATTTACAATTTTTATTTTATTTTTAAAAAGAAGAAGTGACATTGATTTTCTGATTTTTTGGGAACATTGGGCATATCTCAAGTCAAAAGCTTAGAAATGCTTCCCCTTTGGCGCCCCCTTTACAATTTACCTCAATTATTTGAACTGTGGTCAAATAATATGGGATAAAGTTGAGGTGTTGATTGGGAATGTCTTGGAGATCACTTGGGGAACCCTATGAGAACCTGACAAGGACCCCTTGAGAACTTGATGGGAACATTGTGAGAACACATTGGAAACCAACAAAAGACAAAAGACAACCACATTGGATTAATGGTATTTTTTGGTAAGTGGCGGAATGTTTTACCCCCATTTGTGAGGTTGATGATGTGATGTTGTGCCTAATAGAAAATACTTCATATAGGGTAGCATATGTACCATATAGCTTGGCAGCTTTGATGGTAACTATATTATTTCCAGAAATGTTGAAATTTTCACACACAAAATAAAGTTGAAAGAGCAAAATTTTGTGAAGGAAAACATTGAATCGTCAGGAATTTTTGAATTTTTGAAATGAAAATTTCAAAACTAATTATTTATTGGACAGACGTGTTGAAGTTGGCAATGTATTGTTACAGTAAGTATGGAAGTTGTGGAGAATTCCCAAAAGATTTGGTAGTTACTAGTTAGCATGGAATCTGGCCCAGGAACACTCATTTTCCGCCACATGGGACGCCAAACATGGAAACCGCCACATCAACGCAAGAAAAATTCAAGACCAGGAGTGGCGTCAGTATTTAGCAAGTAACTTCACAACAGGAAAGAAAAGGGTGTAAGCAACCGGTGCTACTTGGGGCGGGTCCCCCACCTCTGGTACACTGCACCTGTGCCCCTTCTTGGTCTCCCAAGGCCAACCCGCGCCCACGCATCCTCCCGTGCCCGCGATTCCGCCCTCGCTTGCGCTCCTCGACGCCCGCTTCCACCTCTCGTGTCGTGTCGTCTCGTCTTTCTTTGTCTTATTCTGCCCTGTCTCAGCTTACTATCTCTGCTGCTTTCCTCGCTCACGCATTCTATATATCCTTGATGTGGCGCCCGTCAAGAAGGGTATTTCTCAGGCTCTTGCGTTGCTCTTTTGAACTGTGATTGATGAGGAGTTTGTGAGATCTGTGACTGTAACTGCATTTGTTGTTGTTGCGACATTTGTGTCAGAACTTCTTGTTGTGTGTTGTGTGTTGTGTGTTGTCTATTCAGCAGTAACTTGTGTGCTTCATGATTCCGGGGATCTGTGTTTGAATTGATTGATAATTGTGACTGCAGATTTAGAGACTGGAAGATACTCTAGTGTCTCCAATTTCGTGCTGTGAGTTTGTTGCTGTGACAATTTTGAGGTGATTTAAAGTCGGGCCACATTTCGACTTTCGAGGGATTGTTTGCTCAATACATTTAGGTGGTGTTCTGTGGCAAGGATAATGGAAAGCGCATCGGTCTTGAAGGGGAAGATTGATGCCATGATACGGGAATCTCAGGCCAAGGATGCTACCATAGCCTCCTTGCAGCAACGCCTTGCCTCAGCAATGGAGGCCTGGAAACTTGATAGGACCAAGCTTGCGGAGGCCACATCCCGGAGTTTGCACCTACAGAAAGAGGTGCAACAGGGCCTGGATAGAGAGGGAGGACTACAGCAACAGTTAATGGAGTTGCAAATCCAGCACCAAAGAGATTTGGCAGAGATGGAACTCCGGCATGAACGAGAAATAGAGAGATTGCTTTCTTCGCAGCAGGTGTTGGAAGAAGCGGAAGAGAGATTGTGTGCACAGCTCGGAGATCTGGAGGCCGAAACTCTTGAGCAGAACCGTTTCTTCAACTCTCAGTTTTCTTCCCTGTCTTCCTCCTTGGCGGCGAGAGAAATGGAGCTGGCTTCTGCTCGCTCGGAGCTCGAGTCATTGCGTCAGAAACGGCAGAGTTTGAAGGAGTTGGAGACGGTGGATCTCGCTGGCCAGCTTTCGAAATCTAGACATGATTGCGACGCTATGGCGACGCGACTCCACGACGCCACTCACGAGCTAGAAAAGGTGAAATTGCAAGCGGAGAATCTGCAACGCGATCTGGCCTTGTCCGAAAATAGGAAACGTTTGTCATTGGCAAGAGACGTGGAGAAAGAGTCTAGTCGTTCACGCGGCCTGTGTCGTGCCGATAGTTTGAACTGGCACGAATCACAACTTGGATCTTTGACAGGAGCAGTTCCTGTCTAGTTTCCTATTTCACCATCATTTCCCCAGGTATTTCACGTCAAACCTTACAAAATCCAGGTCTTTCCCACACAATATAGTTACACCTCAGTAGGCACCAGAGTGATCCTCCATTCCACTTGCAGGTCTCCTTTGTATAGGTATTAGCTCAATCAAAGGAAAGGTGACACAATCGATTCTTTCCCAAATTCTTGAGTTTGGATGCGATTGTTGTGACTGTTTGATTGTAGACAGATCCATAGTGTTAAGGGTTATGGTATCAATTGCTCAGGACTTCAACTTCCTGATCTACACGGAGAGAGTGAGATATAAATTGCATTGGCGGAATTTATTTACTGGGTCCTCAATTAGTGGAGGAGCTGCAGGAATTGTATATAGTTTCCAATTTTTTGGAATCAATTACCTGTTTCCAGGAGGTAGTTATCAAAGTATTCCTTCTGACATCTCATTTGCAAAGACCATGGAAATGGATTTATGCTGCACATCTGCTCTGATAGAATAACACAAAATGCATGGTCTATCACCACTCACAATCAGCAGAACTTGTCAAAATATTTATGTTTTCCCAGCAAATGGTGACTGACAGTTCTGTTTTTTTCACATTCCTGAATTCGGACAAACCAGACTAAATTAAAAAGGTACACTACTTTTGTGAAGAGAAAAGACAAAAGCTAGTGGTTGGGAGGTTGTGAGCTGGATTCTCCAAAAATCTGGCAGTAGTTCTTCAAATATATATATATATAGATATATATATATTTTGACATTCCCTTTTGGGAATTTTTAGTGCCAAACTAGCTGTAAGTTATTGTTTGTAGTGTCCACCAAATGTGCAACTATTTTATACTGGACTACAGACACAAGGCCCACATCCCTAAAGCTCTGCAAAGACAACTGCCACGCCACAAGGTTCTTTCATACAATTACCAAGATACATACAACCCATTTGCCAGAACTAAAGAAAATTCCATGTTTTCAAATTCAGTCCGATATCCACCTGTTCTTTGATGATAAGACTGAACAAAGTATCAATTATTCCTCCTCTTGCTTTCAATGGAGAGCCACAAATCTGAGTGAAAAATTGACTGAAGAAATGGGTGTATAATGTTGCTCAGGGTGAAGATATTGAGTAAAAAAACAAACAATTGAATTTGTAAGTGAAAAATTGACTGAAGAATGGGTCTGTGCAATGGTGCCCAGGGTGACTATATTAAGTAAGACAACCAATTGAAAGTCTTGCTCCAAGCAAATTACATCCATACCACCTGAATCCTCTGTAGATGCCATCCTTTAATTGTATCCTTTCTTCAGGAAGAATCTGTCTACTCACCGGTGAATACCATTATGTGGTGATGAATGGCCCTTCTTATACTCTAAACAACGTTCACAATCCATATGTGATTTTAGCCACAGAACCAGCACAATTTTTATGGATGCCAAAGCACAACAACTTTCTTGTGCAATTAGTTTGAAAATTCTCTCTAGACGTGTATAGTGTAAATGGTGTGATGTGTAGGCTCAGTCAGTTACAATGTAGCAAAGTGCATGTCTTTTGTGACTATCTCAACAAAGTCATCTGCAGTTTTTGGTAGTCTCTGGAAGTAAAACAGATGTATACTCCTGCTGTAATAAGACCAGCAAAAGAATACCATTCTTCATTGTCCTGGCATCCCCACCCATGGTGCATCACCTAGTGAAGCACATCACCAAACCCAGGCCCTCCAACTGTCTCCATATATATATCTCTTCACATGTGCAAGTGAAAAGTGATTGGCATTGTCTGATTGCAAGTCAAGTCAATCTCTTGTCAGTTTAAGATGACAAATAGCAGTCATGCAATCATCAGTGCATCCCTGCAAGTCTTGCTTTAGTTGTAATCTGCAAGCTAGTCTGCAAAGGAGCTATAGACCATCTAGTGTCAATGTGATTCGTCTAAACGGGGAGACCCTGTTGCAAAGGGAGGTCTGGAGAGGTGTGGTCATTCAAGGATTGATGAATACCATTGAAATTTCTAGGTTCCTTCAAGAGTAATTTTGTTGAGCTTCTCTACGACGAACTTTAATTTCTTTGATTATGTGATTCATGATTTTACTGAAGTTTATTTGTGATGGATCGGTGGTTTGGTGCTCCGAATCCCTTGATCCGCATTCCAACAAGAGTACATATGATACAAAGTTTTATATTCATTGCCAACTTAGTTGCACCTTACTTACTTACTTACAATTTAGCGTCATTAAGTGGGCCAAACAATGTGATTTGTCTAAACGGGGAGACCCTGTTGCAAAGGGAGGTCTGGAGAGGTGTGGTCATTCAAGGATTGATAAATACCATTGAAATTTCTAGGTTCCTTCAAGAGTAATTTTGTTGAGCTTCTCTACAACAAACTTTAATTTCTTTGATTATGCACCAAAACATATATACACAAGTGCAAGATTTCTTTGAAATGTTGAGACACAAATTGCTCAAAAGAGTTTTGGCAATTCAAAGACAATTTGGAAGAGCAAATTGAGTTAGATTCACAAGTTTGGGATGATTTAGAGAACCCTCTTGATGAGGGTTAAAAAAGAAGGGTTTAAATGGTTGTAAGCATTAAGTTCCTTGAATTATGAAGATTTTAAAAATTGGGAATTGTCCCAATTTGAGGAGAAGGTCATTGTTACTTTTGGGGATTGTCATTTTGCTGGAGGGCTCATTGCTAATTACAAAGTATATCATGAGGGGGTTAGTTCAACACAAAAGGGTCCAAGTTGTGATGAATCCTTGTGAGTTTGTGGTGAATGTCAAAATTAGCTTTGGCTCGAAATTGCTCTAAGTGCTCTCCTTATAAAATGCATTATCTTATCCTAGTTTCTGCAAAGTTCTCTTCTCTTGTCCTAGACAAGATTGGAGTGTGTCCCAGCTTTTGAAAATTTTGCTTTCTCCCAATTGAGGAATTACCACCAATATTAGCCCAAAGGTGCATCACAAGACCGCCATTTAAGTCACAAGAAATGCACCATATTTGGGCATGCAAACCATTTTCTTATGCTTGTGGCCAAAGGCTTTTCAATCTCATCACTTTTTCAATGTGGACTGATCTGCTCTTTGAAATTGTGCTCCAAATGCACATGACTTTTGGGAACACTTTGTGTGCCAAATAGTTATCTTATCATATTGGAAAAACAACTTTGTTTTGGGCATGTGAAAGTTCAACATGTCTTATAATCGTTTGTGAGTTTTCTCCAATGATATCAATAACATTCTATCACAAATGACATCTAGCAACAATCTCAATGTAGGCCATTAATCATATATCAAAATATATAGTTGCTCATAGAAAAATTATATTTCATATAATTTAAGTTTGTTGTTTATGGAAATTCATGAATGGCATTCATTCATGAATGTCCAAATTTCATTCATATTAAATAAAGTCCAATCATCATTGTTGACATTTCATTCACAATTAATATTTAGAAGGGTATTAAAAAAGTTCCTTGAATGGTGAGCTTGATGAAAATTTTGTTACAATATATTCATAATCAAGTATTTAATTTAAAACTAATTTCCAATTGATAATTTATGAGCTATATTATTTGCCATAATTTTTATAAAAAATGATCTCAATAGTAATTATAGTTGTGAGATTGAAATGTGAGTCAGCACAATCTGCATCAACTTTACATGTGTCACCAATGTAAAAAGGTTATTTTTTACTTTAAATTTTAAAGTCTAAAACTCAATCCCTAATCTCCACAAATTATTTAATTTGGAACTTTTATATTAGCTACAAATGTCACAGACAATTGCTCACTCAATGAACCTTGGGCCAACATAACCATGACTAAAAAATGTGGATACTTGGGGTAAAACTAGTGTTGTGTAGCTCTGTTGTTTTTGATATATGTTTGTGTGAGGGTATTATTATTTTTCAATCAGTTTACCCATAAGTAAGAGTAAATAACATTGCAACTTTTCCAATAGGGTAGGGTTTGGGTGTATAGAAATTGTGGTTTTTTGTAGATGGGTAGGGTCTGAATAAGCTTTATCACATATAGCCATACCCATATTTGAGGTAAAAAATGTGTATGTAATTTTTTGTTTATGTAATTAAAAATGAAAACAATTCCACATTTTGAAAGTATTGTGATACTTTTCAAAGGCCAAACCCAATGGGATCATGCACATATTGTATGTTAGAATGAAAAAAAATCAAAGTTTTTTATTCATCCTTGAGTACAAATGGATGAAAGCCCATCTAAATGAACCACTTAAGTGAGTGAACACTTTATATATATATGAAAAATCACAAATATAATAGTTTGGATCATCAATATATATTTTGGAACAAGCTCCATTACTTGGAAAGTCTCAATGCTCAAAATTTGATACAAATCAAAAGTCTTTTTGGATGTTTATAATATTTTAACTTCTTAAATGGACAATCCTTCCTTTTTTTCAATTTTTTTTTTCTTTATCAAATGTGTATTATTCCTTCTCAAAATTGAAGGTGATTTTTACATTGATGACTAAAAGAGCAAAACCAATTGAAATTGGCTTACAACATATTTAGCACATGGTTCAAATGTGTTTTTGGCCTTAAAATTTATGAATTTTGATGATGTGGATTTAACAAAAAATATTCATTTTTTGGTGGTGAAGGCCATGAATGGATAATATACATGATATAAGATCAATATGTAGTGATTCAACACACATTAATAAATTGAGTATGGAAAATAAAAAATTTAGGATTATAAACCAACATAGGAATGCGATGTGACGCGCTCCCGAATCCTTAGTTAGCCCCAAGTTGGGGCTAAGTCACTCAAGTTGCGGAAAGGTGAGGATTCGAGGCACGCTCCCAGCTTCCAGCACTAGAGGGGGTGAGAGGGGCGTGCTGAAAGCTCCGGGATTAGATTAGGAAGAGGGACAAGCTTACTTAGTTATTCGGTCATGCATCCAAATCCAACCAACAAGTTGGTTAGAACTCATTCTACACATTTTCAGTGTTGGGACAAGTCACGGGCCACCTTGGACTCACTTGACTCACCACGGCCCGGACTCGGGGGAAGCCACCACCTTCCCCCATATAGTATTCTCTGTAGCTCTCTGCCGCACTTTCATCCAAATGGCTCCTTTTCCCGGGACTCCCAAAGTGGAGTCCCGAAATTGTCCCGGTTTGGACTCCTGGAATTTTGGATGTTCATAACTTCTCGCCCCGAACTCAGATCAGGATGAGGTCTGAATCAAAGTTGTAGTTCTCTTCGAGAGCTTTCTAACAGTGTGTTGCACTTTACCTGCACGCACCGAAATCAGGTCGATTCCCGACTTTTAGTGGTCGGGAGTCAAACTGTCAGTTTGATTCTTGGCCCT
>Ga0209611_10011841_pt1 | contig 12425 bp, 5 predicted proteins | sample S1TSphgellanicum_3_FD_187693 | JGI IMG/M metagenome (GOLD analysis project Ga0209611, IMG submission 187693) | Host-associated microbial communities from peat moss isolated from Minnesota, USA - S1T2_Fc - Sphagnum magellanicum MG (SPAdes) (version 2) | ecosystem: Host-associated > Plants > Peat...
ATGCTTGCCATGGTGGATGCATACTGCTTATTCAATCGAGCCCGTGGAACAGGTATCAATTTCTGAAGCTCTTTATAAGGTTATAACCGCACTTGTTGTGTTAGTTTTGGTTTGCTGGAACTGATAAAACAGTCACCACCAAAGTGTTATTGTGAAGTTTTCTCTGCAATCTCATAGATGCCTTGGAATGGTGTTCCTGAGTAGACTAAAGATTATGGAAGGCACTTTTTTTGCATTGAAACTGCCTGAAACATCTTTTTCAGTCTGAAGTTTCATGCCATTAGGTTGAAAACAAGTTATTGAACAGACCTGGTCTTGGATGTTGAAAAGGAAGCCTCAAGATGTTGTACATTTGGTTCAGTGTGATTGTTAGATGCAACAAGATTCTGTTTGGTTACACCCTGAAAAGATAACTCCACGGTTGATGTCGTGACTTTTCAGACAACCTGTGACATGTGAGCTCATGTACAAATTTGTGTACAGAACTCATTTCACCAGAGGATCTCCTACAGGCTTGCACTATATGGCAAACTCTTGATGTGTGAGGAAACCTACACCATCCTTGCAGAGTCTTCAGTGTAGAAAGCTCAATCCCAAATGGAGCAAATCTGTGTAGTTTGAGTCGCTCTTTCTATTTTTGGGTAATCATCTTGCTCATGTAACTGTCTTCCAAATGGAGAGCCATTATCCTATCTGAATCTAAATCCTTGGAGTGGCATTTTGTGTGACCTGTTGGGACTGTTTGGGATGCACAGACCAGTAAGGTTACGAAAATTTGACAGTGGAGTCATGGTGATTCAATCCAAATCTCAGAGTGATGATGAGGTAGGGCTAGTCTCACTGGACAACTTTCATTTGCGAAGTTCATGTTTTGTTGGTATTTGTCAGATGGATGAGCGTATGACAGATCTCATTTCCTAGATGCAATTGATAGCCTGTTTTGTTGGATGGTTGCCAAACTGGTCTTTTTCTTCAGAAAATGAGGTTGCAACTTTTCTTGGTGATTAACTTGTGGTTTCCTGGTAGGTGTTTTTGAGATTAACAATGTTGGTCAGCAATGGAGAGGCAGAAAAACTTGGCATCAGTGCTGCTGAGGCAGCTCGTGCATTGGGTATGGCTCCAGCTCTTGCAAGAGAGCAGCTTCTTGCTGCAGAAGGTCAAGGTATGAATGCATGACTTTGTAGTTCATTTAGTTCTATTAGATATATTGCACTGTTAGCTGGAAAAACTTTGTAACACATTTCGGTGATGTCTAAAATCAAGTATATTTTCAACTTTGGGTTGGTATTGATTTATAGGTCTCTTTCCTGAGACTGTAACTGGCCACAATCTTATCCTGCGACAAACAGGATGGCTGCCCAAGGTGACCATGTGTTCAATTATGTGAGTTGGTCAAATTTTTGCAGGGAGAACTGTCTATGAGTGGCCTTATGGATTGCCTTTGTTACATGCAGGGCTGCTTTGTCGTGATGATGGAGTAGATGGGTTACGATTTTTCTCCAACTTTTTTAAAGATATCAATGCTTCAACAATTTTCCAAGAATCATAAGTCTCCCAATGTCTTCTTAATAGATGTCAAAGTCAAGGGATCAAATTTGTGCATCCATCTGCTGGGCCCCATCACTCTGCCACAACAAGAACCGGAACCCCCTGCTTATATGTAGATCTTCCCATGTGCATGCTCATAATCCTTGTGAGCCCTAACATACAGTAATCATAGTGAACCCAAATCTGGCTTGTATAAAGACCTATTTAGTAACAAGGTGAGGATATTTGTAGTACCAGGTCACTAGTATTTGGGATCCCAAGTATCTTGTCTACATTGTACTGAGTTTATGATTTCCAGCAGGACTGAAATGCAACAGTCCCCCACCTGTAGTTTGGTATCAATTCAGGAGGTCACAGCAGCTTCTGCACTTCACTTAGCTAAAGCTTTGGAATAGAGAAAGTGCTGGATGCAGAGACTAGCTGTTGCCTGAGTTAGTTTTCAACACCACTCTTTTTTTGTTGTGGTTTGAATTAGATCACCAAAATCACACTCCTGATTATTGCTAATTGTCCATTGTGGTTTCTTGAGAGCCACATTGGCTCTGGCCCTGCTTGCAGTTTGTTGGTTTGGTGAACAATGTTTGGTGACTGTAAAGAGCAATATAGACTGGCAAGTCGTGGATAAATTGTTCAGCGTTGTAAATTGTTCAGTGTGATTTCTGCCTCCTAGTTTGTCTCTATGGCTAAGTTACCCTAGTGTTTCTCAAGAGTGCAGAATGTGGCTTAGGGACTTGTTCTCTAGGATGTTTAGATCATCTACTGTGATTGCATTGAAGTGATAATTAGGTGTTGCAAGATTGAGAATTTAGTGCTTGCCTTGCATCTTGCATATATTGGACACCAATCTGTCAATTTGCTTCAGAAGATATCATTATAATCAGCAAAGGCCCTTTGGTGAATGTAATGATATCTTCCATCATAGGAAAGTGATGGGTAAAGCTTGATGCTGAGGGCTTTGGGCCTGCATGACGTGAAGCAAAGCCACGATCCTGATAATGGGTGTGGTTGAGGGCTTTAATGAGCGTTAAAGACCTGCTCTGATTTTTTTCTATTTTTTTTCCATGACAGCAGACAAGTATCACAAAAAACTTACAATAAGGGCATTTGAAAAATAGACACCAAAATGAGAATTCCATTTTTACAAAATGCCCCCCAAAACAGCAAAGGAAAAAAATACTCTTGAGTAGCATGCTCTCCAATTACACTAAAACAAGGGGTGTGTCACACTGTGGCCTTGCCATTTACATTCAAAAGTACCTTAAGGCAAAAGAAGAATGATGGAAACTCAAATATTTCACCATGCAAAAATATAATCTTCAAAAAATCCTCTAAAAGAAAAACCAAAATCCTTCCAGATATTATAACTCTATAACTAATCTCAAGTTTCAACACAAACAAAAATATCATCTTTCAAAAATCCTCATATAAAAATAGACATATTATTATTACCTTGGGGCCAAAATTCCTTAAGCTACTATACTCTATAATGAATCTAAACACAATATCCTTGCCTTTGGTAGGCAAGGCTAAAAAATTGAGGCAGGTCTTCTTCTTCTTCCCCAGTGAAGTACTAGTAGCTCTTTGTTGGCCAGACTGAACCAGCACCCATCAGTGCACCATGCAGGATTGATGGTGTGTGTGTACAATGAAACACTTTTTCCATTGTACTCCTGTCCCATAACTACCCATGGCCGTTAGCTGTTAGCTCTATACTAAGTACTAACCCTCCACAATGCACATTGGCATCTACTACCTTCCTGAAATCCTCATAGCCAGCAAAGTGACTCACTTACCTACATACCAACAAGCAATCACATTCTGTGCCTACTTACCAATATATCATACTTACCCACTTACATACATAGTAGAGTAGATGAGCCCATCATCATACACATATCTATTGCCAAACATTTTTCAATATCTACCTCATTCCTTAGACAAATTGAGTTATTTTTGTGTCATTGGATGTGCAAACGGGAGGGCTACAAATGTTCTTTGAGTGTCAGAAGCAAAGGAGCAATGAAGAAAACACAAGAAGAGGACGAGTGATAGTTTGCTTCAATTTTTTTAAAAATAAAATCTCTAGACCTCTCTTCAGTTCCAGCCTCATATCTTTCTCATTTTGAGTTTGTTTTGATTAATTGAAAACCTGATGAGTGTGCTAACTAGGCCTTTACAAAACTTCTTTGTATTCCAGACACAAAGATGCAGTGATTAAAGATTTCAATTTTGGAATCCTAAATTATTTTAATTCACTTATCACCGAACACTTAAAACCCCTTTACACCAAACACCTCATATTTTCCCCATTCTTTTATCGAATTGAATAATTTTTGCAAAATTGGAGGAGTACAAATGTTCTTTGAGCTTTAGAGCCAGAAGAACAATGTGTGAAGATTCGACCTGCGATTACTCTACCTACTTTGAATTCTTAAATGTTCACCCACTGGCATATCTACCCTAGTCACCTAGATAGGGGAAGAGGAAGGTAGGAGGTTTTACAGGATACTCACTAAGGTGGGAAGCAAGCCTTTCTAGTTCAATTGTGGTTCATCCATGCTTGAGTCATAGTCAGGTTCTCGTGCACATTGGAATATTATGACATATAATGTGATCAAGATAATGATGTAATCTGCCACCCCAGACCTGAATGAATGAATCTATAAGGTGCCTCCAGGCTGCCAGATTCAAATTATGTGAAGTTTAGGGCAGAACAAATCTGGTTCTGTTGTTCCCCTATGGGAACAATGGAGCCCACTTTAGACCTAACCTTCATGTACACATTACCTAGAACTAAAATTTAAAAAATCCCTCTTACCCTAGGAAATAAAGTTATATATATATATCCAATGCATAGGTACTCGTCAAAATCAATATTGGTGTGGGTATATTGTTTTTGATATATTCTCGAGTAAAGGTGTGTATATATGTAGTGTATATATCTCAATGGGTATACCCATCAAGTAAGGGCAATGAATTTTTAAAAACATGAAGCTCAACTATCTAATGCTAAACATACACACAAATATAATATTGTAATTAAGGAAATTTGTGAGACTTTTGTGGATCATACATCCACTCCATGTTTGGAATTGATCATCATGCTCATGATTTTATAATTGAGCTAGAGTTCAACTTGGTTCTTTTAGAAACAATTGATAAGTATCAACCAAGGTGACACATGTGTTGATACCTTATTTGTTGACTATTAGCATAAAAATAATCAATTCACAAAGAAACATGTTTCCTTCAGATCCTTCAAAATATGAATCCCAAGTAGTCTATATTAGGAACCTTAGGTTCAATTCTTATCTAGGGTCTAGGACATTGGGACATATGATATTCATAGATGTAGTTTAGAGATTAGGTTTTAGGCTACCTAAGTTTAGGTTAGGTAGGGCTATCATTTTGGGTTAGGGTTTAAGGTTTTAGGCAGCTAACTAATGGAGGCACCACATTTGTCTCATGGGGAACAAAGCTTGAGCTAGATAAGAAGCCCAACTATTCCACTTGGTTTTTGTGTTTTTTTCTTGCTTGCATTCTTGATTTTTGTGTTCATTTTTTGTTTTTCTTTTCATTGTGTTATTCATGGTTTTGCATTGGCACTACTCATTGTGTTTTTCATTCATGGTGTTGTTTGTCATGGTGGTCATGGTGTTGTATGGTTGTCTATGAAATTATTCAAGTGTTGCAAGTGCTACTCATTGTTATGCTCATGTTATTGCTTAGTCATTCATGATGTTGTTCAGGTGTTGTAAGAGTTTTCTTGTCATGGTGTTGTTCAGTTATTTGCAATGTTACTTAGGTGTTACATGTTTTATTCATTGTGGGATTCATGGTGTTCCTTCACTCTTGTGGCATTGTTAAGATGTTGCAAATGTTACAAGGTTGTTCATGGCAAGGCTCATGGTGATTTTCATGGCATGACTTCTAGTGCCATTCATTCGTATTATTATCATTGCTCTTTTCTATGCTTTTATTTTTGGTGTTATTCATGGTGTTTTCCTTCCTTGTGGTAGCTCCCCTTGCCTTGATGTGTAGGGTGGGGTTAAATCTAGAGGTTGGTGCATTGTGGTTCTTCTAGCCTAGATCAAAAGCCTTTGCATTTCAGCAAGGTATGTTTTCAATTTTGTTTGTTTTTTTTTCTTCTTTTGTTTTTGTTCCATGTTTTTTTTATGTAAAATTATCCTAGTCATCTAGAACTTGAAACTTCAAACAAATTTACAAAAAAAAAAGTTTTAATATTCCTAATGAGTGGTCAAGGAAAAAAATTCATGAAAGTAACATTTGGGGTACCCTTGTTCAAGTACATAAAAGGACAATGTTTTTTCACATTTTTGGGAGGCTTTTATCTTCTAGAAGGGCTTGAAATGTTCTTTTTTATTTATTTGTTAAATACATGGTAGATTGAGACAACCATAATTTTTTTGAGCAATTCCCAAGGTTAGGACTAGGAGGTTTTAAAAGGCATTTATATCCATATTTATAATTTTATAATAATTCTCACTTTTTTTTGTTTTATCCTTAAGGTCATATTCTAATGAATGTAATTGATAAACCAATTTTTTAATTTTGTGTAGCTTATGTAAGTGTTTATAATTTTTTCATAATGTGTACATAGGTGGTGAACACAAAGCCCATGTGCTCCAAGTCAATATAATTAAAAAAAGGACAATTAAAAAGATTAATTTTAAAAAATTGAATTAAATTGGGTGCACCTTTTTTTCAAATTTTGATGAGGTGGGTCCTAGCGGTATGACCCAAGGATGGGTTTATTTTGATATTTTAAAAATATATCGTGTGTACAAAAGGTCAAATGCCCTTTAGAGTGGTGGAGAAAACATGAATACATGTTCTCAATTGTTGACTTTTAAGCTTTACAAATATTGGGGATTATTGATTCTCAAATTGAAATTAAAATAATATTTTCCCTTGTTAGTATATTTATTGATTTGAAGAGATGTCACTTCTAATAAGATAACCTTGATAAATTAATCTTTGTGAGGAAGGTGCAAATAGGATAACACAAGCGAAATTCGCTTGCTTTGGTGATTATTTATTCTAATATATTTTGAAAATATTTTATTTGAAAATTGAAAAAAAATCAAATTTGACTTTAATAAGATGTTACAATATCTATTTCAATCAAATGCATACTCAAAGATATATAAATTTGAAAAAAAAATCATTTCATAACCATAAATATATTTCAAAAATACACATACCCAAAGCTAGGTATGTTCTTAAACTTGGGAGTAAATCTCGTTAATGTAAGTTTCACATAAACCCTAAAATCACCACTATTATTATGTGTGATCATTGTGCAAGATATTTAATATTGGAAAAAGAATGTGACAAATTATGTGTGTGTTTCTCATTCTTGTTACACCCTAGGTTAGAATTGGAGTTTGAATATCAATTAAATCACCATATTAAGCTCGTTATATGATAAATTTTGATTTTTGGATTTGCACTTATATTTAGTAGGGCAAGTGACATGTTGCCCAATTTGATTTTAATGGCTTTTCATTTATGTATGTTTAGAAATTTAAAAATTAAAAAAAATTTCAAACAATTTTATTATTGGAATTTGATATCACATGTTGTGCATTGTCCAACTCAATTTAGGCATATGAAAGTTGTCTAAATAAATTTCAAAGTGTAAAAAAATTTCATTTTTAATTAAATAAAATAAAATTCTTTATCAATTCTTTATCTTTTAAAAAAAATCCTAACCATGGTTACTAGAGGATACCTGGACCCTTACCTATTGAATAAATAAATTTGAAATCTGACGAGAAGTTACTATGGGGTAAGTAGAAAACTAGCTGCCAAAATGAACCTCCTCTGGTTGCTATAAGGTAACTTGTAGCACAGTAATTTATGGTTTTTACACCTGGTAATTAATCTTCTCCCACTACCTACCTACCTACCTACTATCCGGACTAAGCACCCTTCGTCTTCCTTCGATTTCTTCTTCGTCTTCTTCGCTCGCTCGCGCTACCGACATCGGAAGTCGTGTCGACAATTTTCGCGTTTTTCTTTTCCTTCGCTTGGGCCTCAGGTAAGGTCTTCTAAATCTTCCCTGTAAGCACCTCTTCAAGAAGAGCTATTTTTCGAAATTTTTGGTGGAAATTTTGGTTTTTTAGTGAGCTCCTCCGTAACATGTGTGTGTGTGCCCGTTTTCTCTTGTTGGATTCTTAGAGCGTGTTTTTCAGATAGTTGCATGACTGATCGCGGCTGCGATCTTCAGGCTTTGCGATCTTTTTAAAAGCTTTTCTTGATGGAATTTCTTCGCGCATGAGATACGGCGATGAAGCCTAAGTTTCTTCTGGATGTGAACTGGCGGCAGAGATAGATGGCCGGTCCATCGAAGGAGCATACGTCTGTGTGACTTCAGACTTATGTGAAGGTTAGCTTCAACTCTTCGCCTCATTGTTGTTGAAATTATTTTTCGGATTTCCAGTTTCGTGTGGACCAGCTATGCTTAAAATTGTGCAGTAATGATCCCTTACAACTGTCTCTCTTCGCCTCGACGTTGTGAAGGTCGGCTTCTCGTCGTCTCCTCCTTGTTGAAATTCTGATTTCGATTTTCAGTTTCGCGTGTCTAGCTGAAACTCTTTCCCGATCTTCAGTTTCGCAGTCATATCTACGCTCAAAATTGTGCATTGATTCCTTCATTTCTCTCTTCCTTTTCATATTTTCGAGTATGTTTTTCCTGCAAGCGATTGACAGGCTCGTGAAGGTCTAAGAAGCTCTTGTCTTCGTCTTCCTTGTCGAGACTCGATCCATGCAAAATGTTATCCTCTCCGCGCGCTCTGTCTGTCTGTCTCTGTGTCTTTTTTCTGTTGATATCTCTCTCTTTCTCTGTGTTTCTTTCGATCTTTTCTTCGATGTACTGTGTCTTGACTCGGGACCTCAGATGCGTCGGGCCTTTTAAATGTACTGTGGATTCATACTTCTGGTTGAAGGAATTGAATTGTCGGAGTGTACAGCTGGCTGCATTGAGCACGCCCTGCCTTTGCTCTAGTAACTTCGAGAGAATTTCCTCTGCATGTGAGTGTGCTGTTTCGATGAGCAGAACACAAGAATCTGCACACAGGAACCGTAGAGAGTTTAGCAACGTCCAGAGCACAATTGTCTGCACAGATGATTGCTTACCGTGCCGGTCGTGCGTTCCGTCGCAAGGCAGACAGTTCATGAGACGAAGAATGAGAGCGAAGAGGCTGTTGCACGTTGTTATTTCCGAAGAAAAGAATGTCTGAGTGAGCGGGGACGGTTCGGATTGGGACTTGGACGAAAGAAAGGGGCAGATGGAAGAAGGGTGAAAAGCAGGAGGCGAGTTATGTAAAGATCCTTTCGGCCAAGGTAGCGGTGCTGCAGAACAGCATGGTGACCTGGAGGTGGATGGTGCGACAGCGACGTCTTGTTTTGAGCTTGGGCCTATCTGTTCTCTTTCTCTCACTCTTTAGCTCTGCATTCGTGTACAAGTTTGGCGCCGTTCTTGGCTGCGATTTTCTCAAAGGCAATTTGTGCAAGAACGTTTCTCCACTTTCCTCGATTGCAGCTCCTCTGCCCCTCCCTCAGGATCTCCATAAGGATCTGAGCGCTCAGGAACAGTTTCCTTCACCTCTCCGTCACCAGCTACCATCTGCTCTCGAGCTGCCACGCAACTATAGTGATGATGAACTCACAGCCCGTGCTCTTGCACAAGACATTCTGTCACGTTCCACACTCAATATTGAGCAACCGAAGCTGGCTTTCATGTTTTTGACGCCTGGACCGCTTCCGTTTGAAGGGCTTTGGGATAGATTTTTTGAGGTGAGGTCCCCGATCCCAAAATTGGACTGCTTCTTGCTACCTCTCCAAAGTAGGTTCTGTGGTTGGCATGCACAAAATTTGAATCTTATCTCAGTTTCTGCCTTGTATGCAGGGCCATGAAGATGAGTACTCTGTGTATGTCCATGCATCCGAGAAAGAATCATTAGGGAGCATTTGGAAGGGGAATGTGTTCAAAGGTCGAGAAATTCGATCTGAAAAGGTATGCAAAGACGGCCCTCTCTCCTGAACTTCTCTTCAGAACTTTCTGCAACAAGTCAAGGTGATATCCAACTGCACCTACCATCAAATCAGAAACCTTTTTGCAGGAAACATATTTGCCATGCACATGGACCTTGTCCTTGGATTTTTTCTCCTTTTATCTCTCTGGATTCCAGTACCCTTGAGCTGCTGACATGTGATGAAGATGTAAATTCACATTTTTCTGCAAGGGATGTGAAGGTCTTAGGGTTTTGAAGCTTGACAACAAATAAAGACTTCAGCAAATTCTGTGCATTTTTATTGTCTAAGGTTTTAGAATATTTTTTCATGTTTTGTTTCTGGAAGTTGGATCTCTTGGAATAAGAATGGAAAATCTTTTGGAACATGCAGGTGTTTTGGGGGCAGATTGCAATGGTTGATGCAGAACGGCGTCTGCTTGCAAATGCCCTACAGGACAAGCGCAATCAATATTTTGTTCTTCTGTCTGAAACGTATGCACCAACCATTATCTTCTTAATTGTCACCAGAACTTGAAGTTATGGCCATGATAAGGCCATTGCAAGTTTAAAGTAACATGTGTCTTCAGTTGTATTATCAAGGTCTTTGTCTTGGTCTATCTTGTGTACAACATCCAGGTAGGATTGACTATCAAGTCAACATTACACAGAATTGGTGGTTACATGTAACTTTTCATGTATGAATGTTTGGAGCCTCCTGTAGCTTTATTTCATTTGAGTTTGGGGTGTGGCAGATGTGTACCCCTTCATGACTTCAACTACATCTACAACTATCTGCTTGGTGCCAGGATGAGCTTTGTGGACTGGTATGTCATGCTCCACATCACCCTTGTGTAAAGAAACACTCTTTCAATTCAGACTCCTCAATGGTTGACTATTTGTCATAGTCAAATTTCTGCACCCAAAAATGTCACCAACTTCTGCAACCCCATTGTGCCAATGCTAGTTCTGACAGGCAAGCTTTTGCCCCAGTGAACTCTAATTTTTTATTACTTTCCAGTTTTGATGATCCAGGGCCACATGGACTAGGGCGATACTCAGATAGGATGATGCCTGAAGTATCAAGAAGGGCCTGGAGGAAAGGAGGTCAGGTACATATTCCATCCTGTATCATGGCATTGCTGGATACAATCAACATAGGAACGACTCAAAGATTTGGGAGCCCTTGGTTTGCTGAATGTCATCATGAGCAACTGACATATTGAATCCAGAGGCCTTGATTTTTTCCTTCCCATTGGATTTGCATTAGCATGGTAAAAATCAGACATAAAGGCCCAGTATGCAACAAGAAACATGATTCAGTAGAACCCATTTTACTAACTTAAAGGATAAAATGTCCTTATGACACTCTTACATGTCTGATGCCACTGTTGTGATTGTAATTTACTGAGGAGGGACAGTGCTTATGTTTTTGTGTAAGGCAGTGGTTCGCAATCACCCGTCAGCATGCACTGCTAGTTGTGGCTGACAGTTTCTACTACAGAAAATTCAGTTCATTTTGCAAGGTAATTGAGGAGCAACTCTCTTACGTTTGCTGTCCAGAGGTCTATGGAATTGTTCAAACAATAGAACTTCTCTTGTACACCTGCTGAGTAATAGTGTACCTCAGGGCCCACGCATGTGCAGCACACATCAGCCACACTGCTGCAACTTCTCTTGCCTAGCCCTTGTGATCAAACATATACAAACATTGTGATCTTTATCATGGGATTTCAGCTCTAGTCTTACTAGAACCCTGTGTCCATGGAAAAAGCTCTGGATTTATGGAATGTACTCTAATAGTTAAATAAATTTTTAATTTTAATTGAAGCTTCACTTTGAAAATGTGGGGAAAGGTTAAGAATAATGGTAAAGGAGATGGAGGTTTAGGAATTTAATAATATCCTCCCCCCATCTCCCCCCTTTTTATTTCCCGCATATGTTTCCAAATAGTTCATCATTATTTATGTCAATCTCAAATTTGATTTTACTATATAACATGGACATGAAAAGGTATTGAAATAATAATATTTTGAATTACATACATACATACATACATACATGTATATATACATATATATAGATAGGCCACTTGAAACCAGACTCTGCATAAATCCAGAGAACAATCACAGTTTTACAATCCTTAACCATTAACTTGTCAATTTTGCTCAATCTCCTATAATGCTAACACTGACAGGTTTCCATTGCTTCATTGCAGCCTGGTCCAGAGAATCACAATTGCTACCCAGATGAACACTACATTCAAACCTTCCTTCATGTACATCACATGTCCACTCACACAAATGGCTTCTCATGCTTCTCTTGCACATTTGTGGAAACGGATTAAGGGTTTTATGTCCTTATACTGTGTAATCAGATGTTTGAATGTGGTTGGGCACCTAATACGTAATTTATGGACTATGTCACTTCTGCAATTGAAGATGGCTGTTTAAATAGTGCAGAATTGGAGGTGCTTATAAAACATGTAATGACAGGATCACCTGTATTGATATTTCAGTACCAAGCTTACATATAAGATTCTAGCAGGGTAAAATATGTTGGAGCTGGGCAGGTCAGGTGTGGAGTTGAGTCTCGTTGGAAACTTGCACTAAAGTTGTTTAGTGCTGGCCTTCCTGTTCTGATGTGTGTAGGCGAGTGTCATGCCTGCTCAACATAATCTCATCTTAAATACTAAAGTCTACTTCTTGGACTGGATGCTGAAAAGTTCATTGGATCAGATTCATAGCACACTTGCTGCATACAAAGCTGTCATTACATAGGACTCACTTATTATGGGGCAGGTTATCTGAGATTCATGCCTTCTCATCGTTTTGGTTGCAG
>Ga0209611_10011842_pt1 | contig 12424 bp, 6 predicted proteins | sample S1TSphgellanicum_3_FD_187693 | JGI IMG/M metagenome (GOLD analysis project Ga0209611, IMG submission 187693) | Host-associated microbial communities from peat moss isolated from Minnesota, USA - S1T2_Fc - Sphagnum magellanicum MG (SPAdes) (version 2) | ecosystem: Host-associated > Plants > Peat...
AAAAAGGCAAAATCTCTATCCGAAGCAAAGCCGGAAAAAAAAAAAAAAAATCCCGCCAGGAACTAAAACGAAATTGAGGGGGGGAAAAAAAAAGTCGCAAACCCGTTTCCGCAGAAACCCTAGAAAACTGCAACACGCAGCTTGATGATAAGTATGGTACCTGCTGAATGGAGTTCGCAGCCATGTTGCGAGGCGAGCATAGAAGGAGTTTCAGGAGGCCGGGGCCATAATCTTGGCGCCAAGAAGCAGAAGGAGGTGCGTGGTGGAGAACATGATTTGGAGTCAACGACGACGACGACGACGACGACAGGAGGAGGAGGAGGAGGAGGAGGAGGAGGCCATGATGATGATGGTTACAAGACATCCCAGCACATCCCGCGGTTCAGGAGAACGCGAATTTCAAGTGTGATTCACGACGGGCATGCAAATTACAGCTGCGATTGCATGTGAAACGCATCAACACGCGCGGAATTTCGATTCCCAACCCCACAAAATTCTTGGACCAAGGGTTTGGTGGTGGGCACAGAGGTCCTCTTCGGGTTCCTCGACGCCACAAAGGTCCGGACTCGGGACGGGACAGCGAGCCACAAGTTCCCCTTCCTGTTCTCTGAGTTCGTTTACGTTCTCATGCCACCTTGCACATCCGCAACCCGCGTTCTCTACGCTTCTCGTTCTGTTGTTGTTGTTGTTCCCACTGTTGCAGCGCAAAGGTTCGATCGTCGTGGTCGTAGCCGTCGTTGTCGTCTCTCTTGCAGCGCATTCGTGACGTTCGAAAATTTGTTGGTGTTGTTGGTGTGCACAGTGACTGTTTTGTAGTTCTCTCGGTCTAGTGCATTTGTGAATTCGAATTTTGAAGTCGTCGTCGTCGTCGTCGTTTGTGCACATGGGACTGTTTTCTTCTCGTGGTTGTTGTCTCTCCTCTTCTGATTTGTGATCACCACAAGCCTAAACGTTTGCTGTTGTCGTTGTTGGTGTGCACATGCAACTTTTGTGTCGTGTCTTGTTTCTCTTCTGTTCTGCTGCTACTGCTTTGTGACCACCGCCAACAAGAGATCTTGGCGTCCACATGAGATTGTTCTTGTTGTTGTTTCATAGTTGACGGAGAAATGCTGCCATAGACCATTGACGGGCACAATCCATCACGCAGCAGCAAACAAACCTATCATCGAATGGACCTATTCAAGGTTTGCAGCATATCTCCTTCCATGTTTCAGTATGCTTGCAAATTCATCTTTACACTCTTTTAGCATCTACTATCCAATGGAGCATTTCGAATTTGTCAGATTATAGGGAATTCTTGCAATTAGCTGGATTTTGATTTTAGGCACATTGAATAAGTTCAGCAAATGTAGGGAACCGACCAAGAACGGGAGCTGTTCCAGGAATGTGGGTTCCAAGTGAGGCGTGTAGAGTAAGGACCGAGAACGGGGCTATTTTAGGAATGTGGGTTCCGAGTGAGCAGCGAGGAACCATATGTGTAAGCTTCCTTCAAAATATTATTTTATGTAGGGACAGCTTTTATTCATTTGAGAGGAGAAGAGAAACCTGACATGTAAGGTTTCTCATTTTTTAGGGACCTTATGTGCAAAGGCGACATCCTCTGTTAAGGCCCTGTTGAGGCAGAAATTAGTAGTTGATATCTGAAATTTCTTAAAAGATGATGTGATTGTTATGTGCAGGTTGATTGATGGAGCACAGGAGTGGTTTGCTCTTCCCTGCCCTCCCCTGTCGCAAGGCAGACAGCAGTGTATGGGAGCTGTGTTTGAACAATGCAAAACAGAAAACTTCATCAGATGAACCCCTGACTTAGGGGTACAAAATGCTAACCTACAAGCATATTAATCAAGACAACCTAACAAGTGAACTTCAGAAGTTGATGTCACTTGTTGCTGAACATGACAAGTGGTTCAAAGATCAAGATCCAAAGCTTGAGGAGCAGCAACAAAAGCTCAAGGAGCAGTGGAACTACCTCATTCAACATGATTATCAAGGTATTTGCCTCTCATATTTGAAAGATAAAATGAAATCAGCAGTGCTGAAAATTAAGTAGGTCAATGAGGATGTTATGGTGGTTGGCACTGTGTTAGATATTCTTTTTTCAAGTTTTCGTCAATGCCAAACTTGTAACTTTCACTTAAGCCATGCTATCTGTTTTTGCAGGGTACAAATCTCATGCCTGCTGCATTGGACACTATATGCATATTATTGGAGCACTTGGACCACTGGATGTATGTGATATATGCATGAAAACTGACAAGGTGACATATATGAGACCTATTGAAGATTGGAAGAGGTAATCATTCATGCAATCACCTGCTGCAAGCTCAAGTCCTCAAAAGTAACCTCATGCATTTGGGGAGGCCCTGGTTCTTGGGCCTTAAATACCACAAAAGTTGTGGGTGTGAAGGAAAGGCATTCCAGAATGATACTTTGACGCATTTTTATACTGATCCTGGTTGGCACAAAGGGCCTTCTGAGGGCATTGTCTCATGACCCACTTAATTTGAAGAGTTATGGTTATTAGAGTTGTTGCTAGGAGTTAAAGGGTTGTTATTGGATTGATACAAATTTGGACCTCATGTTGTCAAAGCAAATGCCAAAATTTGCAGCCAAAGTGCATGCTGTGTGAACAACAAACACTTTTGCATTGTATTCTTGTCCAATAGTTCACCACAGTTGTCAGCTACTACCATCTGCATGTACCTACCTAGTTAGCAGCCTCCAAGGGGCTTACTTGCTTACCTACATATTACCTACTTACATTCCCCACCTACTTACCTATGATACTTACCCACTTACATAGGTAGTGTGTAGTGTGAGGGGTTAGTTGGAGGTTTTACAGGATAGGTTACCAAGGTTCCAAAGTTGTGGTTTTTCTAGAACCGAGTCATTACGAGTTCCAATGGATGGTGCACTGGCGAGCACTTGGTCACATAATCCAAAAGTCTGAAATAGCAATTACATGTCAAGAGCAGACATATACAACCATTACTTTATCAAGTTTCTTGTAATCTATATCACCTATGTTCCCTTTGTTTGTTTGTTTTTTTCTTTTGTTGCTCTTTGTCATGAGAAGTACAGGATAAGTCATGCCAAATTCACACATTTTCTAATATGGTGATTTCCTAGCATGGCCCTGGTAAGAATGAAAGTAGCATGTTCCTGGAAACTTGGAATGATTTCAAGACGATCAAAACAAGTGAGAGGGGGTGGGGTGGTCTGTGGTCTGTTTGTTGCACCTATTGAAGTCCATACAATGCCAGTCTGGAGAGTGAATCCTTATTAGAGCAGGTTCACCCACTCTCCTATTTGGGCCCCTACCAGGGTTTATCACATCCAACAAAGGTTGCTAATTGTTTCCTAAACAGAAGCATTAAGGAGGGTGCTTGGGTACTAATTTCATTTTTTGTTTCTTTGTTCAATGTATTGGAGATCCAACATCATTTTTGCTTCATGTTGGTGTTGGAAATGTGACAAAAAGTCAGGCTGCACATTTCATATAACAGCTTGCCCCTTGCCCTAAATTTCAGGCGGATTATCATTTGCTTATCTGAACCCACTATTGACAGGTAATGAAGTCAGTGGGTAGTCATGGCAGCTTGTGAGTGGCTTTCATACAGTTATGAGTGCACTCATTCTCATGAAATCTCCAAAGTGTTGTTGTTTCAGAGATACTTGTCTTGAATCTGTTAGATGTGTTGAAGAAGGGTTGTCCTTTACCATTTCTCCACTCACATCAGTTGATGACAAAGGATTAAAACTTCATGACTCAGTACACTACCATTGAAGGAGAGTGATTGTGCTCTTACCACTGTTTGTTCAAACATTCTGCTGCTAATACCGTTGGATTTCAACATGAGAATGTAATGTTGCATGTTTGCACAATAGTATGTAGTGCCATGCAACCTAGTGACAACCTAAAGTTCTTTGTCTTCTCCTTTTGCTGACAGGTGGTAGATCGTGCACTTGTCAAATACCTAGATCAAACTTGCCCTAGAATGTGTTTCTTCCAAATAATTGTTCCAAATCAAGGTATCATCCTTTGTTGGAGCTGCATAGCTAGAGTTGTCTGGATGGTTCGAGTCTTCTGCAAATTCCAATGAATGTTGACAATCCATGGTCTCAGATGCATTGATTACACTGGAGGAAAATTTGTGGGCATCAACAGTTAGCCTGATTCAGTTGTAGATCTAGATCTGTTTGAAGTGGTCTGTCATCTGTGTATGAAGAGATCCCGAACAAACTCACTAAATGCTGCATCGAACATTTCCCACAAGACATTGAATTATGAAGGTAATGTGGCTCGTTTCACATGAATAGCTTCTGCATGGAAATAATATCTGCATTTAAAATGCTGGAAGCACCACTCTGATTTTATTTCATCGTTTTTTCCTGAGGCTCTTATAGATGTCTTATGTATGTTTTTGAGGTTTGGAATTGGAAGTTTGAAGAAGTTTAGGAGGAGGTTTATGAATGTAGTGGGATGGTGAAACTACAATATATGCATCCACGACTCTATTTCTGAATCCTCCAAGCTTAATGCTAAATTCCATGAGGAAATATAATACAGTTATCTGTAAAGTAAGAAAAACACAGCACCAGAACCCTGAGTTTGGTCACATACAGGGTGAGATTAAAAAAAAATCTGCAAAAAAGTACATTAGCATTCAAGGGGGCGGGGTGAAACTCATAAATCCATCAAATTTGGTAGGAAACTGAGTTTTATCATGTCTTTCCTTTCTCCTGAGCGCCTCCGCTGCTGCTACAGAGATTTTCACTGCTCCTAAATGTACAACTACTATAATTAGTTTCGAACCTTGTGCATTAAATGCCAAGTTTCAGCATTTCATACTGAGTTACAGCATTTCATACTGAGATTTAGTAAAATGTCTATACTTTGCAGATACCACTGAAAGAGGGGATAGGGGGTGATAGGAGGCCCAAAGACAGGGCGAAGAGAGGGTTACTTTGCGGATGACTCTTATAAAACAGAAAACTTTTCTTCAAGAATGGAGGCTAGAGCAGTGAAATAATGCAGTCCTCAAGAACACATTCCTCTAAAACACCATAGTACCTAGTGGCTCCTAGGCTGGTTATGCACTGATTAATTATTTTAAGGAATTACCAAAAATTCTGAAAAATACATGCATGTCATTGCAAAAATATGCTCTGAAGCAAAATAATCTCATTATTTAACATAATATAAAATTATAATATATTTTTATTAATACAGCTGAACTTAATTGACGAAAACAATTAATCATTGGGCACCTAGCTGCCAAACCAACCTAGGGTACTAGGGTTAGTAAAACTAATATAACCCAATTTGTTAGCCACAAGCAATAGCCAGATGGAAACACTATGGAGAAACCTCTTAGACCACAAAAGATGGTACGAAACCACATAAATCATGTGGAGTGCCATTTCATTGCTGCGACAATAGGTGAAGAGTACTTCGCATGCTTCTCATTTCGACATGCTCAGTGTTGAGTGTAATAGTTGATGCCATAGATTCAAAAGAGCACCCCCAAGCATTGTATATTGGCCCTTTTTGGATATTCACAAAAAAGGATTATGCAATATCACAAGTTTAACACCAAAGAGCTCATATTTGCAATTCTTGAAAATTCCAAACATTTGGATTACATTCTTACATGGTGTCCAAAGAAATGGGAGGCAATTCAAAATCATCAATTTTTTTTTGTTCAAGCCTAACACACAATTGTTACATTGTGGTACATTTCCTTACATCCCCAATTGCTCCTCAAGATTTTAAACTTTGCTTGAGATTGCATTATTGTTTTGCTTGCTTAAGAAATTGCTTGGCAACCATTACACAATTGTTTTAGAGATGTTGTGCCACTAAGAATCACTTGGTGAACACCAAGCAAAAAATGTAAGTACCCCTATTTCCTATTTATCATGAAACATAATCAACTTTACGTTCAAAAGTTGTACAACAAGTTCCAAATCATCATGGATTGGGACACAAATTTTGTGACGATCAGCAAGATCTCCAGATCTTTAACAAGAACGACTCAAGGTTGAACACTAAACCTTATTATCGGGAGAATCTTGCTCATCAGATATGGAAATTTACCTGAGATTGCTTCCAAATTTGGATGCATCATTTCCTCATTCTGAGGAATATAAGGTAATCAATGAAAACATCATAAAAACTAACATTACAATCAAAATTAATCATTTTTAGATGACTAGTTTTATTCAAATTAATAGCATTAGTCCAGTTAGACAATTTTATGTAAGTGTCACATCCACTATTTGTTCAACATAGTGTTCGTTTTGACTAGATAATTGGCATTTTTAGTCAAAAAAAAAAGAGAGCTAGTTTTAATTTTAATCAAAATTTTAACTTTCTTTAATTTCTGATTTCATAACCATTTTAATTGAGATAATGTTAACAAAAAATCGTGTTTTTGTAATGATGAAAATATAATATAGTATATTTTGTAATTGTATTATATTTTGTATTGAATTTTTTAAAAAAAACTTCTTTCTCCTTTATGTGTTAGAAGACTATGATGTGAGAAGCCTGGATTTAATTTCTTTAAAAAGATTCTAGAATGAAGGTGATGAAATTGGGTTGTGGATGTTGTTACAAAGTCAATTTTTTTTCAATCATGTAGTTCAATATAATAAACAACAATCAAGTGAAGCAAACAAGTTGGATTTATGTTGATGAATTTCATTGCAAAAGCTTTCAAAAATAAATTTGATCAAACAAAGAAAAACATGAAAGGATGAAAATTCCAAACAATTACATTTCAATATCCTAGCTTGCATTCAATTTCTTTCATTTGTAACTTGCAACCATATCCACATTTTAGTCTCTATAGTTCTTATGTTACAATTATAGTTAAACTATTTTTTATGCAAAAGAATTGTTAATGAACATAAGTTTTGTTCCAAAGTCAGTTAAAAAGTTAAAAAATATAAATTACAAAGTCCCTTCTTGATAAAATTTATAATAATATAAAAAGATTAAGCTCATAATTGTTCTAGAGGAATATAAATTTAATTCTAAATCATTTATTAATATTGTAATATATATTTTAAAATAGGAAAAATCTACAAGTGCAGATATTTAGAAACAAGAATCTATTGATTTAAAAAGAACTATTTTAAGACTTTCGAGCCTCAAAGTTTGAAAGAAGTTCATTGAGGTCCCTTTAATTGAGATTGAATGTGTTAAACTTGTGCCAACTTAATTTTGGCTATTGAAAAATTTGAAGTCATTTTTAGAGATACTATTGACTTGTCCAAGTTGAGTGAAATCTAAGATTGCAATTGAAACACCAATTCTTTTGTCAAAGCTTAGCTTGAGGGCAATACTTCAAGCTAAGTTTTGGAACACAAAAACTTTCATTCCTTTAGTTGTTTGTTCAAAAGCTAAAGATATTTGTGGAGGTTAAAGCCCCAAGGTTGGGGGATTTCAAAAATAAGGTTGTTCCAAAGGAAGATAAAAATAAAATTTAAATCATTTTTCAATATTGTAATTTTATAATATATATTTCAAAAATAGGCAAAATCTACAAGTGTGGGTATTTAGGAATAAGAATTATTTGTCACTTTAAAAATAACCATTTTTAAAATTTGAAGGCCCAAAGTTTGAAAGACATTCATTTGAACTTCCTTTAATCACTAAAAGAAATGTTATCCATTCTGAGCATTTTTTTATAACTATTATGCAATTAATGTCCAAACCAACTTATTTTACGACTAGCAGTGTGTTAGTCCTACGTGTCCATGTGGTTGTAACTTGTTATAGTCACATATGCAACTACAAGAAAGGTTGAAACAAATTTTAGTCATAGATGTTATTACAAATTATGACTAATATGATTTTCATTGAAAATGTAAATGAAAAGTGAATAATATCATCAAATTTTGATTGCATCCATCGAAGGATGATAACATAAATGTTTTTGCAATTGCAATAATATATTCTACCACATGAACAAAGAAACATAGACCACACATCACAAACTTTGCTATTTCAATTGAAATCCTTTGGATGTGTTAATCTTTGTAATTATCCATGAATCTTCCATGATATAATATTTAATAGTTAATAATTTGCTAAAAAAGGTTATTATAACCTAGTTGGTAAACTAAGTTAGGTAAACTTAATATGTTATGTTAAACTAAGTAGGATTATGTACATTTGTAGCCTAGCCTAGCTTGCATACTTGGTTAATTAGCTTAAATTATCTATAGGTAGTAGTTGGCTAGTTTATTATGTGTAACTAATAGGTTAGGCTATGAAGGTTAAACCTAGTTAAGTTAAATAAATTAGGTAGGTAGTTGGTAAGCTAGGTCATTAATTAATTGGTAAACTAGGTAGTAGGTAGGTTAATTAGTTTATTATGTGAATATGTGATCATGTTTTCAAATTGATTAATTAATTAATTAGGTTAGGTACTTAATCAATTAATTAAATATGTTAGGTAATATGTAATAAGTAGGATAAGTATTAGTAGGTAGGTAGGTACACTAAGCAATAGGTATTTTATTTTGTGAATATGTCATAATGTTTTTGTATTATTGATTAATTAATTAGCTATGTTAAAAAATTAATTAATTAAATGTAAGCTAAGTAATCAATTTATTAGGAAGACTAGGTAGTAGATAGTAGGTATGTAACCTAGGTAATATGTAATAAGTAGGATAATTATTAGTAGGTAGTAGGTAGGTAGGTTATAAGTTAAGTGAGAGGTATTTTATTTTGTGGATATGTCGTAGTGTTTTTGTATTAATTGATTAATTAATTAATTATGTTAGATAATTAATTTATTAAATGTAGGTTAAGTAATAAATAATAGGTATGTAGCTTAGGTAATATGTTGTAAGTAAGATAAATAGTAAGTATTTTATTGTGTGGATATGTCATATTGTTTTTATATTAATTAATTCTAATATGGTAGGTTAATTTGTATGTAGTAGGTTGTAAGTAAGATAGGTAGTAAATAATTGGTGAAAATAGTAAATCTTTTATTGCATGCATATATGATAATGTTTTTGTATGGGACAAAGGATGTGATAGTGTTGTAGTGTTTCCCTTTTGTTATAATTTATCCCAAATCCTTTGTTTATAATTTCAAATTTATAAAATATATAAGTAGGTGAAAGAATGGATTAAATTAATGGTATGCACTATAAATGTAGTCCATGTGCCATTTGGGATGAACCAATCAAAAGGCTTGTTCCTAACAAAATAAATAGGATCCTACCTATTTATTTAACCTCTGTTAGGTAACCTATTCTACCCTACCCTAACTTAGAATAGGTTGCCTATTATAGTTTAGTCTAGCATAGATTATACTTAATTAATTATTTTAATAATTAATTTTTGTAATTATAATATTCAATAATAATAATAATAATGTTTAATGACTATAATTATAATATTTAATTATCATAATTATTATGTATCTTTTTTGAACAAATGGAATATCACTTGTTTTATGGCCATTGGATTTTAAAATGACCATGTGGTTAAATTCTGGCGGAGAATTGAGATCTAATGTTGATTTCAAATTTCTTTTAATGAATTGAGATCCGACGTGTTAAACTTGTGCCAACTTAATTTTGGCTATTGAAAAAATTCAAGCTATCTTTAGAAATATTATTGACTTGTCTAAGTTGAATATGAAAATTTAGCTTGGACTGTTAAATCAAATGGTCTAAGATTGCAATTGAAACACAAGTTCTTTGTCAAAGTTTAGCTTTAGGTCAATATTTCGTGATTGCCATTGGAACACAAAAACTTTCATTGCTTTAGTTGTTTGCTTAGAAGTTAGGGATTTTAGTGGAGGCTAAAGCCTCAAGGTTAGGGGATTCCCAAAATAAAGTTTTCCTAGAGGAAGATAAAATTTAATTCTAAATCATTTAAAAATATATAAAATATAATAAAAAAAAGGCAAAATCTACAAGTGTGGATATGTAGCAACAAGAATTTGTTGATTTAAAAAAATTTGTTTCTAGGTTTTGAAGCTTCAAAGGTTTAAAGAGGGTCATTTGAGCTTGCTTTAATTGTGATCTAATGTGTTAAACTTGTGCCAACCTAATTTTGATTATTGAAACATTTAAAGCTATCTTTAAAGATACTATTGACTTCTCCAAGTTGAGTATGAAAATTTAATTTGGACTTCCAAATTGAATGAAATCCAAGATTGCAATTGAAACACAAATTCTTTTGTTGAAGCTTTGCTTAAGGGCAATATTTCTTGTGTTTGGATATATCAAATGTAATAGGTGTTCTGGGCAACATGATTTTATCATGCCAGTTATCTATTTATCAAGTAGGAACATATTTTCCTATCTTTCTACCTGTATATAGGATGGTTTCTTTTTTACAAAATTAGTCACCAAGGTGTAACTAGATATTAACTCCAGTTGAGTTTCATCCACAATGGAGTCATAAGGGGCATCCACTTATTTCATCCTATAAAATCCAAATACTGTAACTCGTGGTTGTAAGCTAACTCAAATAACAACCCATCACTAATTACCCGTGTTGAGTAGGTACTCAGTTTAGAGGGTTAGAACCACCGGTTTTGATTAATAAAAAACAAATTAGAACGAGGTCTGATTTTTGGAATTAGTTCTAGAACTGGAACTAATTTTTTTTTTTTTTTTTTTTGGAAGAATTAAACTTAGAATCGCATTTTTGAAAATACCAGAACCGAGGGCTAACCTGATGTTAACTGACAATTGAGTTAAAACCCTGGTTCCAGTCTGGGTTACCTACAGCTGAACTGGAACCAGGTCTGATTTGCAGAACCAAAACAAGAATCTGAATTTTTTTTTTTTGAAGAACTGGACCACGAACCATTCCATTTTATGTGTGGAACTGTAACTGGAACCAAAATAATTTATATAATTTTGTGCTCTTATAATTGTTTGAAAGTAACTGGTTAAGTATAACCAAGATCATTCAAAAGCAGAGGTTTTCTTTTCAATTTTTTGGGTATGAAAAAATTGGGAAATTATTCCAAATTTTAGAAAAAGTATTTGGATTAACAATAATAGAACAGATAACTAAAACTCCAAAAAAATTGCCAATTTTTTTGGGAAAAAAAACGACAAAACTTTTACCCAACAAAAATCACTGCTCAAAATTTTGGTAAGACTAGATTTGGATTTGAATTGTGCAACTAACCTATTCTTGAAGTTGAAGCTTGATCATGAATTGGGTTGTTATTCCTTTTTAATTTTTGAATTGCAGGGTTTCTACCTATATAAAACTTACTTGGACAAAGTTCCAGACATTTGAAGCATCGATGACCATCTAGCAACAATGGACAATTTTGACTGGGGTGACGCACGTTTCCATCACCGCCATAAACACAACATAGGAGACAATTAGGTTCTTCGAGAGCAGCAAATCGACGAAAATTCGTTAAGGCGGTGTGATCCTCGTTCACGAAAGAGGTGAGCACCGTGCCACGCGCACTGAGCATCGACAACGGCCGGGGGGGGGTTGTTATGACACCTTTCACAATTGTCGCAGACAGTTATCGTAGGGTTGTGCGATAGGAATCAGGCTACACTGTTAGGATTGGCCGTCCACAGCCAAATGAAGATTGTGCCGTCGACAATTCTTCGTGTCCGTGATCCAAACGTTGGGTTCGACGAAGGAGGAATCGAGGTGCAGAGCTTTGGCTCTAGATTTCGTGCTGGAAATCACTTTGTTGATATTTGGTCGGCCATCACGAGCAAGTCGGCTTGACTCTTGGTGTAGAGCAACAAAAGATCTAAAAGATCCGCGATGAATGACGAGCTTGACGGACAAATAGTTGTACCCACAACCAATGACCCCGGTGGCCACCATGACCCACACTTTGCCCGAGAGCCACGACTACAACTGCGCCTTCTTAGCGTCCTCGTCGAGATGGGCATGAAGATGAACGGTCTTCACGCATGCCACATTGTTGGCCATGGACACCATTTGCTCGACCAACTACCGTGTCCAGCAATACACCATGGCCTTATCCGTCTTAGAAGAAACGTTGCAATCCCATTCGATGAGTTGTTGAACGATTTCCTTGTCCACATCAGCCATTTGATCGACGACGTATTCGATCAGGGGGAGCACCGTGGACATCCGGACAACGACGAATCTCGCAGACATCACGATCTTGAGGTCCGTTTCTTGAAAAGGGGACAGGGAGGCCGTCAACGCGATGAGCTAGCATCCACGGCCCACAACGACAATAGGCGCTTCATGACGGGTCTGAAATCTGACAACAGCAAATGCGCTTCATCCACGATGATGCAATGAAGCTTTTGCAAATGGTTCATCGTATGCGCGAGTTCCACGAACCTGGGAGTGGCTGCACGTTCCATCGATACGAACAAGATGGACGGAGGATCGTCAAACATGATTGTGTCCGTGCCATAG
>Ga0209611_10011843_pt1 | contig 12424 bp, 10 predicted proteins | sample S1TSphgellanicum_3_FD_187693 | JGI IMG/M metagenome (GOLD analysis project Ga0209611, IMG submission 187693) | Host-associated microbial communities from peat moss isolated from Minnesota, USA - S1T2_Fc - Sphagnum magellanicum MG (SPAdes) (version 2) | ecosystem: Host-associated > Plants > Peat...
ATTCTTGTGATTGTGTCCCAGTTGCTTAAGAATTGGAGCCCTTGGTGGTTAGAATTTGTTGAAAACATAACAAAATGAAAATCAACCAAATTAGATAGTTTTAATAAAAGGATCCAAATTTTGAAGATTCCAATTCTTATCATTAGTCCTTAAGTTTATTGGCATATATGCCATCAAAACATTATGTGATGATATTCAATTTTTGAATTATACTTTGAAACTCACTTTGCATGTAAATCATTTTTTTTTGCGACTCTCTTTATTTTTTGAAAGGAAACTAGCAAGCCCAAAAAATTGTAAATATGGTTGTAGAATCAAAAGTTAAATTTAAATGATGTTGTAAGATCAATATGTTATTGTTTAATTCATAGATTATTGTCTTGTATTAATTCACATTTCCAATTAACTATAACAAATATCATGATTGTACATTCAATGAATCTTGCATTTCTCTAACTTTATGTACAACAAAATTATTTTCAAGACTTATTTGATGAATCTTTTTGACATTTTTTAATTTTTTTTCCTTTGCAGATACATTCAATGCATGATTTAAATCCTAATTGCACATCAAAGAATCTGAATTTGACCATAATTTTTTTCCATGGATTTGCTTATGGGATTAATGATGAATGGAAAGAAACATGGACAACATGACCCATTGGTGGTAGAAAAAAATGCATATGCTGGCCACGAATGTAGATCTCAAAGGACTTGAATGACAATGTTAGAATTTTGCCATTGTCGTATGATTCTAATGTTGTGGCAAGTGTCCATAATGATGTGACCGATATTGGCAAGAACCTCATTCCATGCTTGGTTATAAATTCAAGGTGTGAGTATCTCCCTATTTATGGACATCTTATTCCTTGTCATGTGTTTTAAGTAAATATAATTGCTTGCATTTTGACATCTTTGAATAAATTGTTCGTGTGGAGCATTATTGTGGTACACACCAAAACTCAAACTTTGTGGAACTTTCAAATTCATTGAAGAGAACATAAAATGGGCTTTCATGTTAATTCTCATCTTCAAAATAAATCATTAACAAAATATGTGTTTTCATTATCAAGCCATGGGAAACCAATTTGGTTGTAATGGCAATTTGTGATGGGAATTTTTTGAAATTTCATTTTTAGCAATCAAACTAAATTCAATTACATATATAGTTTACTAAAATTGAATCCACTTTGTAATTATATTTAATTTCAAAAATTGTATTTTTTTCATTGTAACACATAAAAAATGATTTGTACATAAACACATGGAAGTAAATGTTTACATGTTTGTGCGTAATAACTTATTAACCCAAACATGGTTGGAACATTGTATAGGTAAATTAATGAAGACGTATAAAAAATGGAAAAACACCTACAAACAAATTTGTTATTGAGTTATGGCTTATGTTGTTTTATTAAATTTTGACAAATTGCACCAAATACAATATATGATGTTGTGAATTTTTGAACACATGTCCATTAACATACAAAATGTTATTGATGGATTTTGGTGCATTTTGTAGTTATCAAATGCTTTGGGACAAACCGGTGGCGATTGTTGCTTATAGTTTCGGAGGTCTTGTATTCAAAAGCTTGGTGGTTGAAGCCCGCAAACATATGTATCAAAGGCCAATGAATGATTTTGATTTTAAAGTACAAAAATATTGTGAATTGTTTTTGAACAATTTTAAAGGCGTGGTGTTTTATAGTGTACCACATGCTGGTGGTACCCAAAATCTATCAAAATATTTCAAATGGCAATGTCAAAAAATCACCAAAGATATAACCCGATCATGTATTTTGAAAAATATGAAATCTTTCAACCTAAAGATGGAACAACTTTCAGTGGACTTTACCAAAGCTATTTGCAAAGACCTCAACATCTATGCATTTGATGAAGGATTACCTATTGACAATAAATGGGTAAGATTTTCATTTAAACACATTGATTATCCAACTAAGTTCCATGGTTGAACATTTTTTATGTTATAAAACTTATGTTGGTTTGTTCAATAACTTTTGAAACTACAAACATTAGTTGTGAAATTGTCTCAAATTTTCCCTTATTTGTTCAACTAAAATAATTTTTGCACATGTAGAGGGAATTCTAGTGCCAATGGCTTTAGCTACTAGATTGTCAAACGATAACAATTATAGAGTTGAAGATGCTAATCATTTAACAATTTGTAACCCACCAACAAAAGACCATCCAAGCTATTCCATACTATTGGAACATTTGAAAACTTTTATGAAAGTAAATAACATTGATTTTACCTCTTGGAATTTTGTATGTTCATATAATTTTATTATGACATTATATCATATCACGTAAATTGCATGCCATATTTGTTAAGGTTATATTATCCATTATCTAAAATAACAAATGATTTGTTTATGAACTTTGACAGAAACAAAACACAAGACCTGTGCAACCTTTGCCATGTTATGAAGTGGCATTGGAAGATAAAGCAAACGTTATAAATTGTTTGTTTCAAAAGGAATCTATAGTTGCATTAATTGGAATGGGTGGGATTGGGAAAACCACCTTGAGTAAAAAAATGTATCATTTGTTCCACAACCAATATGACAAATCTAGCTTCTTGGAGGATGTGAAATCAAAAGACATCAAGAATGTCAAAAAACAACTTCTACATTATTTGTGTGATAAAGCATTATGCAAGGATGAAGACTTGAATAAAAAAGACCTTGATCAAATCAAGGATTGCATGATATCAAAAAAAGTTTTGGTGGTTTTGGATGGTGTTGGTGAGATGGAGAACTTTGGAACCTTGCTACAACTTCTTATTGACAAGGATGCCATTGATGTAAATTGCAAGAGCAAAATACTTGTAAATCGTCGAAATTGGCAAATCTTGAAATATCATGTAAAGGAGTCCGCAAAAATGGACATGGCATTATTGGAGGAAGAACAAGCAAGGGAACTCTTCATGTTCCATGCATTCAAACATGAAAATCATGTGACAAATGATATCAAAAATATTTCTATGAAAATTATAAAAGCTTGTGAGGGGTTCCTTTTAAGCTTTGAAGTATTGGGTTCTTATTTGTGTGGTATTTCAATTTGGAAGTATGGAAAGATGCATTGCACACATTGAAAAATGGGAAAAATATAACAAGGGGTTCTAAGGATGAAGTGCTTTGGACAACATTACGAATTTCTTATGACCATTTGGATAAAGACCATCAAAACATGTTTTTGGATATTGCTTGTTTTTTGGTTGGTTTCAACAAAAGTACACTTTGTCGAGTGTATTGGAATGGAAATGATTCATGTAGCCTTATGCTTGGATTACAAAATTTAAAAGACAGATCTTTAATCAAATGGGGAGAAGATGGAGGCTTATACATGCATGAACAATTACAAGACATGGGTCAAAATATTGCAATGGAAGTTACAATGAATCGATTTATATGGAAACCAAATATATATTTGTGAAATAATCAGGTTTGAACAACATGTGTTAAATCAATCTTACGCTATATTTTCTTGTCGAAATTCTAAATGAAACCATTAATTTTAAATTTTAAAAAATATGTAATATTTGTATCTTTCAAACCATGGCATCACAATGAAGTTTTATGTTTATTCATATTGATAGTTATTTGTACTTTGTTGAATGTGATAGGTATTGGTGATGGAAAATTTAGAAGGCATATCTTTGAAAAAATGTGAAGATTTGCCTTCATTATTCCAAAATGGATCAAAAGAATTTCACAACCTTAGGTTGCTTGACCTAACAAAAGCCTCACAAACTACGGTGGAAAATTTCATCGAAAGTCGAAATTTGAATAACCTTCGATGGTTACGTCTCCAAGAATGCATGATCCAAAAGTTGCCAAATAATTTGTTTAAATGTCATCATTTACAAGTACTCGATTTGACAAAATGTAATCATCTACAAACTATTTATGATTTTGTAATCAACAACTTTAATTCTTCAATAAATGTTGATATGAAAAAATTACTTATACCTATTAGCCTCCAAGAGCTTAATCTATCCGGGTGTTCAAGTTTACAAGAATTACCTACATCGATTGGCCAATTAAATGCACTCCAAGAACTTAATTTATCGTGGTGCTCAAGTTTACAAAAATTACCTACATTGATTGGCCAATTGAATGCACTCCAAAACCTTCATTTGAGGGGGTGTTCCAACTTGCTAGAATTACCTACATCTATTGGCCAATTGAATGCACTCCAAAACCTTGATTTATGGGGGTGTTCCAACTTCTTAGTGCATGTATTTGACCTGCAAAATCTTAAATTTGGACTTGAGAGCCCTAGCCCATTAAATATTAAAACTCCGAAATTTTTTTCTCAGAGTCCACAATTTTTTTATAAAAACAATCAAGGCATTGAGGCTAGTGTTGCCCAATTATTGGGGAATTGTTTTTAATAAATATGTTGGGTACTAATAAAGGGCAGAATGACAGGCTATTGCAACCTACATGCTGGTTCTCACTAGCAGCAATATTTATTTTGGGAAAAAAAAAAAGGTGAGCTATAGTTGCACAAGAAGTCCAAGATCATATAATTCAAAGGGCTCTTGTGAAAATCCCCTCCGATCTCATTTGTATCATTGAATCCATCAGAGACCTGACTGTGGACATCCGTTGCAGAAAGCGTCCAGGTGCTGAAGAAGACACATGTATGCCAGTGATTTTGCAGCTGCTGCTGGCTTGTTTATCCCCCCCCCCCATGTAGTAGGCTAAGTAGTATTCACTTTTCTGGGCAGCTTGGTCTCTACAACGTTAGAGAACAACAGTCTGTTAAGATCCTGTAAATAGTCCAACTGTTCCAAATTAGTACTGTTCTTTTTTCCAAGTCTCATATTGTGACTAGCAATCATTCAGTGTGTTTGTAGTTGCTGGAAACAACAGGCTATGTGAAATTTTCCAGTTAATAGGTAATGAACTGGGTAATATTGCAGAGGAATAATGTAATATCATCATCCGCTCTGTCTGTGTCTGTCGACTCTTTCTAGTGACCCAAGCTGACAACGTTTAGGTTAGTGCTGCAGGTGTAGTACTACTCTACTTGAGAAAGAGACGGACGTGGTCAATAAAAGACGATGTTAGGCCTACCTCCACTCCAGGTCCCAGAAGGGACCAACTAGTTCTGTTATTAAATCGCCACTCTCCCCGCACCCCCCAACCCAAAAAAAAAAACACCTAAGAATCGCCCTGAAGCATTTGCGATTGTTTCATGAAAACTGCAGGTTCTTTGAGTTTTGGAAATAACAGCAACCAGAGTTCATTAGTTTTGATTTTTTTTCAAAAAACAGGAACCAATTGTGAATTGATTAAAAAATTAGAACCGGGGGCATGTGTGTAATAATATAAACTGCAGGTTCTTTGAGTTTTGGAAATAACAGCAACCAGGGTTCTTTAATTTTGTTTTTTTTTTCAAAAACCAGGAATCAACTGTGAATTGGTTTTAAAATGAGATTTGGGGGCATGTATGTAATAATATAAACTGTGGTTTTAGGCCATTCCTACTATTGAAGCATTGAAAAACACAACAAAATTTCATTACTCGATGTGGAACCCGATCTCAGCCTATGTACTTGCTGTGTATACAATTAAAAAAGTTGCTTCCTTTGCTACATTTGAACACAAACAACCTACCTTTATGCATGGAAAACACTCCCTTGTTCTTCCCACAATTTGTCCCAAGAATCATAAACAATGCTCAAATTTTGGCAGTGTATTTTCTCCTTGTTTCTCACAAGTAACATCCTCAGAAATATTCGCAGTGTATTTTCTCTTTGTTTCTCACAAGTAACATTGTCTGGGATATTACACGAGAGACATAAGATCCCACTGACCCTTCAACAAGACCTTACAAACAGGAAAATTCCTTTCGCATTTCTTTACATTTTTTCCCTGGATTTTCGGCACCAACACTTTGCAAAATTTTGGGTCTGTAATGCTCTAGGGGAGGTCTCCTGTACGAGTGGGTTCTCTTCAGGGAAGGCCACACGAGGACGGTAGCCTCAGGGCATTCTCGACCGGTGGACGACACATGAGTATGGGAACTTCCCCATACATCAGAATTCCTTCTTTTTCTTTCCTCCGTTATTTCCTTCTTCTTTTTAAAAAATATTCCTCATCTCTCCCTTTCCTCCTTCTGTTTTTCAATTTTCCTCATTCGTTGTCCCTTTATAAAATCTTTCCATGGGAATGTAGAATCCTAGAGGGATCTGCCCCCTCGCATAATTCCCTAAGCAACTTCTGCTGAGGGACTTCCCTCAAAATACAAAGACAAATAAAAAGAGAGGATTTTACGGATGCTAATAACATACCCTGCCATTACCCCTATTCCTAGTTTTCCGCAAAAAATATGGGTGATGCCCAAAACACATTTACATCCCAAATGTGTTCAGGCATCCCCCATATTTGTTGACCCCCATGTGTTTGGGCATCACCTATATTTTTTCGTGGAAAACTACGAATTGGGGCAGGGATGAAAAAGGAATGCACCGCTAATTTTGTACCACGTTTAAGACCCACGGTAACATGAATGGGGCCAGAGGGATACCTGCTAGGTATCTTCGGAAACAAAATAAAATATGGGAGCATGTCTTTATGCTTGCTATTGAACGTGTATCCATAGTCGGGTTCAGCTTCCCTGTACATGTTTAAATCTGGCCCTCGGTTGCACCTAACCCCGCTCATCTTAGCCTACGTGTAACATTCTTCTAACAAGTATTCTAACTGACTATCAGCTGTCAATCTAGAACGCTCCACTACGATTTCACTCCGTTAAGACCTTTCCAAGTATTTTAAGTACTGTGGAAGGGGCATACTTATTCCGCCTACCGACCTGACGAGCCCTATAGGGCAAGCTCTGTTACATTTTCTAAACAGAAATTTTCATGGTCTCCGGGGTAGACAATTCGCTCTATGGTGGGATCTTTGGCCACGGTGCACCGGCACCCACCCCACTGCCGTCCCCTGGATGCCTATTGTTACTCCGTTGTGGATGAACCTCAACTCAGTTAGTAATTTGTTTCACCTTCATAACCAATTTTTTGCCTACCTACTAACAACATGCTTCTGGGTTGTTAGTAGGTAGGTAAAAAAAAAGAGCAACTAACTTAACCACCATGGTTACCTAAGGACCTGAAACCAAACAAAAAATTGTTTCCTGACTGCTTACCATTCATCTTGCATACTGCACTCGAGGGTGCTGGTTCACTGTGCCTGGATCTTTCATTTTCTTGCACCCTGTTTTGTTTCTTTTCTTTTATGTTGCTCCCTTATGTGCCCACACGTTATCACTCTTCATCTTTCCCACCAACACTTCATTCCGTGCACAAAAACTCCAAGAACCAGAAAAGAAAAGGAAAACGTGCTACCCCCAGTCTTTAGGCCCTCAAACACCCGGATCAGGGTGCTCCTGAAATATGAGCCCCTTGCCTCTACCTCCACCTGCTGCTCCGTATTTTGGGAACGCCCTCATCCTTGGGCCTTACTCTACCTTCAACTAAGACCCAAAAGTGAGGTGCAAGCAAACAATGAACGAAAAACCCAACCTGCACCATGTATGCTGTGTAACCCGGGACCACTTTTTCCTTCTAATTCTTCTCCCATAATTAACCAAGGGAAGAACCGGTCTTAGAAGCTCATCTCAGGTTACATGAAAACAAAGTGGTAATTGGAACTCCCACACCTGCCGTGGGAGGTTCCGTCAAATTATAAATGTAGGAAGAAGGGGACCAGAGGCTCTTACAACTGGACACCATTGGTTAAAAACCCCCCACGGGGTTTGGCAGCTTCCTATTGGTTACATTCATAAAAAGTTGGACAGTTCAAGCACCTAGATGGACTATGAGGGGGCCCCTCTTTTTTTTCCTGCAATATATATATTTTTAAAAAAATTCCTAAAGGGATTCTTTGGGTTTTTTATTCCTACTGTAAATTCAACACATTCTCTTTTGTAAAAAAATTTGCCAAATTTTTGCAGTCAACAAATTGAACAAAAAAATCCTGGTAGGCTGCCAGTGGCTACAACTTCTTTTTTTGGGGTCAAATTTATGTCCTTTCGCAGTTTTTCAAAAAAAATACAATTCTATCAAATATTCCCTTGTAAACTGCCAAAAACCAGGAAAAAAAAATCCTAGCAAATTATCATGTTGCTCAGGCAACTGACTAGGGAATAAAAGGATTTTAATAAATTTAATAGCTTCTCTATAAAATCAAGCAACACCTTTGCCTATACCTCAGATTTTCTTTGTCTTCTTTCTCCAGGTAGCACATGAGGTGGAAGGAGGGATACTCTATGTGGAAACCTGGGTCGGAGAGGCTCTGCGCTTCGTGGGAGGCTTACCTTTTATTCTGTGGTTGGGTGTGCGCATTCTCTGCAACTTGGAGAATGCATCACCTCTTGATGTTGTAACAACTTTGTCTCTCTCTCCACCTTTCTTTCTATGTGAACTTTTGGTTTAGGTCAGGTGTCTGCATCATACAGAAAGGATGGGTTGTGGCTTGTTGGGGCTCAATAGGTAGTGGCATCTGTATAGCATGCGCATTCAGCATGCCCTGAGACACTGCTTCGCACTGACTCTTTTTGCCGGTACACTCATTTCCTCCTTCAAGACTTGCGGTTGCCTAGCTTTACTCCTCAAGGAGATGATGCAAGCTCATATGTCCCAGGTGACGTGGAGGATACTCTTTCCCCAACAGGAAGTACTGACAGTGATGGAAGGCCAGGTCCATCATTGAGCATCCCGGTGGACCGCTTGCCTGTGATGCTTTGCCCTCTTACTCGAGGTGTTTTTCTACTGCCTTCAGGGAGTGCAGAAGCAGAGGCACTTTGTCTCACAACTGGCCAAACGGTTCCCTAGGTCCGGGCCTCCCTGCTATTGACGCAGGTGTGCTGCTTGATGGTGATCACTATATACCTTCTGCTGCAACTATGTTAGCCCCCCATGCTATAGCATTTTACTGCTCTGGTCTATCCCCTTGCACTATTTGCAAGCCCAAAAAGGTGCTCATGGATGCATTTCCGTTGCCTTCTTTTCTTTATGTATGAGTGGTTGAATGATGATATGACAAAGCATTTAGTTCACCTCTCTTCCCTTGACTCTAGATGGCCTGGAAGGTTGATAGGAGATGTCAAAGTACTGACCCACCATAGGTTTGGTCACACTTTTGTTCTTGGACGTAATATTCGACTGTTGATTTAGATGATTTTCGTAACTCTTATTCTTTGGTGTGATCATCCATGTAGACGGTTAAGTTGGTTGCCAAACAGAAGACCGAAGGCTTCCATGCCCTACATCTTACACATGACCTTTCTGAAATCTTTCTCTTGGCTTTTTGTTCTTTTTTGGCCTTGGGGGCTGTAGTGGGTGGGCAGTTTCGAGTTTTTTCATGGAATGGGAACTATCCATCTCCTGGGGATTTAAACCCGAAAGGATTGTGTTGTGTGCACCTTAAGCATAGGGCATGAACAAGGGAGTTGTGTGTTTTCGAGTTTTGTTTTCTTTGTGGCAAGCACCCAATGCATGCCATGTGTGTGTAGAGCCTCTCTTAAAAGACAAAGACAGTTGTTAGTAAGTGGGAACGTAAAATCCTTGCACTCATTCATGGAAACAACCCCCACTCCATAGTCTCCTCTTGAGCTTGGGAGGAAAATGGACCCTTTTTCTTAGGGTTTAGTGGAACGTGCTAGATTATTGTTCTGAGTTTTGTTGAAGCCTACATTTGGCAGATGTACTGTAGACTACATTTGGATGGAAATGACCACCTTAGCCTCCTTGAAGTTTGTTTTTGTCCACAATGGACGATGGTATTCAGGCCATGGCAGAAATCTGTTTCTTTTTGTGTGTTGCATGGCTAGGATTAAGGGATGGAATGCCAACGATCTGTACAACATCTGTAATATTTGACTGGTCTCAGAAGTCCTTGGGCGCAGTTGCTGGGAATCAAGGACAAAAGCTTGCTGGTTACATATATGGTAGGTTTGATGGTATTTGCAAATGTCCTTCGAAAGATTATTTTCACTCGTCATGGATCCACTTTGGGAGCAAACCATTAATTACAAGTATTGAAATAGTTTCTTTGATCAGTTTTGTGATGACAAAAACTACCTTGGAGATTCTTCCACTATTGTAGAAGTTGGTCATGGCAAGAGTGTTGCTCACCCTGTGGGATTGGATGTTTTGCACTTGTTGCATAAATCACCTTATGTTGTCATTTCAAGCAATTATTTGAATTACCTAGGAGTTTAGGAATGGGTATGTGCAAGGTGTCAGGAAGATGATGTTTTTGCATCTTGCAATGTTGTGTATCATATATAAAAGTTGTAATTTCTACTGAAATATATAGTGTACAAAGATCATTTTACCATGTTATTGGCCTTACGCAAACATTGATGGACTTGTCCATGTTTGATATTGCAACTGTAGGTTTACTTCCAAATTCAACAAATTTTGGAAGAATAATAGCTTCGGAGAGCCCTCAACCTTGCAGAAAAAGCATTTTCTACACTTGGTTTGTTAGAGCCTTTTCTGAACAGGTACACTTCAAGACTACTCAAATTTTGTTTCCTCTCAAATTTGGGTGTTGGTATTTGTGCAAATAATGAAGTCCAAAGAGTGTCACCTGTACAGGTCATAGAAGCCAAAGTTTTTCCAGCGATTGAGGTTAATGAATGGGAGGAGGCTATGTCAGCAAGTGAAGGGAGGAACTTTAGAGCATTTGCTCCTGGAGCCAAGTAGCCAGATATTGGGAGTTGTCCAAAAGAAAATATACCACCAGCATCAGGAAGAAGAAAAGTGGTATATTTTTTTCCCTATCTTTTCCGTTCTTTCTAAAGAGTCGTCGAGTTTTTAGAAGTACATCATGTGAATGAGCTTCACTTCGTTTTTTGAAATGCTTGTAAATGCCCATAAATGCTTGTAAATGCCATGTGAATGCCCTTCGCACAATCTTTTTAAATAATTGTAAATGCTCGTGAATGCCCGTGCATGTGTGATTCTTGGTTTGTTCTTAATTTCAGAGTTATGTTATTGGATTTACTGGTTGGTTGTAACGGTTGTTGGAAAGAAAGATTTATAATGAATAATTCTAGAAATCCATTTCAACAGGAGCTCAGTTACATGCATAATTTTTGAGGTTATTAGAAAAGGCCTCATGAACATTGTTTTTTAGCTGGTTAGTTAGGCAATGTTTGTGGGGGTCGGGTTTTACCCGGTGTTCATCGACAATTCGGTCGGCTGATTGGTCACCGAACTTGTTGGCAAGCTCTCTTCTCCTAACCTCAATGCATGTAATCTAATCGCACTAAATCGATGCTCAAGTGAAATGGATTCCTCGAATTTTAGTGGACCTGAAGAAGGCCTATTAAATCGTCTGTTCAATGACATATTTGAAGGAAACGAATTTGTGAATTCCTTTATGTTCAAAAATGTTTCGCATGTTTGTATAGTTTGTGATTGTTATACCTGCATTGATAGTGGTTGTCGATTGTAAAAAATAAATTTAGAAATTTATTTCGATGTGAATTCACTCGCATGTATAATTTTTTATGTTGGGAAATGAAGCTCCTGGAACAATGTTTTTTAGCTGATTTTGTTAGATAATGTTTTTTGGGGGGAATAATTCTAGAAATCCATATCATTATCAAGGCAGTGGAAATAGGGCATTTTACTAGTGACGTTATGTGCGTGTTTCACCTGAAAATATTTTAATATGTATTTCCTTGTTCCTTTCTTATTGATGGGGCCACACATGTACTAAGAAGATCCTCGTGCTCCCAATTTGTGGAGCAAGGTTTCTATTACCAGAAAAAAGAAATCTCCAAATTCTGACATTAATCTCCAAGATTTCCAAAACTCAAAAAAAAGGAAATGAATAGACCTTAAATATAGCCTACGACAATCGTCTAGAACATTTTAACGGGTAATTTCCTCTGATACTACTTGATTCCAAAGGGGTGTTCCAGTATCTTACTTGTTTACTTAATGAGTGTCTTTCCCTCTTGATTCGATAATTTGTGATTGGTTGGAATCCCTCCACCTCCCTTGAGAACCCCCAACCAAAGCGAGCGGCAGTGAAGCCGCAAGTGAAAGTACTACATCCAAGTCACGAGAAGCCTACCATAGATTAATAGTATTTTTGCCAACCTTTAGTGGGAGCCTACAACCAAATTATCCTGACTTTTTGAATCTAATCTATTTATCCATAGTGGAGGTATCTGCAAAGTCAAGAAAAGACAACAGCAGGAAGAAGGTAAAAGAGGGGAGGATGGAAATAAAGGGAAAAAATGCCCATCTAAAAGGACTTCATGACTTATTAGGTAGATGGTAATGATGACATCCGATGAAAAAAATAAATAAAAAAAATTAAAGAATCAAGGCCAATGAATGCCTAATATTTTGAAAATGGTTGTTTTC
>Ga0209611_10011844_pt1 | contig 12423 bp, 8 predicted proteins | sample S1TSphgellanicum_3_FD_187693 | JGI IMG/M metagenome (GOLD analysis project Ga0209611, IMG submission 187693) | Host-associated microbial communities from peat moss isolated from Minnesota, USA - S1T2_Fc - Sphagnum magellanicum MG (SPAdes) (version 2) | ecosystem: Host-associated > Plants > Peat...
TCTTTCTGTCTGTTTTTTTCTTCTAATGTTTAAGAACATTTTTGTTTTTTCCAGTCTGTGTGTGTGTATTTGTTTCTTCTATTTGGTTTTTTTTCTTCTGTCTGTCTTTCTTTTGTAATGTTTAAGAACGTTTTTTTTTCCAGTCTGTTTGTGTTTGTTTGCTTATCTGGAGCAGTGTTGGTGTTTGGTGTTCACAGGGAAATGAAGAACTGCAAGTTGTTGGCCATGGCAATCTCATTTCAATTCTACGTGGAATGGATACCACGCGACTACTTGGATTAACTGCAGATAAGATGAGCATGAAAGAAGAAGACTCCAATGGAAAAATGGGGTTAGAAATTGGGGATGCAGGGGGAGAGGAGCCTTACAATCCAAGAGACGAACAGTTGGTGTTGATGCTTGCTGTCATGGTGGATGGACAGCCTGCTGTTGGTGCAGATGTAATAAAGGCAGAGCTAGTAACTCAAAACCTTGAAGGCCAGCTTCTGTGGAAGTTTAGGATCCGTGATTTTGCCTTTCAACCAGTGTGACAATATTGCTTCATTTTTTCATCAAAATGAATTTATACAAACAACAATGAACTTGAGCATTTTTGTTGTTCTCATGAAGTCAGAATGAGTGGTTGTGAGGTTATTTGATTTTGTTAATAATCTCTGATTCTGGTTTTGGTTTTCATTCTACAAAATTGAAGAACCTCCAGTTCTAGTTTTTTTGAAAAAGATTGGAATCAAAGGATATTGGGATTTTGAGAAAAAATCAAAGAGCTGGCAGTTTTGTGGAAGCAAGTATGGGTAGTTTAGGGGACGAACTTTTTTCCAGTTTTATTTTCTGAAAACCCTGTTTCTGAGGTTCAAAACAGGTTTTTTGCCATTTTTGATAACTGCAACTGCTGGTTGACAGCCAATATATCCCTGCCAGTTCCTTTTTTTTGAAAAAGAATGACCTGCAGGGCACTGAAGCAGGCTGAATGCAGGTGGAGCTTTGAAAGAAATTGGATTTAATTTGAAATAGATCTGTGTGTAATTCTTTTCCTTTCATGAATTTTTGGGCACCCAATAAAACTGATGGATAAAATTTAGATTTACTTAAGACTTGAATTTGCACTTCAGTATTCAAATTAATTCCAATAACTGGTTAATTAGCTCTCTTCTTCCCTCTTTAATAATCAAGTCTGCCCTGTTAAAACTGTACACCCCTCCAGATCTTCCTATATCTAACAAAATACTGCACAGAAATTGCCAGAATGACATAAAGAAACATGACAATGCGGGCATTTCTAACCATATGGTGTGCTGCACACAGAAGTGTAAGACTTATCACCATCATGGATAGCTGTGATGACCTGCCATGACTTTACTTCATAAGTTTCTGGGAGTGGGTGTAAATGAGTATATAAAATGACCAGCCACAAATTCCAGGCAAACCGTTATATACAAGAATCTGCATCCTCATTTGTTCCCCTTGCATTTCCAGATGTGATGGGAAGATTGCAGGCATGATGTTAGCTACTCAAGAGACATAAGTTATTCAACAAGTCACTAGTCTCATCATTCAAGCTGCAAACAAAGCTAGTGAGGGTAAAGCTTCATTTTTATTTGAGCTTGTCCCTGTACAAGCAATCATCTGTTCCTAAGGCATACAGATACCACTGCAAGATGACACTCTGGAGACTGTTTTCACAAGTACAACTGGATTTACATTGCAAATCATGGGCATGCATAACTATCACATAATCAGTCCTCACAATTGTTCAAGAGTTTTGAATTGAGCCAATTTTTCAGCTCATGTTACTCTAGACCAACTCTGCAAACTGCTATGCATCATCTGCATGTGCAGACAACATAAATACATCTCAAAGTGCATTTCCATTTTATGATGCAGGCATTTGAAGAGTCCTAGACAATTCTTAGTTACTGAGGGTCGGCTGACACAGTGATCCATGCTCTCACCTGTAGCACTCACTAATTGCTCTGATGTGAATCACTTTGTGGGGGAGAAGATTTTCACCATTCAACAGCTTGCCTTACAGCTTTGATTCAGCCTTGCCATTGGAAACCGGTAAGCCTTCAGATGTAATTGACACAGGAAAGACCACAACACAATCAGTGCCCAAAAAGAAAAGAACGAGGTCCTAATGTGCATCCTCAAGCAGATGAATTCAAGTCTATGTAGAACTGCGAATTTCCGGTTGACCAGGTTCCTGTGAAAATGCTTTGTCTTAGTGATAAAAAATTAATGGCCTGTCTATGCTGTCCAATACACACAGTATTGGTGCAGGAACAAACAGAGCAAGCAGTGACAAGATAAACCTCATCGTACCACTTCAAGATAAAGGTAAAGTAACGTATTCATACCAAGGGCTTTTGAATTCACAATACTTGGACAGGCAGCTGGTGGCTGGGAGTGCTCATCAAGGAATGGCATAATGTTGTTTGGGTTTGACCATAATGGATATCCTTTGAGCTTGCCCTGAAAACACCCAAGTCATTATGCCTTCATCATGTCAATCATTGATTGTACATGATTGACATGATGACACAAACAATACAATCTCCCACATTGTTGCTGCTACTGGAGGGCAGGTTCATTCAAGCCCCCAGAACTATTTTTGTTTAGTAGAAACATGAGGGCTTAAAACAATCACATGGACTGTAAGGAGAACTTACAGCAACATTCAGTGCAGCAAGAGTTGCCATGCCCTCTCTTGTCCACTGGAAAATCACATAAATCAGCGTGTGAGTAGCCTATAGAAGGATGCCCACAAGCAGATGCTAAACAATGTAGGCTACTTGATGTTTTCAAGCTCCTCTCCAGCAGAGGACAGTGCTAGGAAAAAATTTCCACCCCTCCACAGCTTGGATTCCAAATAGGTGCCAAAGCAATCTCACAGATCATACATATGACATGAATATGACATATTTGAAGGGCATATGCATTTGGTCCTGCAGGGTATTCCAAAAACCATTCATCATGAGCTAAATAAAGACAGGAAGGGAATCTGTGACCTTAGAAGCAGAGGCGATGTGGGGAACTACAACAGCATTTGGAAGCTCTCCCAAGCCTGGTTTCATGAAAGGCTCATCCTGCAAATCATCTCATCAGCATCAAACCTCAATTGTGCTGCTTGCACCCAGGAGACAAATTATGGGTTTGCATGCCAAATACATCTCCATAGGACAAGCTCATCACCCACCCACATGTTGTGGTGAGTAGAACATTGTACTGACCTCAAACACATCAAGTCCTACACGGAACATAGGATTGGCTTTAAGATGCTCCACCAAAGCTGCTTCATCAATGACTGGGCCTCTGCTTGCATTCACCAGAACTGCATCCTGTAACATCCAATCTTCATGAGAAGCATACAGAATACGTGGATCTGGTTAATGCAGTGCGGTGGTTTCCAGTACCCAAAACAAAACCCGATTGTTTTGGCTAGCTTCCCAACAGCCACATTTGGATGGAGGATGTAGTGTCAGTGACCACATTTTGTTCAATCCAAGGCCCTGGGACTTCTTTTCTCCTGGATTTTAGATCAGAGCTCAATATGCTTGCTTTGACTGGGTTTGGCTAACATGGGCAAAATGCCAGAAGGTCTGATTCCCTGTCTTAAGACTAGTAACAGTACCCTCAAAGGGATCTCAGTTCAGAACTTACCTTCTTCATCAAAGCGAGCCTTTCTTTGTTGATGAGATGATAAGTTGTCTTGTCAAGAATAGGATGTAAGCTTACCTGCAAAATGTGTATACCAGCATATCATGAGGCTCACACAGCAAGAAATCCTAACCTGCTTCTCATTGAGGACTTCACCTTGAACTTTGAGGAACTCAATAAATCCAATTAGTTTAACGTGGGCCTCATGGTCCTAATGTTCTTCCATGCTTGTGTAATGGCATTCCTGTGTGTGGATGGGTGCCACCATCAAATTTTGCTGATCCCAGCTGACATCCAATATGAATTGTACTTGTACAGCAGAGGTGACAGAACTCATACCACATCAGCTTCTTTCAGAACCTCCTCTGGACTTGTAGCCCTTCGCCAATATACAGGAGTTTCCCCTTGGCTCTTCAAAAATTCTCCATAAGCTGCTCAACAGAGAATACAAGTATCAGCATGAAATCTTTTGGGAAGGTTAAAAGCACAATCACCATGACACCTGGCCGGTGAATCAAAAGAGCGCTGGTGATACTAATGGCACTCCAAAGAGCATGGCCACAAGTCGCTATAAATCGAAACTTGTTCTTTTCAACAAGACCTTCACCAGCCATCTCAAGCAAGTGGGAAACTTACAAAAGATATTTCATCTAATAAAAGATTCCCTTACAGAAGCCATAATTTACTGTTACTGGATGCACCAGATACCTTTACTACCTGGACTGCAATAGCAGATCTGTGACCATTAAATCCTATTGATTGGAGATTTCTATTGAGCAATGCTCATTATCTCTGCCACTTGACTCTGACGTACTACACAAACATGCTCATAAGATCTCCTTGCCACCAACCTGTCACAAATTTCTCGAGTCTTGTTGACTGGTACAAGTCATAATAAATGACATTCATCTTGAAACCCTCAATCTGTGAGATACAGAACATTCGTTGAATAGATTGTGAGAAATTAGTAGACAGATAACAAGTCTTCTATCAAATGTACAAATCTGGACACTCATGAGTTCCGCAGCATGTGCAACGAGTCATTGTCCACTGAAATGACAGACAGTATTCCATATGCAATAATGGTCACTTGGCTCATTGCACTAAGAGGAAAGGGCCTATATTGTCCCATCAAGAACCTAAACTAAAAGCAACATGAAACAAAATGTGTTGGGAGGGGTCTATGTTGCTCCAAGGGATGCTTATGCACACTCAAGACATGCCACTCCAGAGCAAGGATCCAACACATACTTTGACATAGCAGGTAACATGCACTGTCTCAGGAGTCCATGATACTAGAAACAGAGAATCAATGTAGAAGGCTCAGGAGAGAAAGTACCATCATGCGTGCATATGCAGATCCAATTCTTCCAGCTCCAATAATACCAACTGTCTGTCCTTTCAAAAGATTACCAACAAATCTACACACCACATTTATGTTGCATGAGTGTTCCACTTTACAGGGATTGTTGAGCTCTTCTGGAACATGCTCCGCAAATCCAGACGAGTACAGTTCAAAGAATGGAGAGAATTAGCTGAGTGACCATAGTTTTAGAAGAAATCTAGCAGTGATTAAAAGACAACAAACAGTAGATTTCAAATTACAGCATACAAGTGTACTTACAGAGATGGGAGCCAGCCTTCATATTTCCCAGCACGCATGAAGTCATCTGCTTCTACGACCCTTCGTGCAGCTGACAATGTCAGGGCTGCTGCTAGCTCTGCTGTCGTTTCTGTCAGCACACCCTACAGAGCCCCTGCACCATGTCCTAAATCATGGAATTCAAAGTGGTCAAGGGTATTGCATATCCATAAAGGCTGAAAATCCAACTACACAAGTGGAGACTTCTGCACCAGAAACAGTGGGTCAATGATGACATGAAGTATTCTCTTGCGAGAGGTGGTGAGGGTGACATACAGGGGTGTTGCCAACTGCAATACCATGTCGGGTGGCAGCATTGACATCAACATTATTGTACCCAACAGCCATGTTGCTGTATGCATGACCCCCAGCCTTCTTCAAGGCTGCAAAGAGGGTCTCACCCCAGTCCTCTGTCAACTACACACAGACAGTTACATTCAGGGTTCAATACTGCCACAGCCACAAGATGCATTTCTCTGATATCCGGAGCTGAAGAAAGTGAAGGGAATTTTCCATGATGTCATATGGGTGAGAGAAAAAGATTCCAACCTGCCCAATAACACCATCACACCGGGACCCAATAAGAGCAAGGATGTCTTCCACACTCAGAATAGTCTTGTTTTCAGTGCAAACCTGCATTCAAATGTTTATGAGATGATGAGCTTCAAGGTGAGGAAAACAGAAACATTCTGAATCCAAAACCTGGGGATCTCTTTCAAAGCCTTGCACAACAATTGTAGAGAACTTATATGATTTATCTTTGATCATCACCTCCTGACCTGTATAGTTCATCCAAAATAGATGGTTCCCGGGTTTGTGAAGAATCCAATAGTAAAAGATACATTACTGCAGGGAGTGTAAACTGTGAATATGAGGATCTGCGAGAGAAAGTGTACTGTCAAACTCTTCTGGGAAAAAAATAAAATAAAATTATCCAGTGGCACTTATTCTTGGGCCCACAGAAGAAGAAAAAACCATTTCAATACTCTATTGTTAAGTCTGCAGTTCAACCAATGTTGCTGGGTCATTTGCAGGCAATTGCCCTGTATTGTTTTAATAGAGCAGTATTTGGAATTTGCTATCAAAGCAACTAGGAATTCCAATTTGAATATCTATTGTGAACAATTGATAAAGCTTCTTCCCCCTGAAAAACTGTGAGCACATACATCTCTCTGCTGCCAAGTCTTCAGAAGCTTGATCAACACTTCTACACTCTATAATGACCTCATTCTCAATTAGGTACACTATTCGACTAGACATGCTTGTTAGTATGTTCAAAATGCTTAGAAACGACAAACTCAATTGTGATAGCAAGCAGCTACTGCTACTAACATTCAGAATAGAGCCAGGAAACCAAAAAGAAAAGAAAAAAGCAACACAACGACGACAACAAGATGCTCAATTGCAATAGCAAGCAGCTACTGTACTAACATTTTGAACAGAGAAAAAAAATAAGAAAAACAAAATGCGCCACAACAAGAAAAAGAAGAACATAAGAAAATTGGCCGCAACAACAACAAAAACAGAAAATTCGCCACAGCAACAACAAAAGTGAATGCGCCAACAGAAAGAAGAAGAAGAAGATCGCTTGCAATTGCAAGCAGCTACTGGCACGGACATATTGAACATAGCAAGAAATAGAAAATCCATCACAGCAAGAAGAAGAAGAAGAAGAACGTACTCGATTGCAATAATAGCAAGAAGCAGCTACTGGCACGGAAATTCTCAGCAGGGCGAAAAACAGAAAAGAAACAGAAAAAACTACGCCACAGCAACAACAAACAAATGAGAAGAATTCCCGCAAGCACTTGCCTCAACGCGGCATCCGACGTTAGTGAGCGCGCGAATCCACTGCGTCCCGGGCATAGGCTTGGTACTGACGACACGGAAAACACCTCCGCCATTGTAGATTTGCACTGCCAAGCCCGCCATAGCCATCGCGCTTCGCCACCGTCGTCTCCTGATCGCTCCCTCTCTCCTCTTGTGGCCTTTCTCGTGAACAGAAGAAAACTACGCTCTCGAGTTTCATCCCCCTACTTAGGTACCCAACCCACTCCTTCCCTCCTTTCCTCCCTCGCTCCCTTTGCTACCTACCTTTCAAAATGGGAATTTATCCAAACTTAGGGTTTGTGGTGGGGACCTTATCTGCAAAAGCCCAAAATGTGTGAAGGTAATTGGATTGGCATGTACAAAAGTTTGTACCTACCTATCTACCTAATTAATAAACCAATGTTAAAAAAATAAATTAAAAAAAAATTGGATTGGCATGTACAAAAGTTTATACTTACCTACCAAGTTAAATAAATAAACCAATTTTTTTATAAATAAAATGTTTTATTGTTTTCCTTTTTCATAGACTAGAACCTGTGTGAACTTGGTTTGAAGATGCATGGATTGGGGATTGGTTCATGTACCTACTAATTTTTAACTAGAAATTTTTTTTAAATTTAAAATTTAAGAATTCTTGTTATTTGGTTTGAAGCTGATTGGATTGGTTTATGTACCTACGTAATAGACCAAAATTATTTTCAAAATAAAATAAAATAAAATATTTAAGGTTTGGTTTTTGTTTTTGGTTTTTTTTTAATGGACTGGGCAGGCAGAGTGGGTTCACTTCATTGAAGGTGATTGGATTGGTATTAGGTAATGTGCAAAAAGTATAGTAAACCAAATTTCAAAAAATAAAAATAAAAATAAAAAAATTTAAATTTCTTTTTATAAAAAAGAATTCATTATGATTGACTGGGTGCACTTTGCTTGAGCGTGAGGGAGATAAATGATGCATGAATGCAGATGAGTGGATGATATCTGTGTTTGTGATTCATTTGATCATGGATGTATAGGATAATGCACTCAGGCTAGAAGCATTATCTGTGTCAGTTGTCTCATGGCCAAAGAATAAATGGATATATGCAATGATTTTTTTAGAATATGGATAAATTTTCACTTCTAGGATGGGATGAATTATAAAGCGAATGATCAATAGGTGACATTATCTAGTCCATGGACAAAATTAATTCTAATGGACGAATTCATGGACTTCCTATCTTTAAATGTAAAATTATATTCTCATAATTTTGAATGTTCTGAAATCATTTAAAATTTAAATGAAAAAATCAAATTTTAATTTGGATGGGCATTTTCATTGAAACTTATCACATTTTGTTTGGACATGAGATACATTCCCACAAATGAGGAAAACACACAACACAATCTTCATAGAGTTTTCCATGTACATTTAATGTAATTATTAGCATTGGTTACTATAACAATAAGTGCATAAGTTTATTTTTTTGTAGTCTCCGTTTAGTTTTATGTCTTTTCTCTACAAACATATTAGGTTTTTTTTTGTTTCCAAGGTTTAAGGCAGTCCGATGGTCTTTTGAATAGAATTTTACTTTTGCACTTAAAAAGATATCAAGAAGGTTTTGGAGAGGGTTTCTTCATGTTTGTAAAGTTTTGCACTATCTAAGCTTTTTGCACATGGTTTTTTTGGTTGAGGCACTTGTTGGAACTAGATTATTTATGACCACCATTGTTATTACTTGTCATTTTTAGCCTACCATTGGTAGTTTAAATTAAAGGTAGTAATATTTTTGTAATCCAAAATGAAATCTTGATGTGCTTTGAATATCATACAAAGGGTAAACATTTTGATACAATAATCAAATACATTAATTAAAGCTTACTTTGATTCCATTCCTAAGTTTCATCACAATGTTTTTATATATTTATCAATATCTTATCACAAAGAATTAGAACATGCACATTTATCTTTTCAAAATACATGATTATTATGGCATTTTAATAAATCATTATGATACTTTTTACAATTCATCAATTGCCCACAAACACATCGGAGTTTGTAAGAATGGGCCAAAAGTAAATATTAAGGAAAGGAATCTAAGGTATAATCCAATTCTAGATTTTGAAAACAACTTTTGAAACTAGTTAGTAAGTTTACAATATCATCTAACAAGATCAATTCTCTCATTTGATAACCATGTTTTTCAGGCTAAACAAAGTAAGTTAAGGAAAACAATGTTGATAATTGTGTCTTAAAACCTTTTAAACAAGATCCAATCTTATCGTGTTTATTTTTACCATGTTTACATTGTGATACCTAAACACATTTTGGATTTATGTTATGCATGTTCTAGACATGTGTTGGGTACTTAATAGAACTTTTGTTAAAAACCACTTAGGACCTAATAGCTAGCTAGGTATTTGTTGCCTACTACCTAGGTACTAAGTAGCCTATGTACTAACAATAAAAGAATACTAGGAAAAAAACAACTACCATTTGCAACTATATTCTGATTGCAAAATGACATTTGATAATAAAAATCCCTTATTTGCATTATACAAGTTGCATAAAACACTAGTTGTAATTGTGGATTAAGACAACAATCAATCCATAAATATTATTGTGGGTTTAAGGTCGCATGTTTGCCCTTTGCCATGTTTATTTTTACCTTCCAATACCTAATCACGTTTTGGATCCATGTTATGCATGTCTTAGGGTTCTTATGGGTATTAAAGGGATGTAACATGTCACTTGGCATGTTATGTGACCTTTGCAACATTCATAACATGGTCGGTTATGATTGCAAAACATGCCCGTATATCACCAAATATGTTTTGTATAATACAAATAGGGGAAACAACAAACTAGTGAAAAAAATCGCAACAATATTTTTCTAGCAATTGCATTCAATTCCATTGGCTAATTTAACATCTTTCGTTTTAAGGTGTGAAAGTGTAGGACATTACAAGAAAAGTTGTCTTTTGTGACTTGATTTATGACTAAGATGTTAATCATGGAAACCATCCATGACTTCATGATGTTGTAGCTGAATAAAACCCATTATTTAGGACACATAATCATTATTGTGGCTTAATCACAAGACAATATACGACTATGACTTTGCGACTATAATGGATCTAATTCATTGCTTATGAAATAAATATGTTTTTCCACCCATGCCGTGTAGACACATCGTATTTTTTATTCTGTCCCCAAGTTGCCACATGGTATATAGGCTGAAAATCGGGAACCTAGCTTGTATGTCAGGAATGTAGGCTAACTTAGTTAGCAAGTTGAGCTAATTAGGCTAGTTCACTAAGTTGCAAATATGTTAGGACTTGATATTTTCGCAAAATTTTGTTTCACTATTTTTAGTATTATTTAGTGACAAAATTGACCTTATGATATGGTATAAACATTTTTTTCTAACCTACTTTATAAGTACCCTAACCTAGCTACCTAGTTAAATACCTAGGTACTTACTTAACAAGTTAGAACCTACTTAGTATGGTAGTTGATACTTAGTTTGGTATGTAATAGGTAAATAGTACCTAGATGTAATATTAGGTAGGTAGTAGGTAGGTAAATATGTAGGTACATAAGTAAGTATATAATAATATAATAACATATAGTAAAAGTATATGATTAAAGACAAAATATTACATGATTAGATTAGGACATTAATTGTAAATGTCCAATTCAATAGTGGTGAAATTAAATAATGAACTATTCAAAATACTAATTAAATATTAACTAATTGACCACCATAATAGTCAAAAGTTATTAACTAATAAAATCTTATACACCCTAAAATTATCAACAAGTTAATAATTATTATATAAACATGACTTAATCAACTAACATATAGTTAGTTATAAGATTTCATTAATGGTTCTTAATTAATCAAATAAATTAACTACCATATTTAAAAATTAGTAATTAAATATTAAATAATTATTAGTATCGATATAACCAATAACTAACTAACTTATGAATTAACTACACATTATTGATGAATAGGTCATAAATAAATAAATAAATAGTTACATTATTAACTATGAATTAATTAGTAATCTTCTAAATAGTTAATTTATGGTGCCTATTCAATAGGGCATAGGGAAATAAATAAATAACTAATATATTGAGTAATTTTACAATATTAAATATAAATGGTAGCTTTGAACCATTAGTTGTTTATGAACAGAACATAAGTGTAATTAATTAGTCATCAATTCATTAATAGTTGGTAGACAGTTAAATGCTTAGTATTTACTTGGTTAGTAAGTAGGTAGGGTGTAGGTCTGTAATAATGACTAGGTAGTAAGTAGGTAGGTACTAGGTAGGTAAGTAAGTAGAACTTAGTAGGTACATAGATAAGTATGTAGGTTTATATCTAGTAGGGATATAAGTAAATTAGTGTTACTAGGTACACGGTAGGTAGGTAGGTGGTAGGTAGTACTTTAAAGTCTTGTAGTGCCCCCACAAACTATTATATCTAACCGAAGCAATCCTTTAACCTTATTTGCCAATTTTCCTTTGTTTTTGATTGCGACAAAACTTGAATCCATGGTAAAAATGTCATCAATGTTGTTCAAGTTGGATAATGTTATTGAAATTTTTTTAATAATAGATTCCCCTAGTGAAACATTTTGAAAATAATCAAACAATGGTGTACATGTCTCAAATTATGAACATTATATTCAACAGATGGGCTGAATTTGAAATAACATAATAGACTAATATTCCATAAGAATAACAATTTAACTACCATATTTAGGTGCAATCTTGATAGTTTTTAAACCCATTTGAAGATTCGTGATTGCAACTTTTTCTTTCCGTCCTATAGAGAATGCAATATATGAAAACCAAGAGAATTACAACCCCTACAAACAAGGGCCACAAAACAACATAAAGATATGAATCCTACCTAGTTATATAAGCAACCAATCCAACTCAAACCCTAAAACTCCAACATCTGTTTATATGTACATAAACATATATTGTCATGGCTAAACATATATTTGTAGTTTATGCAAAAGTTAAACATACCTTTGATTAATGTTGTTGGAATAGAATATGTTGCCCAATTCAATGATTATTGGTTGATATTTTCCTTTTTCAATGCATTGCCCAAATTATCTAAAATCTTTGCAATCATACGGGGTATGTAATATGTTATGCAAAGTATGTCACAAGCATGTAGGGGTATGTAACGTGGTATGTAGGGGTTATGTAATGTATATTATGCATGTGTAACATGGTATGTGGGGTATGTAACATGCCATGAAGGGTATGTCACAAACATGGAAGGGTATGTAAC
>Ga0209611_10011845_pt1 | contig 12423 bp, 10 predicted proteins | sample S1TSphgellanicum_3_FD_187693 | JGI IMG/M metagenome (GOLD analysis project Ga0209611, IMG submission 187693) | Host-associated microbial communities from peat moss isolated from Minnesota, USA - S1T2_Fc - Sphagnum magellanicum MG (SPAdes) (version 2) | ecosystem: Host-associated > Plants > Peat...
GAAATTGCGGAGACGAAGGTGGCTCAGGTGATCGCGTATGCGCGACAACATCAGCATCCGCTGATGGCAACGCTAGAAGAGGCGTAAAGTGCTAAGTCAAGAACTGGAATTTTGCTTGAATGATGCGTTTGCCGGCGCGCGCGAGGCGCGGCATGAATTCATGACGGTCGAGCATCTGCTGCTCGCCATCGTGGATACCCCCAAGGTGCGCGAGATCTTGAAGTCCTGCGGTGCGGACACCGCCAAGCTCAAGACCGAACTGAAACAATTCATCGACCAGACCACGCCGCGCCTCCCCGTCGGCGAGGATCGGGACGTACAGCCGACGTTGGGCTTCCAGCGCGTGCTGCAGCGCGCCGTGTTCCACGTGCAGTCGAGCGGCAAGAAAGAAGTCACCGTGGCCAATGTGCTCGTGGCGATCTTCAGCGAGAAGCAGTCGCACGCCGCGTATCTGCTCAGCATGCAGGACGTCTCGAGGCTCGATGTGGTCAATTTCATCGCGCACGGATTGTCCAAGGCGGGCGGCGAGGAGCGCAGCGAACGCGACGACGGCAACGCCTCGCCCGACGCGGAACGCGAAGGCGACGGCGGCGGCAACGCGCTCGAGAAATATGCGACCAACCTCAATGACTCGGCGCGCAAGGGCAAGATCGATCCTCTGATCGGCCGCAAACTCGAGGTCGAGCGCACCATCGAGATTCTCTGCCGCCGGCGCAAGAATAATCCGCTCTACGTGGGTGAAGCCGGCGTCGGCAAGACCGCGATCGCCGAAGGCCTGGCGCGCATGATCGTCGAGAATCAGGTGCCCGATGTGCTCCTCGATGCGACCATCTATTCGCTGGACATGGGTTCGCTGGTGGCGGGCACCAAGTACCGCGGCGATTTTGAAAAGCGCCTGAAGGCGGTGCTGGCCGAGGTCAAGAAGCAGCCCGGAGCGATACTGTTCATCGACGAGATTCACACCGTTATCGGCGCGGGGGCGGCGTCCGGCGGCGTGATGGATGCGTCCAATCTGATCAAGCCCGCGCTCGCCAACGGCGAACTGCGCTGCATCGGCTCGACGACTTACAATGAATATCGCGGGATCTTCGAAAAGGATCATGCGCTCGCGCGGCGCTTTCAGAAAATCGACATCACCGAACCCTCGGTGCAGGATACGGTGGATATTCTGCGCGGCCTGAAATCGCGCTACGAAGAGCATCACGGCATCAAGTACGAGGACGATGCCCTGAGCGCGGCCGCGGAGCTCGCGGCGCGGCACATCAATGATCGGCACATGCCCGACAAGGCCATCGACGTGGTGGACGAGGCGGGTGCGAACCTGCGCCTGCAGCCCGTCGACAAGCGCGCCGCGTCGGTCACGGTCACGCAGATCGAGAACGTGGTGGCGCGCATTGCGCGGATACCGCCGAAGAACGTGTCGATGTCGGACCGCGACGTGCTCAAGAACTTGGAACGCAATTTGAAGCTCACCATCTTCGGCCAGGACAAAGCCATCGAGGCGCTGTCCGCGTCGATCAAGATGTCGCGCTCGGGGCTGGGCGATCAACGCAAGCCCGTGGGTTCGTTCCTGTTTTCAGGGCCCACCGGGGTCGGCAAGACCGAGGTCACACGCCAGCTCGCGATCGCCATGGGCGTCGAGTTCGTGCGCTTCGACATGTCGGAATACATGGAGCGCCACACGGTCTCCCGTCTCATCGGCGCGCCGCCCGGCTACGTCGGCTTCGATCAGGGCGGATTGTTGACCGAGGCGATCGCCAAGCACCCGCACTGCGTGCTGCTGCTCGATGAAATCGAGAAGGCGCACCCCGACGTGTTCAATCTGCTGCTGCAGGTCATGGACCACGGCACGCTGACCGACAACAACGGCCGCAAGGCGGATTTCCGCCACGTGATCATCGTGATGACCACCAACGCGGGAGCCTTCGAAATGAGCCGGCCGAGCATCGGATTCACTCAATCGGACACGGGCGCGGATGGCATGGAAGCGATACGGCGACTGTTCTCCCCAGAATTTCGCAATCGCCTCGATGCGGTCATTCAGTTCGGCGGCCTGGATCAAGACACGATCGAGCGCGTGGTGGACAAGCTCTTGGTCGAGGCCGAAGCGCAGCTCGAGCAGAAACGCGTGTCGATTTCGGTCAGCGATCAGGCGCGGCGCTGGATCGCCAAGCGCGGCTACGACCCGAAGATGGGCGCGCGGCCGATGGCGCGCATCATCCAGGAATTCATCAAGCGCCCGCTCGCCGAAGAACTATTGTTCGGCAAGCTCGTCAACGGTGGACACGTGGAAGTGACGCTGAGCGAGGAGGGCGACAAGCTCAAACTGGATACGCGCGCCGCCAACGAGCCCGCACTCCTCTCTCACGAAAACTAAACAGGGACGGGGTCGCTTCGACCCCGTAGATCCGGCGCGTAGCGCCTATTATCGTCCTCGGTAGACGATGCGGCCCTTGGTGAGATCGTAGGGGGTCATCTCGACGGTGACCTGATCGCCCGTGAGAATGCGGATGTAATTCTTACGCATCTTGCCTGAAATGTGCGCGGTGACGAGATGGCCGGTCTTGAGTTTGACGCGAAATGTCGTGTTCGGCAGGGTCTCGACGACCTCGCCCTCGAATTGAATGGCCTCTTCTTTTGACATGCGTCCTTGTGGTGTACGGGAAACCGCGCGCATTGTGCATAAAGCACCCCCGTAAAGCAATTTAGTGTCTGACTAATGCGCGCCATCGCGAGCGTCGGCAGCGGCCCAGCTGCCGCGGGGCTCGCGCCGGGCAAATTGGCGCAGCAGCGCCGCGAATCGACTGCGCGAGACCTCGCGGGCGCCCAACGTGGCCAGATGCGTGCTGGCCACCTGACAATCGATGACTTTGATGTCGCGCGCGCGGCACTCATCGACCAGCCGTGCGAGCGCGACTTTCGAGGCGTCCGGCTGGCCGCTCCACATGGATTCGCCGAAGAACACCTGGCCGAGCTGCAGACCGTACAGGCCGCCGACGAGCTCATCCGCCCGATAAGTCTCCACCGAGTGGCCGAAGCCTCGGGCGTGCAGTTGCTCGTAGGAGGCGATCATCTCCGCGTTGAGCCAGGTGTCGGGCCCCGAGCGGCGCGGCGCGGCGCATGCGCGGATGGTGGCGCCGAAGGCGTGGTCGGTGCGGGTCGTGAAGCGGCCGCTGCGCAGGGTCTTCCTCAAACTGCGCGAGCAGTTGAATTCCTCGGGAAACAACACCATGCGCGGGTCGGGAGACCACCAGAGAATCGGCTGCTGCGCCGAATACCACGGGAACACGCCGCGCTCGTAGGCGGCCAGCAGGCGCGCGGGACTCAAGTCACCGCCGGCGGCGAGCAATCCCGGCGGTTCGCGCAGCGCCTGCTCCAGCGGCGGGAACCAGGTCGGATCCGCCTGCTCGCCCAGCCACACGAGCCTGCTCAGAGCTGCAATTCCTCTTCCGGTGCGCGGTGGTAGGGCACGTGCTCGTTGACGGCGGCCGCGTAATGATCGACGCCCCGGGCTTCGCGCGCGGCAAAGTCTCTGATGGCCGCAGCGAAGCGCGCGTCGACCACGAAGTGCGCCGAACTCATCATGGTCGGCACGAATCCGCGCGGAACCTTGTGCTCGCCCTGCGTGCCCGGTTCGAAGCGCTGCAGCCCCTTCTCGATGCAGTATTCGATTCCCTGGTAGTAGCAGGTTTCGAAATGCAGGCTGTGGTAATTGCCGCCCGACCCCCAGTAGCGGCCGAACAGTGCATCCTCACCCACGAAAAAAATCGCCGCGGCGATGGGTTCGGCGCCGATGCGGGCGAGCTTGATCATCAGCCGATCCGGCATGAGCGCCGCGATCCGCTTGAAGAAATTCAAGTTGAGGTATGGATCGTGTCCGTGGCGGTAGAACGTGTCCGCATAGAACCCGTACACCGTCTCCCACAGCGCGTCGTCCAAGTCGCCGCCGTGCAAAGTGTCGAACACGATCCCGGCCTCGGCGACGCGCCGGCGTTCGCGCTTCGCCTTCTTGCGTTTCTCGGCGGTGAAGGTGGCGAGAAACGCGTCGAAGGAGTCGTAGCCGCGGTTGTACCAATGAAACTGACAGTCGCGGCGCAGTATCAATCCCGCCGCCTGCAACCCGCCGACATCCTCCTCGCTCGGGAACAGCACGTGCCAGGAGGAGAGCCCTTCGCTCTTTGCGTAATCGCTCGCGGTCTTGATCAGCAGGTTGGATGTCGCCGCAGCGCCGGCGCCGCCGTCGGCACCCGCGCCGCCGACCAGCAGGCGCGGCCCGCGCACCGGCGTGAACGGCACGGCGCACAATAACTTCGGGTAGTAGGGCAGGCCATGCTGCGCATACGCATTGGCCCAGGAGAAATCAAACACGAATTCACCGCGCGAATGCCCCTTGCGGTACAGCGGCATCGCGCCGACGGCAACCCCGGCGGAGTCCTCCAGAATTAAATGCGCAGGCGTCCAGCCGGTGCGCGGCACCGCGCAGCCCGATTCCTCGATCGCCAGCAGGAACTCATGCCGCAAGAATGGCTGACTCGTACCGGCGAGTGCGTTCCAACTCGCCGCGTCGATTTGCGCGATGTGCTTTAAGAACCGTGCGCGCGGACGGCTCACGCGTGGGCGGCGCGAGGCTTGATGTGGGGCTCGGCTTCGACCCGTTCCAGATATTTGTCGGCGTCGAGCGCGGCCATACAGCCGGTGCCCGCGGAGGTGACGGCTTGCCGGTACACGTGATCGGCGACGTCGCCGGCGGCAAACACGCCCGCGATGCTGGTCGCGGTCGCATCGCCGTCGCTGCCGCCCTTGACCACGATGTAGCCGCCGCGCATCTCGAGTTGCGTCTCGAACAGCTGGGTATTGGGTTGGTGGCCGACGGCGATGAAGACGCCGTCCACCGACAGCGAGCGTGTCGAGGTCGACGCCGCTGCGCCGTGCGCTGTCAATGCGCCGTGCGCGAGGTTGCGCAGGCGCACGCCGGTCACGCCGTTGTCATCGCCCAAGATCTCATCGACGGCGTGGTTCCAGAGGATCTTCGCCTTGCCCGCCGCTTCGAGCGCGAACAGACGGTCCTGCAGGATCTTCTCGGCGCGCAGCTTGTCGCGGCGATGCACGAGCGTGACGTGCGAGGCGATATTGGTCAGATACAACGCCTCCTCGACTGCCGTGTTGCCGCCGCCGACCACCGCCACCGCCTTGCCGCGGTAGAAAAAACCGTCGCAGGTCGCACAGGCGGAGACGCCCTTGCCGCGAAACAATTCCTCGGACGGCAGGCCCAAATATTTTGCCGAGGCGCCGGTGGCGACGATCAGCGCGTCGCAGGTGTATTCGCCGTTGTCGCCGAACAATCGGAAAGGCCGGTGGCGCAACTCGACGCGATTGATGTGGTCGAACACGATGTCGGTGTTGAAACGCTCCGCGTGACGGCGCATGCGATCCATCAGCGCGGGCCCCTGCAGGTGTTCGACATCCCCGGGCCAGTTGTCGACATCGGTGGTGGTCATGAGCTGGCCGCCCTGCTCGAGGCCGGTGATGAGCAGCGGACTGCGATTCGCCCGCGCAGCATAAACGGCCGCTGAATAACCCGCGGGTCCGGACCCCAAGATGAGGAGACGACTGTGCCTGGCGACGCTCATGTATAATTTGCCTCTCTAATCGACTGCCTTCATCGGTCTCATGGTAAGTAAATCCGCGGGAAATATCATTAAAGGTCTCGAATTGAGCGAGGCGGCTTCACAGAAGAAGCTCAAAGCCAACAGCCGGCTCTCCGCAGCCGTGGCGCGCTCCTTGCGCGAAGGCACGCTGTGGGTGTTGGCGGCGCTCGCATTGATCATGTTGCTGGCGCTCATCTCCTACCATCCGCACGACCCGACCTTTGCGGATACCGGTGAACCGGGGCCCGTGGGCAATTGGATCGGCCCGGTGGGCGCCTGGTTCGCGGGATTTTTCCTGTTCCTGTTCGGACGCCCGGCGTATCTGTTTCCACTGATGCTGGTCTATGCGGGCTGGCTGGTGCACAAAGAGCACTCGCTGCCGGACGCCCGCTCGCGCATCAATACAATGCTGCGCGCCTTGGGGTTCGTGCTCACGCTGGTCACGAGTTGCGGGCTGGCGACGCTGCACTGGAGCGGCGCCGCGCTGCCCAACAGCGCGGGCGGCGCGCTCGGCAACCTCGCGGGCAGCGGCAGCGCACAGGGCTTGAGCTTCCTCGGCGCGACACTGATGCTGCTCGGCCTGTGGCTCGCGGGTGTGGCCCTGTTCCTGGGCGTGTCGTGGTTTGAAATCATGGACCAGCTCGGCTCCGCAGTGTTGCGGGCCATCGATTGGGTGCAAACCCGCCGCGATGCGCGCCGTGAACTCGCCACGGGCAAGCAGCGCAAACAGGTACGCCAGGAAGTGGTGCGCGAGGAGCAGAAAAAAGTCGCCAATCGGCCGCCGCCGCGCATCGAGGCCCCCGCGCCGGTGCCTGAGAAGAGCGATCGTCTGGAACGCGAGCGCCAGGTGCCGTTGTTCGATGCGCCGCAGTCGAGCGAGTTGCCGGCGCTGTCGCTGCTCGATGAGGCGGGCGCGCGGGAGCAGTCCTATTCCGACGAGGCGCTCGAGGCCATGTCGCGACTGGTCGAGCTCAAGCTGCGCGATTTTGGCGTCGAAGCGGAGGTGGTGGCGGTGCTGCCGGGACCTGTGATCACCCGCTTCGAGTTGCGGCCCGCGGCCGGCGTCAAGGTGAGTTCGATCAGCAATCTGTCCAAGGACCTGGCGCGCGCGCTCTCCGCCATCAGCGTGCGGGTGGTGGAAATCATCCCCGGCAAGTCGGTGGTCGGTCTCGAGATCCCGAACGAGAAGCGTGAAATCGTCACCCTCGGCGAGATCATCAAATCCAAGCCCTACGATGATGTGGGTTCGCCGCTGGCGCTCGCCCTCGGCAAGGACATCGGCGGCGTGCCCATCGTCGCCGATCTCGCACGGATGCCGCACCTGTTGATCGCCGGCACGACCGGGTCCGGCAAGTCGGTCGGCATCAACGCCATGGTCTTGAGCCTGTTGTACAAGGCGACGCCCGAACACGTGCGCATGATCATGATCGATCCGAAGATGCTGGAACTCTCGGTGTACGAGGGTATTCCGCATTTGTTGTCGCCCGTGGTGACCGACATGAAGCAAGCCGCCAACGCGCTGCGCTGGTGCGTGGCGGAGATGGAGCGGCGCTACCAACTCATGGCCATGCTCGGTGTGCGCAACATCGGCGGCTTCAACCGCAAGGTCAAGGACGCCGCGGAATCCGGCAAGCCCATCAAGGATCCGATCCGCATGCAGAAAATCGTCCAGGGCGTTCCCGGCGTGGTGGCGGAAGACGTGCCGGATCTGACCTCGCTGCCGTTCATCGTGGTGATCATCGACGAATTGGCCGATCTGATGATGATCGTCGGCAAGAAGGTCGAGGAGCTGATCGCACGGCTCGCGCAGAAGGCGCGTGCGGCGGGCATCCACCTCATTTTAGCGACGCAACGGCCGTCGGTCGATGTCATCACGGGGTTGATCAAGGCCAACATCCCGACCCGCATTGCATTTCAAGTCTCCGCCAAGGTGGACTCGCGCACGATTCTCGATCAAAGCGGCGCCGAGTCCCTGCTCGGCCACGGCGACATGCTGTACCTGCCGCCCGGCACGTCCATTCCCACCCGCGTGCATGGCGCTTTCGTCTCCGATCAAGAGGTGCATCGGGTGGTCGCCGCCCTCAAGGCGGCCTCGCCGCCGGTTTACATCGATGAGATCCTGGAAGGTCCGCGCAATCCGATTCCCGGATTTCCGTCGGACGACGAGGAGGCCGGCGAGGCCGGCGTGGTCGACGCGGAGGCGGACCCGCTCTACGACGAAGCGGTGCGCATCGTCACCGAGTCGCGCAAGGCCTCGATCTCCGGCGTACAGCGGCGCCTCAAGATCGGCTACAACCGTGCAGCACGGTTGGTCGAGGCCATGGAAGCGGCGGGCCTGGTCGGGCCGCTGCAGTCCAATGGGGCGCGCGAGATCTACGGCGCCGCGCCGCCCGAGGAATGAGCACCATGGTCCATCGCGTACTGGCGGCGGTGTCGAACGCGCGGGGCGGCGCGTTGCTGGGCTTGTTGCTGTTGCTCGGCGCCGTGAATGTTCGGGCCTCGCCGACGACGGAAGTGGACAAGTATCTGGCCGGTCTCGCCACCTGGTCGGCGGATTTCAAGCAGACCATCGACGATGGCCACGGCAAGATCATGCGCGCCGCCGCCGGCCGCCTGTATCTGCAGCGGCCGGGCAGGTTTCGCTGGGACTACACGGAGCCCTCCGAGCAGCTGGTGTTGGCCGACGGCAAGCAGATCTGGTTCTACGACAAGGATTTGGCGCAGGCCAACGTGCGCGATATGGATGCGGCTCTCGCCAGCACGCCGGCGAGCCTGTTGTCGGGCAGCGGATCGGTGGGAACCCAATTTGACGTCACGTCGATGCCGCCGAACGGCGGGCTCGTCTGGTACCAGCTCATCCCGAAGCACGCGGATACCGATTTTCAGCTGGTGCGCATCGGCTTCAACAAGGGCGAATTGGCATCGATGTTTCTCGCCGACAAGCTGAATCAAATCACCCAGTTGACCTTTTCCAATGCAAAGCGCAACGAGAAATTCGCGCCCGATTTGTTCGTTTTCGTGCCGCCGCCGGGCGTGGACGTGATCGGACGCGCCGCCCAGTGACGGCCGGCCCAGCGAAGACCGGCGCAGCGAAGACCGGCGAGGATAGGCGCGCTGACGTGAAGGTGAGCGACGGCACGTACCGCCCGCTGGCCGATCGCTTGCGTCCCCAGTCGCTCGACGAGTTCGTCGGACAATCGCATTTGCTGGGCGAGGGCGCACCCTTGCGCCGCGCGTTGGAGTCGGGGCGGCCGCACTCGATGATTTTGTGGGGTCCCCCGGGGACGGGCAAAACGACGTTGGCCCGTCTGGTGGCCAGCGCCTCGCGGGCGGAGTTCATCGCACTCTCGGCGGTGCTCGCCGGCATCAAGGACATTCGCGCGGTGGTGGAACAGGCCAAGAGCATGCGCGGCACCCGCGACACGGTGCTGTTCCTCGACGAAATACATCGCTTCAACAAGTCGCAGCAGGACACGTTTCTGCCCTATGTCGAGGACGGCACCCTGATCTTCGTCGGCGCGACCACCGAGAATCCGTCCTTCGAGGTCAACAACGCGCTGCTCTCGCGCGCCCGGGTCTATGTGCTCAAGTCCTTGGATGCCGCGGATCTCAGCAAATTGATCGATCGGGCACTGGCGGATCCCGAGCGTGGCCTGGGCGAATTGAATCTGCACATCGATGCCGGCGCGCGCGAGTTGTTACTGGCGGCCGCCGACGGCGACGCACGCCGCATGCTGAATCTGCTCGAGACCGCGGCGGACCTGAGTGTGCCTGTCGCGCCTGACGCGGCGGATTTGCCGGCATCCGGCCGGCGACTCGACGTCGATACCGTGCGCGCGGTGATCGGCAGCACGTACGTGCGCTTCGATAAAGGCGGCGAGAACTTCTACGATCAAATTTCGGCGCTGCACAAGTCGGTGCGCGGCAGCGATCCGGATGCCTCGCTGTATTGGCTGTGCCGCATGTTGGCCGGCGGCTGCGATCCTTTGTATATCGCGCGCCGCGCCTTGCGCATGGCGAGCGAAGACATCGGCAACGCCGATCCGCGCGCCTTGACCCTGGCCCTGGAGGCGTGCGCGGTGTATGAACGCTTGGGCAGTCCCGAGGGCGAACTCGCCATCGCCCAAGCCATCGTGTTCATGGCGTGCGCCGCCAAGAGCAACGCCGTGTACACGGCGTATCAAGCGGCGACCGAGGATGCCAAGACCTTGGGGTCGCTCGAAGTGCCCCTGCACTTGCGCAACGCGCCGACCCGGCTGATGAAGGAGATCGGCTACGGCAAGGGATATCGGTATGCGCACGATGAGCCGGGCGGCTTCGCCTTAGGCGAACGCTATTTCCCGGACGAGATGCCGGACCGACGCTATTATGTGCCGGTCGACCGCGGCCTGGAGATCAAGATTGGCGAGGCGCTCAACGCGCGCCGCGCGCGACAATAGCGGGGCACGCGCCCGACAACAGCGGGCCGCCGTGCGCGACAATTGCGGCCCGACTTGAATAACGAGGAATTCCCGTGCTCGATCCGAAGCTGCTGCGCAGCGATTTGACCGGCGTCGCCGCCCAACTGGCGCGGCGCGGTTTTGCGCTCGACATCGCCGGGTTTGCGGCGCTCGAAGAGCAGCGCAAGGCCGTGCAGATCGAAGCCGACCGGCTGCGCGCCGAGCGCAACGCCAACGCCAAATCGGTGGGTCACGCGAAGGCCAAAGGTCTGGACGCCGCGGCCCAGCTGGCGATCGGCGAGTCCTTGGGCGAGCAGCTCAAGGGCGTGGAACAGCGCCTCGAGGCGATCCAGGCGGAGGTCTCGCGCCTCCAGCTGGATCTGCCCAATATTCTGGACTCGAGCGTTCCGGAGGGGCGGGACGAAGCGGCCAATGTCGAGGTTCGCCGCTGGGGCATGCCCAAACAATTCGCGTTCACGCCCAAGGATCACGTGGCGCTCGGCGCGAAGCTCGGAATGGACTTTGACGCCGCGGGGCAGATTTCCGGAGCGCGGTTCGTGGTGCTGACCGGAGGACTGGCGAGGCTGCATCGCGCCCTGGCGCAGTTCATGCTGGATCTGCATGTTCGCGATCATGGGTATCGTGAGGCCTACGTTCCGTATCTGGTGCACGGCGAGGCGCTGGTCGGCACGGGGCAGTTGCCGAAATTCGAGCAGGATTTGTTCGCGGTGCGCGGCGATCCGGGGTTCTTTTTGATCCCCACCGCCGAAGTGCCGCTGACGAATCTGGTGCGCGACCGAATACTCGAGCCGGAAGAGCTGCCGCTCAAGTTCGCGGCGCACTCGCCCTGCTTTCGCTCGGAGGCAGGCGCCGCGGGCAAGGACACGCGCGGCATGATCCGCCAGCATCAATTCGACAAGGTGGAGCTGGTGCACATCGTGCGGCCGGAGGATTCCTATGCGGCGCTCGAGGAACTCACGGGCCATGCCGAGAGCGTGCTCAAGGCGTTGGAACTGCCGTACCGGGTGTTGTCGCTGTGTGCGGGCGACACCGGTTTCGCTTCGGCCAAGACCTATGATCTCGAAGTGTGGTTGCCGTCGCAGCAGCGCTATCGCGAGATCTCATCGTGCAGCAACTGCGAGGCGTTCCAGGCGCGGCGGCTGCAGGCGCGATGGCGCAATCCCGCCACGGCCAAACCGGAACTCGTCCACACCTTGAATGGATCGGGGGTCGCCGTCGGCCGCGCCCTGGTTGCGGTGCTGGAAAACTACCAACAGGAGAACGGCACCATCGTCGTGCCGTCGGTACTCGCGCCCTATATGGGCGGAGTGAGCTTGCTGAAGTAAGGCGCCGCGGGTCGGAGGGGACCCGCGGCGCGCTGGAACTACCTTTCCGCGCCTGCCTTAGTTACGGCTGCCCATGGCGAGCCGCAGCACATACCAGAACATCAGGGCGATCGAGGCGAACAGCTGCATGGCAGCGGACACGTAACGATCTTCCGGGTAGTTGTGGATGATGTTCGAGGTGTCATACAGCACCGCGACGCCGGCAAAACCGATCATGGCCACCGAGAACCAGGTGCCGAGCTGGAACCCGAAGATGGCGCCGCCGATCATCGCGACCAGCGCCAGCACGCCGCCCCACATCAGCAACGCGCGCAGGAAGGAGAAATCCTTGCGCGTGCGATGCGCGACGAACATCAGGCCGCCGGCGCCCAATGCAGTCACCAGCGTGGCACTGTCGATCGCGCCGGGCGCCTTGGCGTCGGCAATATAGAGCAGAGGTACGAAGATCAGTGCTTCCGCCACGACATAGGCGCCGTACGCGAAATATTGCATCCCGATCGATGAGCTGGTCTGCGCGGTGCGCGACGCCAGCCAGCCGGTCAGCATGAAGGCCCCGAGGATCAGGAACCAATTGAACCCGAGCATGAACTGCGCGATTTGCCCGGCAAGACCGGACTCGAACAGTCCCAGCTCGACCAAAATGAAACCTAAGATGCCTCCTACCAGATGAGTGTAGGTGCGCGTGATGAACACGGCCCGGCTGTCCGCCTGCGTGCCGCGAAAGGCTGCATTGTTGCTAGGAAAATTCGCCATAACGTCCTCCAATGATGCTCGACGGCTTATTTTAGCATCCCGCATCGCAGCGGCGTGCCGATTTAGCCCGGATGCTGCGCACAATGAGGGCGAACGGCGGCCGTTCAATAGCGCCGACGTCACTGCTTTTTCTCGCGCGCGCCTGCGAAGCCGGTCACGCCGGAAGCCTGTCGCGCCGGCTAGCGGTCCAGGTCGCGCAGGCGGGCAGGTCGTGTCAGGTGTATTGCATCGATTCCA
>Ga0209611_10011846_pt1 | contig 12422 bp, 8 predicted proteins | sample S1TSphgellanicum_3_FD_187693 | JGI IMG/M metagenome (GOLD analysis project Ga0209611, IMG submission 187693) | Host-associated microbial communities from peat moss isolated from Minnesota, USA - S1T2_Fc - Sphagnum magellanicum MG (SPAdes) (version 2) | ecosystem: Host-associated > Plants > Peat...
AGCCTCCCTCCTGCAACCCTTTACAACATCAGATGCATTATTGTACTTTTAAAATTTCGTCTAGAAGATTAGGCAAACCCTCCTGGCAATGTCCTGAATCCTAAGTCATCTATTCTTCAAAGTCAAGCACCTACAACATGGTACAGACTGAAGCACCTACGAGACTACAAAATCAACACCCTACAAGGTCTAGTGGAAGAGAACTAGAAGAGAGCAGGGCTTTTTTTCCACATTACTGAAGTACGTCCACTGCAGAGGATCCTCAGCATTCATTAGCACGAAATGGCAACTGTCCTAGGTGGGCTGTAGCATTTTTACAAAAGTGCTGTTACAAGTGGTGACTTAGGAAGTGACTCTTCCTCGATGTGGCTAATTTAACATTTTTATTTCGAAAAATGGCGAAAAACCCCTGAAAATCACAATATTTTCATTTTTTGAAAAACATTCGCCAACTTGCGAGAATTTCACCTTTGCACACATTGGAATGAACCCTTTCATGGAAAAGTTCCACAAGGAGTTAGGAGAGTCTGAAAAGGGTCACTTTAGAAAAGGGTCCAATGGTCAAGAGTTTTAAATTGGTCTCAAGGCCTTTAGATGAGGGTCCAAGACCAAGACAAATCAAATTGTGACTTTGTTTACATGGCATCATTTTAAAGGGAAAACCGATTGGTCCGGACCCAAAAAAGTGCTTCAAGAAGAGCTCATGGGTAAGCTCAGGTCCAAGGTTGTTCATCGTTTTTGTTTGTTTATCTTTTCCACTATTTTTTTTCAAATTCTGTGAATGGAAGACATGCTATGGTTTGAGGACACTGGTGAGAGTACATCAACTCTCCCACTTTTGACCAATTCTAAAGTTGACATGATTGGTTTTATGAATCTTCACAAGATGGCTCCTATAAAAATATCATTTTCACACCTTCAAAGTGCACAAAATGGAGGTCAATCATCATATTTCCATCTTGTCCAAGAGCTGCACATTACAATGCAACTACTTGTACAATCACTCTATGCACAGCTGTAGTAAAAAACAAAAGCCACCAATATCTTGTGCCTGTACTCATTCATTGTGTGTAGTAGGAGTAAAAAGAAGAAGAAGAAAAAAAAAAACCCTGGAAAAAAAAAAAAAAAAGACCAGAAAAGAACTTAATCATCTCACATGTCAATCACACATTTTTTATATTTGAATCCTCAAATTGGACCCGAAGCCTTTAGACATGCTCATTATAGCTTAGAAAAAAATGTTTTTCTTAAGGTGAAGAAGCTTCCAATTCAAGGTTCAATTTGCTTGAAGTTGGTCCCTGTACCCTTGTCTAAAGGGACCCTAATTCTGGCTGCGTAACAAAAATATTTTGAACTTCAACTTGCACCAGTTTGCACCTGGCAGATACCAACCATGCTCAAAATTCTTCCATTTCCTCTCATTAGGTACACAAGTTTGTTTACCGTAGAATTTGTATTATTGCCAAATTATATGCAGCCAAGAAAATCAAATTACAGGGAAAAACACAGAAAACTTGGCCTTCAAACTGGGTCTTCAAATATCTTTGTGACAATACCCGTCATTTCACTTTCATACCTACTAGTCACCTAGGTAGGTACCTACCAAGCATACCCAACCATACCTACTTGCTTGGTCATTAATATGATTGAGCCCCCCATTTTCCCATTGCAATGTTCAAATGAAAAAAAATGCGGGTATTGCATTTCCCTTGGATTTTGTTCACACAAGCCACTTGTAATGCCCAGATGAAAATAATTACACCTACCTGAATAAAGGCTTTGTGTTAAGGGAGTATTCTATTGAAGGCATGGACAATTGTGGGATTTCATTTAGCCAATGTTCCATTTGAATGCAAAAAATGCAAGTATTGAAAATTTGAACAATGTCCACTACCGTGATTTCCCTTGTTGGTCTACCTCTATTTTGGCCTAATTAAATGCATATTATACCAATCCAAGTAGAGTTTATTTAATTTAAGCCCCCAAATGTATACCTAATCTTTGGCCTTTGGGTTTGCTAAATTTTTATGGCACTAAATATTTGGGGCATCTCAATTTTAATAGAATATGGACCAAAAAATATTTAGATAGGATTTTATTTTATATCAAACCCTTCACCTCCACATATATGGATAAGATCATTTCATTTTTTCTCTTTTCAAGGAAAGGCAAGCCCACTCTTAACTTAAAAGAGGTATGAATAATAACTCTTTTTTAGCCTTTGATGATTTTTGGTAAAAGTGGATTTCATTCTTGCAGAATTATTCCACATTACCATAGCAACATATTTGCATTACAATATGCACACATTCATAATTTATGCCTTGATTCTAAACACACTTGACTCTGCAATTCATTAAAACACTAGACTCATGGTTATTTCATATAACTAAAATCTACACTTTAGAAAACAATGTAGAAAAAATTCAGAAACAAGATTACAATTCATTTCACTACGTTTTTTATACTATAGAAAATTCACACAATATGGATATGGAAATCACTATAAAAGTTTGTACTTCTTTGTTTTATTGAAAACTTAATTAGAATTACAACAAAATTCCATGTTCTGTTGAAATGAAATCCAAACAACAAAATAAAATTTGCAATATAACAAAAACGAAATTTGTGGTTTTCTACTACAAAAGTATCTATAGCTATATTTACACCCCAAAATTATGTGTCTAATAATGAAATATTTTTCCATAGAAATCCCATCTTTGGGTAGTCCCAAGTCACATCATCATGATTCAAAACCAACAAGAATTCAAAATTCAAATCTACAATGTTCCATGATTAATCCCTATCCAAAATGTATTGTTTATCCATAACCATGTAATCATCCTATCCCTTTAACAAATTTTAATTATAATACCATAGCCTAGGGTTGGTTTTTAAATGGCCAAAACGATTTTTTTTTTGGTCCAAAAATTAATTCACTTTTAAAATTTGAAACTATTGAATTTTTCATGATCCATTATGATATTGTCATATGAAAAATGAAATTATTTAGAGTGTAACCTATGATAATTATGATGATTTTCAACATGCCAATTTCATATTTTCACAAAAATTCATTTCACTATTTTGACAATTATTTTATGTCAAATTTGATCTTAGGGTAAGGTATTTGTACTTTTTCATTGTGTTTGCCCAATGAATTAATTATATGCTTATTTTATATTTATTTATGCATTTATTTTATTAGAATGTATTTTTCCATTGGTGTTTGTTTATTTATGGTTTGTCCCCCTTCCACCATTAACCATCCACCCCCACTGCATAGGGTGAGTTTAGGGCATAGGGTATGGAGATTTACATTAGCATAATTTTTTAATTTATGTTTTTTGTTTTAAATGTGATCACATGTTTGATGGGGTCCACAATGCCTATTGCTCATAAAATATTTGGGGTTTAAAGTTGAGGGTTTTAGGTGTATAACCCAAAGAGATGCAAGCTTAGCCGACTATCCTAACACAATGCCATACCTCACATAATAGGTACCATAAAAACTTATTATACATCTTTTTCATATTGTTTATTCCAATAGGTTTTGTTTTGTGAATGCCAAATTGGATGGCCAAAAAATGTCATGTTTTTCCTATAGGGTATAGAAGTTGAATATTAGGCACCATGGTATTGGTGGTTTCAATTATGTGATTCGTGGATAGAAAATGCCATGATTGTGATAATGAAGATATTATAATTTATAGTATAATGGGTGTCATAAAAACAATCCAGATTAGAGATTTTTTTTCATCATGCATTTATTTAATGATGACCATGCATATACCATGCAATTAACCTTTTTCATGTTTATTGTTGGGATAGAATATTGAAGGCATTTCTAGGAAGTTCAAAGACATGGGTCGAGCTGCCAAGGCCAAAGTATACAAATCCAAAACCCAACCAAGCCACCATTTTCCAATGTGGACTTGGTGTGGGTTTAGGGTGAACACCACAAGGGTTCAAACAAGAATTCCATTTGATGTGGGATCCATCCCATGCCCACATGTCCAAGACTTCTTAGAGGGCGAATGAGGCAAACTTTGTACCCCAATGGAGCAGAACATCGAAAAGAACATGCATGCACAAAAAGATGTCAAAAACCCCACAATTAGGCACCACCTTGGGCATACTTGATATGTATCACATGAGGGTATTACCTTCATTTGCTTGTTATTTACTATAATTGTAATACAAAAAATTGGAATGCAACTTTTCCTTAATTGATTGAATGCAATGTAAGTATGAATGTAGGTATGGTCTGGAGATCATTGTGGTGATTCAAATCATACTAGTTCCATCAAACATGGTTGTTTAGCGACATTCTTGGTCAAGTGATTATATGCACAACTAAAGGTGGTGGAGATATTTTTTTATCATCGTGCTCATACTCGCATTAAGGGTGAGCTCACACATGGCCAAAATCATCTTGAATTTGTAGTTTGGATATCATTCTATGTTCCCTAAATGTTCCAAGTTCTTAAGAACCACATTTGGACCCAATTGAGCTTGGGGCGCACAATGAAATAAATATACAACAAACTCAAGGCAATTTGGTGGGCATGGGTCAATGTGGGGGAGTCCATGATGAAGGATGATTTCATTCAACAAAATGACATCACCTCTATCAACTAGAAGCATAAGGAAAAAAGTTTGTGGTTGCATGCCAACCCCGCCATCTCAATTCAAACTTGGGCATATAGTCATTAGGATGATGTTTTATTCTAGGAAGCAACAGATATTGGTAGGATTCAAGCACCATTCACCATTGGCACCCACCACATTGGAATCAATGCTCACATGGGGGCACAATGAAGCAATTTCAATGGATGCAACTTTTGGTGGTAATGATGTGAAATTCCACCTCTTCATTTTAATGGTGTTCGATTCACATTGGACCAAGATCCTAGTTGCATGGATCATCATTTCCTGACAAACACAAAATGATTTGATAGAATGGTTAGCCCCATTAAATGTTAAAATCTTTTCAAGGATGCTTGGTTGGAAGCTTGCGTGTTTTATTGTTGATGACACCCCACAAGAATTGGCGGCATTGTGGTGATTACCAACACATTTCCTAATACATTCCAAATACACCTTGATGACTTCTATTGGTATTCATGATGTATGATTTGTAACCATGAGATTTTGCTAATACACATGTTGTTGGGTTGTATAAAGTTGTTTAGAGCTAGGAAATGCTCCCAATTTACATATGTGCATGGCATGTTTTAAAGGCATGGTGGTTGCGTGCATTAGAGAAGAATAAAAATGTGGTAGTGTGTTGAGCAATCTTGGACAACCTCCATGCTATTTTGTATGTGATGATTAACCTTGGCAAAAACATAAAAACTTCAAGGCACATGGGAGAAAGAAGGTCATGGCCAATTTTGAATAACATAAGCTGGGAGATGTTTAGACACGATATTTTTGGGTGTATTATCCCATCCTTGGGTCCATTCATAGTAACAGGAGCCATGGGTTCTAAGGTCAGAATCCTTACCAAAGACTACATTTTACACATGTCCTACATGGATTAGTCTATTAAATACCAAAACTATATTTTAAATGTAATTTCTAGAACTAAATATCAATATTGTAACCAAACATGACCTAAATTATAATAAAAATTATTATCTTTTGCATGAGAACCTAGATTATAGTCAAATGTACACTTTTGTTTTTAACCATGATTATAAATTTTGAACCTTTTGAACCATTAAAGATGTTCATAATCATAATTAACAACATTCATTCCAAGGATTCAATACATGTGAATTTAAAAATATAAACACATGTGGCACTTCTTATGAAGTATATTAAAGTCCATAATAAAATTGGGAATATTTGGTGAATGTTTGAGTAAAAAAAATCACGTTCAAATTTTATAGTCCTTAAAAAAAACCCTATCAACAAGTGTTTTGTGTATGCCAAAGGATTCTAATAACATAATGAAATGACTCCAAATTTGTAAGATATCAATTTCATGCATAAATAAGCAAAACCCCAAAATATGAACAAATAATTCATTATATATAATTATTGGTGATTTCTCAAAATAGTTGAAAAGTGTGGTTTTCATTATATCAACAAGTGATTTAACTCCTTTTATTGTCAATGGACCCCCTTGGTAAGTGTTCATCATGTACTTAATTATCCATCTCATTACTATTTTTTGTTCATACTTGAATCTATAATGTTCTAGGTTTACTTACCTAAATATATCATTGGTGCTTTGGTTTTAGATTTGTGGATGGTTGGACTTCAACAGGTGTTGCATTCCAACCTAGATACACAAACATTGATTGAGTCCTACCATGGTGCATTGAAGAGATGGTTTGCCATTGAGACAAAAAGGTTTAATGGTCGACATATTGACTGGTTGGTGTGGTAGCTATCAACCATTGTGGCTTGGCATTATATGCACACATTTGAAATGAAGAAACATAAGATCATAAATAAGAATGTTTTGGAGCACATCACATAGGCAAGTGTGGAAAAGGTGTTGTTGATTTAAAATGCCAACGTGAAGTGGTTGTCATTGGAATCTAAGGGTGTTTGGACCGTGATGAGCCAAGGGACTCCCAACCAAATGTATGAAATTAAACACCCATTTAAGGAAATGAAAGTGGACATTGTGTGGAAATTTATGTAAGCACCAAATCGCAATTTTATTTTGGCTTACACATATGTCATTGTAGACATCATCCTTTACTATTGTGGGACATGGTACGACATTGACTGAGGAGGATTCAAAGCCATGTTCATAGACCCTCATTTGTTGGACAACAATTCCAACGCATTTAATGATGATGAAAGGCCGGATTGAGTTATTAATGGGGAGGGGGTTGTCGATATTGGTGGGCTTACTTCTTTAGGTGATGACATTTCAATCGTTAATGATGTGAAGGTGCTTGAGGCCCAAACATGCTCCTATGTAACGAATAATGGACCAATTAAAGGATACCATGTGAGACATCACAAAGGAGTGTATAGAAGGTGGGGTTGCACTTTGCATCCATGCAACATCACTCTTCAAAGTGGTATGTGCCAAGGTTCACACAAATTGTTTGAGGAAGGGTTATGAATCCTTGTATCTAGGCACAATCTTCAACCGGGCGGAAGACGACATGGGTTTTTTTGTCAAACGGAGGAAAGATTGGCATGAATGGATGGTTGCACACAAATTTGTTTGTACTTCTAGAACTCCTGATGTTTAGTGATATTGCATGTATGCATTTTAATGCACTTTTTAGTGGAAAAATCGCAAATAAAGTATACACAATTTTGAATGTGTGAAAAATGGGTTTAGAAGTCCAATGGTCATAGGGTTTTACATCATAATAAGCCATTACCTTAGGTTCACACTCATGAAAAATTATGAATGTGCCATGAAAGATGAGTATGGGGGAGTTTTTTTATAGCTTTTAAGGCTTGAACATTCTCATCTTGACAATTAAAGATTTCCTAGTGCTTAATGTGAATATTGATAAATAGTGATACTTGCATTACCAATGAACGAAATATTGTAATTTGGAACCACCTGGCGCTATGGGCGTATTACAAGCTTTTATGATGTAATGATATTTGCATAATACCCACAGCCTATGTTGGCATAAGGCTTCATGTCTGTGTTTAGGGTATAACCTACACACCAATGTGGTCTAATGATTTTGTAATACCCCAACGATGTGTGAATAGATAGGTGATCATTTGACATAAGGGTATTACATTGGATTTATGTGGTTAAGTCCCATTGCAATACTTCCATTATCAAGAGCTAAAAGCTTCTTAACACAAAATAAGACATTTGGAAACTCTTAAAATTATTCCCTCTACGTTAGGGATATCCATTGCCATTGTAATACCTACATTCATGTTTGTGTTGCAGGTTTGGGTGCACATATGCCAAAATATTTAATATATGATATAAATTAATACAATATAATCATATTACTTGTTATTACATTGATATCAATTTTATGTTATTATAATTATATGTATAATATAATATAAGAATTATATATAGGTTTATTGCTTTATTTCCCATCTAATGAATGGTCAAAATTGTGTAGTTTAATATAACATGTAACATCATTATAATATATATTAAAAAAGATATGTTACTTTTAAAATATTATTAATCATTATATATAATCCTAAATAATTTCAATTTGATTCTACATGTGTAAAATAATCATTTCATCATATTGAAATAATATTAAATTATCAATATATATTAGGATATATAGTTATAAATTATAATTTAATCATTAATTTAATTTTAAATAATAGATTATTCAATAAATCATATTCAAATTAATAATTAAAATGGACTTCTAAATTAAATATTCTAATTTTAATGTTGGTTCATGGCATGTTATGTAAAAAAATTGATTTGTTGGGGGTATTGCGTGGGTGAAAATTTGAAGTGGCCTTGAGGGTTTTCACATATGATGCCTTTGACCCATGGACCAATTTTGCAAGGTCATCATCTCTTTCCACTAGTGGAATTCAATACTTAGGGATGGATCCATTGCCCCATTTCAAGATGCCAAGGAGTCATAAAAGTTGACTAGGAGCTAGTTTCACGGAGGTTGGTTTGGGTAATTCAAGATGTCACAATGTTTCAGCTTGAAGGTGGTCCCACTTAGAGTGGCCCCGCATTTTGCCCAATCAATGGCCTTGTGCTCATTTTAGTGGAGACAAACCAAGGGGTTGCCCAAAATCTTCTTGTTCATCTAAGCATGGTCTTGTTGGCATAAACCTTTGGGCTAAGTAGATGGACAACCAAACCTACTCGGCTATACATGCATGTCATGGTGCTTTGCCAAGTGTCAAACAAGGAGCCATGTGGCCAAATATGTGGCTAGACAGCCAACCACCTTGCATACCCCACTTTGCCCATGGAAAGTTTGAGTTTTCATCTACAAGGAAGACAACATCAATAAAGGGCATTAAATGATGAAAGTATTGCATGCAGCCCAATGAATGGACTGTTGGAAAAAATGAGGGTATTGCGTACACACCATTGAGCTAATTGTTAAATGCAATTAACATCATTGAAGCATGGCGGTTATTGAATAAAAAAATTTAGACAAAAAAAAAATTTGCCCAAAGCATGGGGATATTGCATGAAAAAAATTGGCCAAAAAAACCCCCACCTTCCTTCTCACATGAAGGAAGGTGGGGTGGGGGGTTTTTTAACATTAGTGTTAACCAAATTGGTCACTTTGAAAAAGGACAAAAATTAAGAGTAAGTGAAGTGAAAAATTGCAATGCAAATTAATAGTAGCCAAATTGGTGACCTTTAGCAACTTGACCTTCAACCACCATAGTCGATGGTAATTTGATTGTTGCATCCACAATAGATTTTTCAATTTCCACTAGTAGAACACCCTTTTTTTCCAATTACATTTCCAATTCCTTTTCAATTATAATTTTTAGTTGAAAACAACAAACTTAGTTGCAAAATATTATTTGCAACTAAAAACCATGGCAATCAATAAGTAGAAGTTGAAAGTGACATTCCAATTGAAAACCTTAACCACGCGTCAACACCACATCAATCACAACTTCAAACCATTTTAGTTGTGAATGCCATCAACTATTATAATTGAAAATCATTTTCAACTTGAATAATAGGGTGGATGAACGATGACATTTCATGACGTCATCACTTTTGTATTTCAATATTAAAATAGAAATTAAATTTAAATATGAATCATCCAATTTAACAAGGGAGGATATTTTAACACGTGGATTAAAGAGACATTGACATGTGGCAGTGATAAACTATTTAAAAACTAAATATTGTTGATAAATAACATTAATTTAATTCATCCATCTTGCATCCAATAGGATTTTGACATTTGGACATAAACTTAATATTTCATTAAGCCTAAGTACCTACCTATTTGATTGAATTTAAGTACCTATGTAGGTAAGTAGGTAAAATATTTATTTACTAACCTATGTTTAGCTAAGTAGGTAACTAAGCTACCCACCCATCAAAACCTATTTACTAAATAAACTAGTTTAAAATAATCCTATTTTATTTTTGGTTTAGTTTTTGGGGTCAAACCATTTTGATTGGTTCATCCCAAGTAGCATTTGTCTTATAAAAATGGTTGGTGCATCTAGTTATATAGTTTGTAAACTTGAAACATATGACAAAAAAATGGGTCAAACATTTTAATTACATCTTAATTGTAACTACTAGGATACACATGCTGATAATTTAAGGATAAAAACTTATAAATCTTTGCACATTGCTCTGTTGCTTTTGAAACTCAAAAACATTTTGTAGCCCTTTACTTTTGTGCATCTAATGCAACAAAAAATCGTTCAAATCGATCAAGGTTTGAGCAAGATATGTCTTTTCCAAGTGAAGGGAGTCATGGGCATGATGTGAATTGGCACATATGACCAGTTTGCATTTTGGAGCTTAAGATCTTTGGATGCCATTCCATTGTTTTCAAAGATTTTGTAAAGCTTCAGATGGGGCATTTAATGCAACAAAAATTGTTCAAATTGATGAAGGTTTGAACAAGATGAGTGTTCTCCAATTGAGGGCGGTCTTGGGGATGTGGGTTGACATATATGACCATTTGCATTCTGGAGCTTAAAATTTTTGGACGTCACTTAATATCTTTGCATCTCAATAAGGTTTGTAAAGCTTCAATTAATGCTTCCATAACTTTTTAAATTGTTTAAAATTTTAAAAAAATGAGCAAAAAATGAGCAAAAAATGAAATTTGAAAGTAAGGGGTCTAAAATGTTTTTCTTTTCTATTTGCTTGCTTCTTTGTTTTTGGAGTTTCAAGAAATATTGTAAATTTTCACTTAGTTCACCCATGGTCATGAAATGTTTTTCAGAAAAACAAAAAACTTCAAAAATTTGGTAAAGGTCTAGTGATAGGTGTGTCTACCCTATCCATTAGTTATGTTATACTAAGCTAATCCACCTACTAGTTATACTAAATATTAAACATAAAAATAAAAAACCTATTATCATCATTATTAAATATTTATAACAATAATAACTACTAATATTGATATTATTAAATTCATTTTGCTAGACATTAACTACTAATATTGATATTATTAAATTCATTTTGCTAGACATTAACTACTAATATTGATATTATTAAATTCATTTTGCTAGACATTAACTATAATTGTATTAATTAACAATTTCAAATAATATTATTAGTATTCAATAAATATTTAGCTATAATTTAACTTGTTATTTATAATTAATTATATAATCGATGGTAGTAATCATATAAAATAATACACAAATTTGATATTTAAAAATAAATATTCATTTTACAATATCTTGCTAAAAGACAGAGGAATCAACCCAGAAACTAAAACCAAACAACAACAGCTTGAACCAATGTTACATGGGTATTAGAATCTGCTACATATACTTACTGATTCTAACCTGGGGGTATATGCAATCACCCAGCAGGGGTGAAAAAAAAAACTAAAATCGGGACTTGGTGTAGAACCTAGGTTTTCAATTTTTTTGAAATTTTCAAAAAAAAGGCTTTTGTAACTGTCAGTTCTTTGCCAGTTGTTTCATGGAAACTGCTGGTTCTTTGATGTTTCCGACTAACCCAAACTGACAGTTCTCTAATTTTGATTTGTTTCTCAAAAACAAATCCATGGTTCTTTGATTCTGAAATATAAAATAAGCCAAAACAGTCGGTCATTTACAAAATCAAATAACTGCATCACTGGTTGAAACCCAGGACTAGTACCAACTCTCCACCAGAGCCTCCCTCCTGCAACCCTTTACAACATCAGATGCATTATTGTACTTTTAAAATTTCGTCCAGAAGATTAGGCAAACCCTCCTGGCAATGTCCTGATTCCTAAGTCATCTATCCTTCAAAGTCAAGGACCTACAACATGGTACAGACTGAAGCACCCACGAGACTACAATATCAACACCCTACAAGGTCTAGTGAAAGAGAAGTAGAAGAGAGCAGGGTTTTTTTTCCCACATTACCGAAGCAAGTCCACTATAGAGATCTTCAGCATTAATTAGCATGAAATAGCTACTGTCCTAGGTCGGCTGTAGCATTTTTACAAAAGTGCTGTTACAAGTGGTGACTTAGGAAGTGACTATGCCTCGATGTGGCTAATTTAACATTTTTATTTCAAAAAATGGCGAAAAAAAGCCCTGAAAATCACAACTTTTTCATTTTTTGAAAAACATTCCCAAACTTGCGAAAATTTCACCTTTGCACACATTGGAATGGACCCTTTCATGGAAAAGTTCCACAAGGAGTTAGGTGAGTCTGAAAAGGGTCACTTTAGAAAAGGGTCCAATGGTCAAGAGTTTTAAATTGGTCTCAAGGCCTTTAGATGAGGGTCCAAGACCAAGACAAATCAAATTGTGACTTT
>Ga0209611_10011847_pt1 | contig 12422 bp, 14 predicted proteins | sample S1TSphgellanicum_3_FD_187693 | JGI IMG/M metagenome (GOLD analysis project Ga0209611, IMG submission 187693) | Host-associated microbial communities from peat moss isolated from Minnesota, USA - S1T2_Fc - Sphagnum magellanicum MG (SPAdes) (version 2) | ecosystem: Host-associated > Plants > Peat...
TCCTTCAATTCTCTTTCCATATCCTGAAGCCAAAAGGTAGCAAATTGTTGTGTGCAACCAATTTCCAGGAGGCAGTCAGTGGTCACAAAACAAATCCAGAAGTGGAGGGTGAATTGATGAGAAATGATATTGATGCTAAACAGACACTCACTCACCTCATCCTTTTTTGATATGAGGACCACTCCGTCGGCTCCCAATGCCTTTGCAACTGACAAGCGCTCATTGTGAGTATCAGCAACTACAACCCGGAGGCTTCCAAAAGCCTTGGCACAGAGGAGAGTGACCAGCCCTATAGCACCTCCTCCAATGACCAACACTCGAGTGGCAGGACCAACATTACTGCGATTGCAGGTATGGACTGCCACACTCAGGGGCTCACACATTGCACCCTCCTCCAGTGTCACATTCTCAGGCAGCTTGAAACACATTCCTGCTGGGTGCACTACCTGTTTCAGACCACCAATTCAAACTACAACAGTTAAACCTGTGCTTTGGCTCTGTTTGGTAGGTTATTGATTGTGTGATCAGTATAACTGAAAGACTTCTGTGTGCAGTATACTGTTCAGGTTGATAAATTTATCTAGCATCTTTTTTGTGAAGGAATTCAACACAAGCATGCAGAGCATTTTGTTGATATAATTACCCAAAGGAAAACTCTTGATGGGGACCTCTATCTCAATGCCTGTCTTATGAGAGAGAGAGAGAGAGAGAGAGAGAGAGATTAAAACTTTATACCTGCTTAGCAAGCGCGCCTTGAACAGGTGGAGTTGCAAAGAATTTCATATCAGGGCACAGGTTATAAAGGCCTTGTTTGCACAGGGAACAAGCCCAGCAGGGAACACCAGGCTCCAGGGCAACACGGTCTCCAACTGCCAAATCTTTCACTTCACTGCCTATCTCTTCTACAACGCCTGCACACTCATGCCCTATCACCATGGGCTCCTTCACCACATAATTTCCAACCTGAAGGTGCTGCATTCTCCCCGCACCCTCCCATAGAGATTTTCAGACAGAGATTCTGTAGATTATATTCATTTGATTACATGTGCAACTGATTACATATGCAATCTTCATTGCTTTACGTATGCATATGTACTGATGACATGTACAGCTACTGTAAAGCACACAATATTCAGTGCCCTTCATGGGGATGTGTGTTGGTGTACCAACCAGCTCTTTCTATTGTATGTCTCACCACCAGAGACCAAAGTTCAAGCTGAATTTCAATGCTTACAACTTGGAAGATCTTCCAGTCACATACCTTGACATAGCCCACATCACTGCCACAGATGCCCACTGCTTTTATGGTCACTTTCACATCTTTTTTACCTGTTGTGCCAGTAATCCCCACTTTGCGAGCTCAGCAAATTGTAGTGGAGTATTCCCATTGACTAAATTCACAAAAGGACTTCTGAATCTCAACTCTCTATGAACAACAGAGATTGTTGATTCATGATGGATTTGTTATGAAGATTGTTGCAGGAAAAGCAGAAACTTGGCAAACTTGGAAAAAAGAAAGATAAATTGGAGCTGGAGAAGCAGTGCTGAGAACTAAGAAAGCTTGAATTTCAGTCTTTCATATCCAAAACAATGAGCAGATGTAAATGATCAATGCTCTCCAGGGATGATGTCTACAACCTTCCAACAATTTGTAGCTCAGCTCAGACAGCAACAAAGGAGCAGTACTTTGTGTGCACACATACACACAGAGGCTGGCTCTATAACCTTCCAACAATTTGTAGCTATACTTTGACAGCAACAAAAGGAAAGAGAGCGATTGGAGAGAGAGAGAGAGAGTCTGACCGACTGGCGGTAGCTTGTAAGGCTGCAATCTCAAATCGTCAATTCCAAAAACATACGCAGCCAAATTCTCAGCCCCGTCATCATCCTTGTTGAATTTCTTGCCAGTGTTTTCTGCACCGAACTCTGTACCACCGTTGCTCTCATGTGTCGCCACCTTGTGATCTGTTCCGGCTGCTCCTGCCATTGTAACCGTAGAACCGCGACTCTGGATCGCTGCTCCTGCTCTGCGCAACACGCAAAATTGCTGCTGTCTGCTAAACGGTGGTGTCACAGGAGGAGAAGGAGTTGCAAAAACAGGAAAAGAACAAAGATGAGATTGAAGGGATCTCACGGAATTCATACCTCTGCTCTGCGAGAGTAATATGAAGAAGCTCTTATGCTCTCCAGCTTCTTCCTCTGCTTCTTCTTCTTCTTCAATCACTCCCTTATACAATCAGCAAACAAGCAACAGAAACAGAAACCTTGAAGATCCTCGAGATTGCTTGCTTACGCACCTGAGCAATTGGCAACTGTCAATTGACGAGGACTACTACTAGTAACCAAGACCGCAACGTTGTTTAGTATTTTATTTTTCTTGTAAGGAACAACGATTGCAATGGCGGCAGCTGTCACGAATCTCCGCCAGCGCCAGACTAATCCGTGACGATGCGCGTCATCAAATCACGCTGCCAGTCATCAAAATGAAACAGATCGCCAGTCACATACCTATATATATGCATGTCACCTAAGAAGAATTCCCCATTTTGTGGACGATGCTTGCGTTTCTTTTCCCCCGATGAAGCTGCTTTTCATCGCCGATGCTGATGATGCTCGCTGCCTGGATCGGCCCTCGATGATGACACATGTATGGACTGGTGGTACACGGCATGTGAAAATCTAGTCATAGAAGAATTCGCTCGAAGATCGATGTACGCTCCTTTGGAAAGATTTTTTGGCATGGCGCTCACTTGCTGCAGCAGCAGCAGGGCTTTCCACAAGAGTTTCTTATACTCTTTTTTTTTTTGCAACTGCTGAAAGCCCGACAATCCAACTGTTCTATTCTCTGAATGTCGTCGGCCTGCGTGCCCGATCAAAGAGCCTGCATGCCCGATCAAGGAGCCTGCGGCCTGATCAAACCGTCTTCTTTACAGGGCTGGTTGCAAAAGGTGCTTGCTCTACCGTTGTGCGGTTGTTGGGTTCTAGAAGGAACCGCCGGTTCTGGATGCCAAAAACATTATAGAGCTGGTTCCGGTTCTGGGTAGGTTCTTAGCACTTTTGAGTGTAAACTGCAAACACTCCCAAGTGACCTCTCAAATCTGCCCCTAACCAGCTTGAAAATCTGCCCTCTCAAAACCACCACATCAAAAACCCTCCCCCAATGGACACTCCCTGAGCTGCAAAAATAGTTCCCGAATTTGTTCTTTTTCAGTCCTCAAAAATCACCCTAAACATCTCATAATACATACCCAGAATTTGTCCTATTTGTGCCCTCAAAAATCTTGCTCCAAAACCCAAAAAATTCGCCCCAAAACATCCCCAAATTTTGCCCTAACTTTGCCAAATTCAAGATGCCAAGAGAACTCATACAAAGTTGCATATCAAGAAAAATATTTGAAACCTAACATTATTTTTGGTTTCATCACATCTAATCCTAAGGTTTGGTGTTTGGTTAGCCTTAAAGCAATCAGCAATAACTTTGCTACATACATCGTTCCAAATACCTATGACAACAAAAATAAGAAGTTGATTATTTCAACTTTGATGAACACAAACATCAAACTTGAAAAGAAAAAAAGACTTGAAAAATGAAAGAAACAAAACTTATTAAAACCCTAGTATAATTGTTTTCATCCATATTCAAAAACCCAAGTGATGTAATTACATCCTCATTTTCATCCATTAGGGCTTTTTCCATTTCCATGAATTTTTCCATGAATGATGGAGAGCCACCAACATGAGCATCATCAAGCTAGTTCTTATAAATGTTTATAAACATTTCAAAAGTATTTATGCCCAAGCAAGAATGTTGTCGATTTGTGCAAATATCTACAATATTATAAAAAAAAAATGACTCAATACGAGATCCCACAATCCCCAAAATTTGTCGAACTACAAACCCAACATAGGAAAAATGTACACGATGTGTTATTCACCATGGCAATGGATTTTTGCATTTCTTTTCATTGATTTTTTTGGTTCTCAAATGGGTTAATTATTCTTTCACCACTAAAAAATGTCATATTGTCATAGACACCAATGCCATGCAGTTCATTCATATGAATGTTCATCCATAACTTGTAATGAACTTGTATTTAATTCTTAATTTAGTTTCAATCACACTCAATTAATTTTTAGTTAAGTTTTAGTTCATTTTTAATTAAATTTTAATTCATTCCTAGTTGGTTCTTAGTTCATTTCTAATTAACACTTAGTTCACCTATAGTTAATTTTTAATTCACTTGTAATTAACTTTTTCAATTCATGTTTAGTTAATTTTTATTTCACTCTTAGTTGAATTTTAATTAATTTTTAATTATCTCATAATTCTCACATGGGTACGCATGGATTACATATGGGTGCACATGGGCCATATGTAGCTTGGAAGTTTCTTATGAAATTTCTTTAAGTTAAGTGCCCAATAGGTATAAATAAAAGTGGAATTCCTCATTATTTTTAGTTTGTTCAACACCAGTTGTGGGTATATTTTCTTATCATAAACTTGTTATGTTTCCTCTTTGTAATAAAACCTTGTTGAGTTCATATTTTGCACATGTCATGTTTTTATCCTTTTTTTTTTTGGTTTTATGATCTAAATTTAAAATTAAGCCTACATTTGTTCTTGTTTTGGTTATAAAATCCTATAGATTTGGTTATTTTTGTGCCCATGACACATCATCATCACTTTCCATAACATCATACAAACTTGTAAATTAGGAACTATGAAATGCAAAATTACATAGGCCTTTTGCATTTACATTAGTAGGGTTTAGGATCTTATATGCACAAAAGAGGAATGGGAACAATATTCTTTGTCATATGCAATTGCAATTTGGAAAGTTCTTTGCTTGCCAACATATTGAATGACCATTCCCAACCCTTTGTATTGGGGATCTAACATCAATGCCAACATGTTATGAACTTTGCAAGGTTGAAAAGAAAGCATGAATGAAAGGAAAGGTTCCAAAACTAATATCACTTATTTTTGCATGCATTATCGTAAGATTTATAACTCACAATCAAAATCTTGAATTTCACTAGATTTAAATGTGCAATAATCCAACTACATTTTGCAAACCAAGAAGACTATTGAAGCAAATGCATCAAAAAATAGCTAGTAACCTTGATTTTGGTTCAACACACATTGCTAAACTATGAGACCCAAAATATCTACAACGACTTGGGCTATAATCCAAACTTGTGGACTTGGCACATGGCTTTAAAGTGCCAAGGATTATTGTCATCCATAGCATAAGGCAATAGTGTGTTTGAATTCCAAAATCTCTTGAATCAAAATGATTTTGGAAACAAACTTAATTTTGATTAAAGTCTTGAGCTTTCTTGAGGGCACACCACTATGCAAACATGTTTTATGCCATTCTTGTTGACCTTTCCTACTTTTTTCAATCTAAGTAATAGTTTTTTGCAAAATAGATGCAACCCTAATAAAAACAATGATTAGACCAACATAACTTTTTAGAATCATTAATGGCATATTGATAACATATAAACATAGCATGCCCCCAATATGAACCCACAAATGGATGTGCCAAACCCAACTTTTCACATGAAACAATGCAAATCAAAGCTTGGGTCATGGTTAAAAGATTACCATTACCTCTTTTGTCTTTGACATATGCAATAACACGAGCATTAAGCCCATGTTTAACTAGTACTTCATTTACTTGCAAAGCCATTGCATTTCCAAAAGTTTTCTACTATCTCAAAAAAAACCAATGGTTACATGACAAGGCTCCCATACTCATTCAAAAAATGCACAATGAAAACAAATGTATCGACTCTAGACATCCATAGATTAAAAGACACTATACAAGAATTACAAGACTAAAGGGTTGAAGACACATATTTTTCTTTAATTTTTTTTACAATCCTGGGCAAAAGTTCATTAACAAAAGCTTCCTTAGATGAAAAATTAAAAGAGGATTCTACTTCAAGAGAAGTGTCCTAAAAAATGGAGCTTCAACAGATGACAATGGCACCAACTCCTTGGCTATGAATTATGCCAAATCTTGCTCAAACTATTTATGTTGAGGGTCATCCTTGGTGTAAGGGGTAACACTACCAAGAAAAGAAGAAATGGTAGAAGGGGTGGGACCAATTTTTTTTTGGTAGGCTGCCTTTTCTGCTTTGAACCCATCTTTTTGTCATTCAATCCATTCAGCCCACACTTCTTAATGTGTAGTCTTAAGATGCTTTCATGTTGCAGAAATCCCATTTATTATTTTGTACGTTTTAGGACATTCACAAACAACATCATGATGAGGAAGAGGACAAGGCTCGGGCAATCACAACCAGGAAAAAGGACTAGCACAAACACGATGCCAAACACGAATAGCAAGAGGACTAGGGCGAACACGAATTGCAAAAGGACCAAAACAATCACCAACATGAAGACCAAGAGGACCAAGGGTGATGTTGAACACAAACAACAAGAAGACCAAGGCGATGGCAACATGAACATCAAGAGGACCAAGACAATGGCGTAACATGAACAGCAAGAGGACAAGGGTGATGAAAGACACAAACAGCAAGAGGACCAAGGGCAATAGCCAACATGAACAGCAAGATGACCAAAAGTGATGGCCAACACGAACAACAAGAGCATCAAGTTGATGGCCAACACCAACAACAAGAGGACCAGGGTGATGGTGAACGAGACAAAGCTGGTGAAACAACATACCTTGAATTTTTTTTGTCAAAGCTTGAAGCGCTACGCACCAAAAGGAAGCTTGAAACAAAAAAGAAACAAAAACAAAAAACCCTAAACCCTAAAAAATAACTGAAACTGAGATTTGGAAAAAAGAACCCGATTCAGCTCCAATTCCATTAAATAATTTTTTGTGACCCAGGGGGTCAGTTCTCCCCTGGTTCTATGACCTACAACTACCATTGGTTCCAGTTTATATCCAGTTCTGGAACCTCACTCCGGATTCAGGTAGATTCTGGTTAACTGGAACCAGAACCGGGACCTGGTAACAGGCTAATCTGGGTAACCGCACAACACTGGTTTGCTCTACTTTCTGAGCTTTATAGAGACAGAGAAGACCAGCAGATTTCCTCCCTCCCCATTTAGAGAGTAGCATACATAACTGGCTGTTCAATCAAGCATTGCTAGCAATCCATATCCTTCCCTAAACTTCACAGAAGTATAGAGATTCATGCTCATGTCCTCAATGAGAAAATGTATTGAACATATATGCAGTACAAAGTTGACAAGAGTTACAGAAACATTTTGGTCTGCAAAACAAACTTCAAGAGTGAAAATGACCAGTCTATATATGGAACAGAAAGACATTGAATTGCTGTTTTAATTGCATAACAGATAGCCTCATGGAGTCAGCTTCTGTACTAATCTGGGTTTGGATTCTTTGCAGGAAATTGTGGATCCTTGTGAGCTGACCACCAATCTAAGTGGAGCATTCCAACAAGAGAACTCATGGCAGCTCAAGATCACCCCACCTTCACATTTTCAAACCCAGGTGTTCTCTACTCAGAAAACCAAACATGATCAAGTAACCAGCAGCACATCCAGAGGCTCAGCAATTGCTGTACATCACCGTCTCTATAACTCCAGTTCAAGATCCCAGCACAGCTCTCAGATAGACCTCTGCAGTTGTGATCTTCTTTCTGTTCTCCCACCACTTGGCTCTACACATTCCTCACTGGCTTGATATTATAACTACCTCTGTTCCTCAAGATTTACAGACATAAATTCTTTGTTTCACACCCTGTCTCTCTTGTAGCTTGGGAAGTAGTAGTCTGGACCAAAAACAACACTAATAGCTTGATGAAGTTGCAGAGAAATCTCCACAACAATAATTATAGGTAACACGACAATGAGTGCAGTGATAACCTCATGAGAGTTGCTCACAAAGTGACAGACCATCACCTTCATCACCAACGGCAGTGACAAGCTGTCATGATCAACATTAAAAACCCAAAAACAACACTAATAAAACAAGTTCACTATTTCTTGTCTGTGAAGAAAGTAATTGAAGGCCATGGGTGTGTTTCCATGCATTTGTTAACACTAGACAGCCTATCTCTATGTTTCACTCCAACTTAGGTGCACATCTAAACCCAAGGTGTGTGTGTATAAGGCAGACATCAACCCATCAATCCTAGCTTCGGATGTTTGCAGATGAACTACCACAGACAAGCCAACTTGATGTAAATCTCCTGAATGAACTGAAGAACCCTCTGTGCACATGTGTAGGAGCTGCTGCTGGTTCAGCTGCCACAGGTGGTTCATGTGCATGTGGTTGTTCAGGTGTGACATAGTTGGGAGCATGATTGCTCCTGGAACCACTAACCTTGACTGAGTTTGAAGGCGTCTCAATTGATTGATCTATTCTCTCATGTCCTGTGCTGCAGTTCAACACACAACATTAGAAGCAATGATATGAAAGATCAATCCTAGATCCTAATCTCAAACTGAATCGATCACATCACCACCTTGAGGAGATTGTCACATCAGTTTTGAAAGGTAATGTGAATTTCATACAATACTGCACATTCACCAGCCTTGCACTATGTCAAGAATTTGATCTTTCTTTGAGAGATCAATTGAGAATGCAAAAGACCCCCACATATTTGAAAACTCTGAAAAACACTTCAGACAAACACCCACTATGAGCGTATGTAGTGAGGGGAGAATAGATAGCTCACAATAAATTGGAGATGAAATCGACAACTCTTGATCTCGTCTCCATTTCCAATTCATACTTGTCATTCCGGAGGTAAATTGTGATCCTCTCACTGTCATTGAGTTGATCAGAACTCAAATCGATAGCATTGCTTCCATCTGCATCTTTGATGACCCATGCTACAAAATACGTCCTGTTTAGATCGACCTCGATTGTTGTACGACCACCATCACCATGCAGAGTCACATCACTTTTGTGGCATCCGACACCAACTTCCTCTCTGATTCTAAGTACCTCACCAGTTCTGTTAACCAGCTCAACCTGCATCTTCCCCATGCTGCTCCAAACTGAAAACTACTTCCGTTTAATTCCCAAAGTAGCTTCTTTCAGTTCCACATATTAAACTAGCTTTGGCATTGGCATTGTCTTCCCTGCACAGAACATAGGAGCAGTTTTGATGAGTAAATACTCAAGCATTGGTGAAGAAGAGCATTTGAAGCAGCAAGAAAAATCCAATTGAGAGCAGCAGCTGCCCCTGATCTGCACCATGATGGAGGTTTCCATTATTGATAGATTGTGCATCTATCTACTTCAGAGAAATGTTGTACAAAAATTTCTGCAAGTTTTGTACAGAACAGAAGAATACAAGGCAGCCAAGCAGTCTTCAAGATCATGACTGGAAAAGATGCGTACTCATACATGGATATCTAGGCATTCATCATTACCTTGCACAAGATAGTGTTGCAGGAGACTAGGATGACAACTGAAAATGCGAGCAGGGACAGAAACACTACGAAGTTGGAGCTGAAGACCAGACTAAACACTGAAATAGACTTTCCAGGCAGTCCCCTGTGTTCTCCTCTTTTCACGTCCTCCACAAAATTGAACCTCGATCCCTTCTTCTTGAACAGTTGGATGTTTCTGGTGAGCAGCTGTACAGTTTCAAAGATCAAAGCATGTCACACCCACATCGTGGTCAACATGATTGCTAGAAGCTTTTCCCTCTGCAAGATTGAATGCATTCATACATGGGCAAAGCAAAGGATCTGAGGCTCATGAAGCATAAGGAGAGATCAACTGCATAGAACATGCACTATTTTTCTTCAAGGACACCCAATAAATCTGGACTGAGATCACGGCTGCTGCAGGATGCTGATCATCTCGGATCCAGCGGCTAGATCCGCAGAAACAGCAGCCGACCCAATGATTTAAGGTTTAGGGTTAAGCAGCGAGAACCTGAAAAGAATATCTTTCTTCCCGCAAGTTTTCTTCCACGTCGTGCAACACCTGCAGCTTCTGGTAGACACCGACGATGGTGACAATAGAAGCGATAAGGGAGAGGGTGAAGGGGCTCCACCACTGGCCGCACTGCAAGGCACTGGCTTGCGCCACGGCTGTCAACACCACTCCCTGGAACACGATATAGAATCCCAGCACCTGATAAATCTCGTTCTTCACCACATACGTACGATTCTCCTTCCGCTCGATCTTCCTGGAAATGGATGCCGCCTGCTCTTCCCAATTCCTGAGCTGCAGTTTCAGTACCGGATCATTCTCGATGTCCAGCAGCGTCTGTAACTCCGCTGTGCCCGCTTGCATGATCGACTCCTTACCGGTAGTAGTACTAGAAACGACAACCGCAGCTGCAACAGAAGTACGATCGGTAAAACTACTGCCACTGCTGCTATTGCCGTTCCAATTAGCGCTACTCATCTGCACCAACAAACCATCCAACCTGGAAAACAGATACAAAAGCAAAAGCTTGCAACACTATTACTGTCAGGATGAGCTGCTGAAGAAGTTGAACTTAAGAGGAAGAGAGAAAAATAATAATCAAAAGGCTGCTAATAAGATGCCGAGATCCTTTGAAACGAAGCTCTTTTTATGATGAAGATCTGGTGTCAATAAGCAAAGGGAAAAGCAACAAACAAATAAGAGAATCAAAAAAGCTTGGACGACTCCGCGTGGACTTGGGGGGTGGAACAAGAAGGAAGAAGCGCACGACGCGACGCGACGCGCGTCGCGAGACCACTCCGCTCGCACAAGACCGCGATCGTGCGCGTCTGCGACGACACAGATGAAAAAGATGACGTTTCCAGTTGATCGAGCGACTTTTTCATTATCATCCATCTATACCACCCCCAAAGTTATGTATATTTTCGTCTAGATTATCATCCATCCACATGGCTATACAGTACTGCATCCGGGTACACCATCCATCCATACTGCCCAAATATATGTATATTTTGGGTATCATCCATCCATACCGCCCAAAAGTTTGTGTGTAATTTTTGGGTACATTATCATCCATCCACATAGCTGTACAGTACTGTATCCGACTACACCATCCATCCATCCAACCTTACTGCCCAAAGTTATGTATATTTTTGGGTACATCATCATCCATCTGTACCGCCCAAAAGTTATGTGTATCTTTTGGGCACATTATCATCCATCCACATGGCTGTACAGTACTGTATCCAGGTACACCATCTATCCATCCATACCACCCAAAGTTATGTGTATTTTTTGGGTAGATTAAATCATCCATCTGTAGTGCCCAAAGTTTGTATACTTTGGGCACATTTATCATCCATTCATTCTGATTAAAGGTTATGTGTATTTTTTTGGTACATTATCATCCATCCACAATGGCTCAAAGTCGTGTGTACCTATTTTTGTGAAATTATCATCCATCCATATGGCTCAAAATTAAGTATAATTTTTTGCTACATTATCATCCATCCAAACGGTTCAAAATTATGTATATTTGTACATCATTCATTTTTTAAATCCATACCACCCACATTTGTTTATTTGGCTACATCACTCATCTTTTCATCCATGCATCCCAAAGTAGTTTGCTTGGGTAATCATCATCCATCCATAATATGACCCCAAACAAAGTTATTCATTTAGGTCATCCCAATTCATATCACCTTAAGGTTTATGTATTTGGTTAATCAGAGATAAGCTGAAACAAACATTTGATGGATGGATGGATGGATGAATGGATGTAAAATGAAGAACATATATTATTATTATTATTATTATCTGGTTTGTATTGGGCAATATGGGGAATTTTTGTTTTTTAAATTTGGGTATTCCTCTTTGGCTTGGATTAGTATTTTGGTTTACTAGTGCTAACTTGAGCCTGCAAGGCACGACACAGCACTGAAGCAGCGATGACCCCTGATGATGACCCCTGAAACCTTAAAGCTCAACAACATTCTGCCATTTCAAAAAGTCATGACTATGGAAAATTGGAAAAATATAAAGAACCGTCGGTTCCATATTTTAATTCATTGATTTTTTGAGAACCGTGAGAACGAATGGTAAGAACCACCCTTCTAATAACCCACTAATGGTGGTTGGTTCCAGTGTTGGTTCCGGTTCTTTGAATTTTTTTCCCCATAATCAAAGAATCATCGATTCCGGTTCTTTCAAAAGAAGAACCAGAGGTTTTACGAAAGAACCAGTAAAAAAGCGCACTGGTTCTTAGACTTTCTTTTTTTTCCTGAAAATTTGGGAACCGTGGTTATATAGCCACACCAATTGTTTGAAAATTTTAAAAAGTGGTCGCTAGGTGAGTGGTGCATACCCGGTATGATAATCGAAGGGCATCTTTCATTCATTCACAGAAGCGCCCCACAGTGATGGGAAAGCATGCGTTCGTGCCCTATTGGGTACGATGGGAACGTACTTTCTTTTCCTACATGGCAGAACGGGCCATTCCAAGAAATAACTGACATACCC
>Ga0209611_10011850_pt1 | contig 12421 bp, 10 predicted proteins | sample S1TSphgellanicum_3_FD_187693 | JGI IMG/M metagenome (GOLD analysis project Ga0209611, IMG submission 187693) | Host-associated microbial communities from peat moss isolated from Minnesota, USA - S1T2_Fc - Sphagnum magellanicum MG (SPAdes) (version 2) | ecosystem: Host-associated > Plants > Peat...
GGAGACTGGAGCTGCATCATGTTTTATGCTGGGTAAAGGCCTGGCAGCAGAGCATTACACCCACAAACCTTGGGGTCTGGCAGGGCATTACACCTGCAAAGTGATGCCCTGGTGCCAGGGCTTTACCCTATACATAAAACATTGTCTGCTTTGCCCACCTAGGTATGAAAATTAGTCTACTGTGCCTTCTTGTATGTGAAACATGACTACTCTCACAACATGATCAAGGTGACAAAGGAGCAGGTCAGAAATTTGTACTAGATGAACAATAGCTTCACAGCACCCCTTTTACTAGCAATCAAATACCTGCAGCCATAAACTCTCCATTCAGATAGAATGTATTCACTTTGCTTCACAATCACATATTCTTCAAGGCCTTCAGTTGCCATGAAGTTGAATCCACTAATTTCACCCAGCTTTCAGTCTCACATCACTAGGCTAAGGGAAATGTGTACCATGAAATCACAATTCATTCTCCAATTTGACAAGATGCAAGCATAAACCCTTCAAAGGATTGCAACACATACGATCAAGAGTCAATACTTGTCTATCCTTTAGAAATCATGGTTTATGGCCTCTCAATTCAGCCAAAATCAAAGCCTAATCCACTTGAGCCTTAAGTAACCAAACATATGACAATCAAGTAAACCAAACTTCAAAGATAGAGCATGCAAACACTCCAAAACTTGTTGCTATTACTTGATGCAGACTTGCTTGACGATCCCCAAATCTAAACAAACCTCAAAAGACCTTGAAACGGCCTTGCCACCATGACAACCACAGACTACAAAAGTAATGCACTCTTCCCACTTCCTTCTTGAGTCTTTAGTGACTTGCATTTGGCCCGAGCAACAAGCACAACATACAGGATGGTGGTGCAAAACACTCGTTTGTTTGAACTATTTTCCTATCCCATAGCTCAATTCACAGTGGTAAAAACTATTTTCCTCTTTTTTGTTTATTTTCCCTTTACAAAGATATTTCTTCTTTTATTTCTCCACCATGTTACCTTTAGTTAAATTCTTTTTTAGCTAGGTTTTGTTTTGAACTCTTGCTACTTTTGTTTTTCAACTAGGTTTTTCTTTGAACTTTCATTAAGATAATTAAGTTGGTTTTAGTACACTTAAGTGCTTAGGGTAGTTTAGATCCAATGGGAGGGCTCTTTTGTTTTTGGTGTCCAAGAAGATGTTGAACCCCTCCTCTTAGCACATTTGAGACACTAAAAATTGTCAAGAACAGATTAATAATGAGAAAGTTATGGCCCCCCAAAATAAGGGGGTCAAAAATTCAAAACAAGAAACCACAACCAGTTCTTGAACACCCAAAAACTTCCTTTTATGTTGCTCTATTGTTGTTATAGTTCCAAGATTATTTGTAGAACTTAAGGTGGCCCTCTTAAAATAATTTAAATCATTAAAATGAAGAAAAATTGAGAAAATTATGAGCTTTGAAAGAAGGAGGGTTCTAAATAATTTTTTTAAAAAACATGTTTTGTAAATATGAAAGTTTTTTTCTTCAACTTTCATTGGTTTTTCTTCTTTTCCAATTCCAAAATAAACACTTGGGCAATGGGAGTTAAACTTATGAACCTTTTCAACCATCAATGCAAGTAAGGTTTTGATTGTGTTTGTTTTAATGAACTACTTTCAACTAAGTTTCAATTATATAATTTCTTTTATATTTTGATTGGGTTCAATTAGATTTCAATTAAGTTTCAACTATGTTTGTTGACTATGTATAAGGTAAGCCCATGATCTGTGCCATTTTTATTTGTTATTTAGTTTTAATTTTTCCAAATTTCAAAATGTTTTTTTCTTTGTCAAATTTCTTTATTCTTGAATAGTAAATGATGTTTTTTTTATTGATTTTTAATGTGTGCAACTAATGCACAATCTTTTTCTTGATGCATTATAACTTAAATTTTTATTAAATTTTCTCATTTTAAACAATTTTCATTTTTTTAAATTCAGAAATGCAAGGTGCAGTTATGAACAAGTCAAAAGACGTGTTCCAACAAGGCAATAATCCAATTAAGCATGCCAACAACGAGTTCACGCCATTAGTGCATAAACATAGGACAACCACCTTATAAGAGAGTCATTTCATTGTTCCAATAAATATTTGATTAATAACATTAACATCTTCAAGATGTAGATGGGACCATTTCCTACATGGGAATAATGTTTCCTTGCATAATTTTCAAATTATAATAGGTTTGCATTCTTAATTGATAATGTATAGGTAGACTATGCTTTTATTATGGTTTGATTTTCTTTAGTTAATTTTAACTAGGTATATTATCCCCATAGTCTAACTTTAGTAGTCTTACAATTGTGAATGTAATTTGTGTATACTTGTAATCTCAATTACATGTCAACTAATTTATATAAATTTGATTTATTTTTAACATATTTTCAACTTTTCTTTCAACTACTTTATAGTTGATCTCTTTACTTTGGCTCGACTTCACATATGTTGGATGACCTACAAACAATAAGATGCCATGTGCCATGCAAGTGTGTAACATAAGTGTCCACATGGCACAATATCATATGCTGACATTTTCAATAAATCAATAATTTCAAGATTTTGAGACCATACACATGGCACACGTCAAATAATTTAGTTTGATGGCGGACCACAAATGCCCATGTGACACGTGTCAATGTTCCATTAGTTATAATATACTTGAATAATAATCAAAATTCTAAAATTCCATGCCTTTCTTCAATGACATGACACGTGCCAATGTTACATTGGTTGTAATATAGTTGAAAAATAGTAATAATTCCAATTCCACACCCCCAAATGACATGACATGTAGGTGGATGAAGTTCATCCATTGACTTGCCAGCATGGAATCAACTAGGTCCAGTCAACATTTTATAGTTGAAATGTTGCGTCAACTAAAATGTATGTCGTTTTCAATTAAAATGTTGTCACCTGAACATTAACCTGCAAATTGACACATGTACATTGTTTTCAATTGTGTTGTAGGGTTGACTCAACAATGTTAACTATTTTGGAATTAGTTGACAACATCATTTTGAGTTGCAAAAAACATTTTGCAGTTGAAAGTGATGTTTTCAACTATAAATAATAGTTGAAAAATAGTTGAAAAATGAGGTTTTTCTCCTAGTGTGCCTAAAAGTAAAAAGGGGATATTAATGGGTTATTTTAACACAAACAAAACATACGTTGTGGGATGTTGATTCCAAGAAAATTATGGAGAGTCACGATATGTTGTTTGATGAGACCTTTATAATGAATCCAACATGAAATAAAGATGGTCAAATAATAAAAGAAATTATTGACAAAACAATTGATCTTGGTCAGAATATAGGATCAAATGTTGGATTTGAAGGGCATGCACAAGGAGTGGGAGTAGTGCTACTGATTGCACCTAATCAATTTCAAGATGAACTTGATAGTTCGGCAATGCCAAGTGATCCACGAAGAAGGTCAAATGAAATAGTGGGAATATTAGATTTGGAACTAGAGACACTATTAGTCATAATAAAGTTGGTTGAAGTTCCAAATGTGGCAGTAGGAACACGAGTTCACAAACTTGGTACCAGACAGAGAAGGCCAACTATAAGGTATGGAAAGTCGATCTACCCTGTTGATCGAACCAACTATGCTTATGTTGTAGTTTTAACTAGTATTCTTAATAAACTTGAATCATTTGAAGAAGTAATGGCATTTCTAGGGAAGGAGCAAATTTGGATACAAGCCATGTAAGAGGAGTTTAATTTGTTGATAGAAAATAGAACTTGGGAATATCAAGAACTATTAAAAGGAAGGAAAATAATAAAGAATAAATGGATATACAAATTGAAACTTGTAATTGATGGAAGCATGGATCATTATAAAACTAGATTGGTGGCTAAGGGGTTCACCCAAAAGGAAGGGGTGAATTTCAAAGAAACATGTTTCAATTTAAAACTAGTTGTGAAATTTAACTCAATAAGAACAATGTTTTCCATAACAGTTGTAGAGGATATGAATATAACCCAATTTGATTTTTGTACATCTTTTTTCTACGGTGAAATAGAGGAAGAAATTTACATGACAACCATTGGGATTTAAAAACATTAAAGAAACAAGGAAAGCTTGTAGATGTAAGGCCATGTATGGGCTTCAATAGTCTTCTATAATTTGGAATAGGAAGTTCAATTTGTTTCTGACTAAATACAATCTTGTTGCCACCACTATTGATGGATGTGTGTACTATAGTGTATTAGATCTTCGCCTAATCTTAATCATTTTTGTGGATGACAATATGACATGGCAACGTTAAAGAAGATTCCATTAAACACGTTTTGTCCTTCATGAATGATGTTTTCCAAATCACAATAGGCTATCCAAAAGTGTGTGTCGGATTACATATCATTTGAGTGAAAGAAGAGCGTGTGATTCACATTAACTAAACTTGATACATTCTTTCTAAGTTGAAGAAGTATGGATATGAAAATTGTAATTTAGTGGTTGTACTTGCCCACCTTAATAATGTATTTGATTTAACATTGCACATTGGAGATGGAAGCACAAAAGATTAATCATTTTTCCCTTACAAAGGGATCGTTGGGAGCTTGCACTTTAAACAATTGGGCACACGGTTTGACATTCTGTTTGTAGTTGTGCATGTAGCCAAGTTTAGTGAAAGCTCACAAATGTAGCATACTATGGTGTTGAAACATGTTTTACATTCTTGTTGTGATGCAGATTTTGCCATGGATTTGAACCATCAAAAGTCTCAATCTAGCTTTCTACTTATGCTCACGTGGCATGAGGTTCACGGAAGCAAGATTGCAATGTGGGGAACACCACAAAAGTTGAATATATTGTCGCACATGCAACAATCAATGAGATCATTTGGATGCATAAATTGTTGGGGTGATTTTGGATATGGACAAATAACTTTGACTAAGTTGTCGAACGACAACCAAATTACAATTTGATTAATGCAAAAGAATTCTATCGACATACCAAACACATTGACATCATATACCACAACATCAAGGAGAAATATGACAATTGTGAGATTACTGTGGCCTACATCAATATTGAAAACTAGCTTGCCAACATTTTGACAAAAGCTTTGCCTTTTGATCATTTTGAGCGTCTTTGCTATATGATTGGGATGAGTGTAGTAGTCAATGCTCCTACAAGTGGGAGTTTTGGTGTGAATGAGTCAACATTGACTTTCATCATACATATCATCCCACCATACAAATAATCATGTGAATTTTTGCCATGCAAATAATCAAGATAGTTTGGACGTAGTTTAACAAATAATTTCCCATGTACCAAAGTGTAGTTATTGCAAATTCTAAGTGGTTCTTACCCTCATACCTTATTATGTAGTTATTGTCCACTTTATGCGGTTCATACACCTTTTTTCCCCTTTATATTGCTATTGCTAGGATAACTTTCAGACAAAAAGGCTATGTGCTTTCCATTACATTGGATATGCAACTTACATTGTTAATTGCTTACAAACTAATGTACCAATTATTACTTATTCATATGAAATCATGCACATGTTTATTTGGAAATAGTTGATGCTTTCATAGGGCTATTCACCACACTTTGCAATCATCATCTTCAAACTAATCATCTTGATAAAATGATATTTGTCAATAAGACTTGGCCATCAAACCTTGGATTGGGTGCCTAGAGCTAAAGGACTTTGCAATTGTCTATGACAGTGTTAGGGCCCTTTGTTGTGGTGAACGGTATTTTAAAGAAAATGCAACATACAAATTCATAACAACCTTATCACTTTTCCTCAAGTGAGCACTTGTGTAAGTTTTGGTACTAGTTCCACGAAAAATGTGCAATGTTCTTTCAACACCTATGTAAGGTTTTGGTAGTAGTTCCAAAGAACATGTGCAATGTAGAAACAATCAGATTTATGAATTACTCTAATGTTTGTGTATGAACTCATTCGATCTCACATTGTTTTTCCAAGTTGTTTTCTAAGCACACTACACTTTTATTTCAAAGTTTTCTTCTTAATATTTCCTTTTAGTTAAAGAACCGACAATGGTTTGAAGGATTGGCCTTTCAAATATTACTAGTATTTGATTAAAAAACTGCATCTATAGTAAACCAGGTATTGGCCAAGAACTAGACCGTATATCCTTAAAAAATGCCATGAGGCCCCCCCCAACCCAATCCCTAGCTCCTACCCTTGAATATGAAAATTTCAAATCCCCAGAAGCTTTGTGCTTAAGAGAGAGAAAAAACTAAAGTTAAAACCTGGCCCTGGAGGGTCTTTCAAAACTTTGAAAATCAACTACCCAGACCCAATCGACATTTCAAAAATCAAATACCCGCCCAACACAAGTGCTAAACCTAAGCCCTAAACCTGTACCAGGAATGTTGTTGTTTCTTTCACAACAGAACTTCATTTTCCTCTCTCAGATGTGTTTGCTGGAATTTGGGTTTTGGGTGGAAGTAAAAAAAATTAAATATGATTTTCAATTGCACACACAAATTGCTCCCACTGCTGATCAATGCATAATGCAACTCATTAATAATGCCCATTTCTTTCTACTGATGGGTTCTTTATCACACCGATTTGAGTTCATTAAACTATTAGTTGTTGGCAGGTTCTGACCTTCATTCATTCATTCTTCACTTTTTTGCAAGGACCCAAAAGGAAGAAGGAGTGAGACATTGGATGATAATGAGCAAAATAGGCGAGTTAGTGTGAAGTCCAGAGTTAGTCGGTCCAAAAGTCTGCTGCAGACTCACTCACCCAGACCTGCAAAAGTTGCAGCTGTTCCCTTTGCCTGAAAAGCAGACATAAAAGTTTATTAATTAGGCTAGATCCCAAGTTCCAACAATCTGTTGGTTTTCCAGCTTGTGGTGCGAGGAGAAAATTTGTACAAAGTGATGGTGGTCCCTGAATATCTGTTTTTTGATGACTAAGATTTTCTAGTCATGGGGGACATGGCACACATCACCCAATGAACATGAGTTCCAGAGGATTTTTTTGTCTTTTTCCAAGACAATGATGTCATGGTCGATGCTCAATTGATGATGAAGTTTTAAAATGATTTATACCTCTTCTTTGGACCTTCCAATAGGCTTTTTAATCATCCAATTATGTTAATGGTGCATTCACACTTGATGTTAAATCAGTGTTAAATGAAAATCTAGGTGGCATCCTAGGTGGCACCCAATGTTAAATGGGTGATAGCTTAATGTTAAGTGAATGTTAACTTAACATAAAATGTTCATGGTAAGTAGGCATAAGTCCTAATTGACTAGCATCGTGTTAGGGGGCTCAACACTAGAGTCCCTAACACCAAGTATTGATGACCTTTATGTAAAATGAAATTATGACCCTCCAAAATAGAGGAAATCTTTCACTTGAAACATATTCTTCCCACACACTTACCACTCCTAACATGTGCACTTTCACATGTTAATTCGATCTCATATGATTTGTGCAACATTTTCACCTTCTTGCATATATACTTTGGCCAAATGGGAGGTGTTAAATAAAAACTTATATTTTGAGGAAATGTCTGAAATTTCAGTTTTTATATTAAAAAAACCTCCTCTGATAAGTCAATCAAATGACTAATTGACAAAAGAAGGTGGGAAAAAAAAAACAAACTTTGCGAGATAACCACATTTAATTAATAAAACAAACAAAATTTAAGGCTTAAGTCATATTTACCCTCAATGAAAAATTGTGTGTCATATATCCACACTGTGTCACTTTTCACTGTTCTCCCTTCAAGATGACTAGAGATCAAACTTTTACATCTTAAGCAACTTTTTCGAAATTTCAACAATTTAAAAAAAAAAAAAAATTTATGCCGAAGCCCCAAAGATATTATCATAATATGTATTGTAGATAAGGAATGTAAGTGATTATTATGTAGGTGATGCCTGTCATGTATTCTAGTTAGGTAGGTCAATACTTCTGTATTGATATGTCTCTTTTCACATATCAATTTGATATCAATATTGAATAATTTGGTATCAACTTGGTCATGATATTGCCTCATATTGGGCTTAAGGTTCTTTTTTGTTTGGCATGAGGTAGGTATACATTGGTGTTGGGCAATTCTCACTTTTTATTGAGAATCACCAACATTTTACTCAATTTTCTCCTCAGAACGATTTCCATCCCATGTTCTTTTATGGCCGATCATCATCAATTTTTACTACTAGGTTGCACTCCCATGTATGAGAATAAAGTTATGAATTTCTTAATTTTTTATAAATACATTTGGTGTCAAGATTATGTCTATTTTCTTGGCCAGAATGAATTAGCACTCATCAGCGCACCAATTGGCCGTTCTGTCCATCAGATGGGTGAAGTTTTTCATCTAGTTCTTGACCTTACATTAATCTACATTGTACCATAGTCAGTCTCTTTTGGTTGCTAGCCTTTGACCCTTTGTCTTGAGGTGTTTTTCCCCCAACCCTGACCTTACTATCTTCCAACCTAGTTACCCTAGTTCCTAGCTATCTTATTGACCTAGCTATATTATTGACCTACATCTTGGCCTTATCTATCACCCCCTACCTTTGTGCTTTCTATCTTTTTGTGACTAAACCTCTCTCTTGGCAAAAAAGTTATCTTTTCTTAGTTAAGTTTTTATTTTTCAGTTAAACCTCCTTTTTTTTTGGGTTAAATTTTTGTTTCTTGGCACAACTTTTAACTCTCCTTGGCTAAATCTATATTTTAAAGCAAAACTTATATATTTTCATGGCTAAATTTATACCTTTCGATAAATCCTCAATTTTTTCATTGCTAAAATTTTAAATATTGACAAAAATTTTATATTTTAAAATTAAAACCTCTATCCTTTGACAATTTTTAAAAAAATGGTTATATTGTTACATGTTGATAAAATGTTTATCTAATTTTTTGGAAAAATATTTATCTCTTTTTCACTAAACTTTTATTTTTTAGTAATTAATTTTTAAAAAAAAATAATTTGAAAAAGACTTTTAACTCTTGTTGGTTAAATTTTTATCTTTTGGTAAAAAAATTTATGTCTTCTTAACTAAACTTTTATTTCTTAGTAAAACCTTTATCTTTTATTGATTAAACTTCTATCACTTGAAAAAAATTCTAATTTTTTTATGGTTCTTATAATTCTTAGCAAAACCTCTATGATTTCATGGCTAAACTTTTGCCTATTGACAAAATCTCTATTTTTTGACAAAAGTTTTATATATTTTTAATTAACTTGAAAAAGAAAAAGATGATAAAAAGTTGTAACAATACAAGAGATGAAACAAAAATAAAAATTGAATAAAAGCAAAGAAATGATCCAAAAAAAATCTATAGCAACAACAGAAAAAAATTAATAATAATAATAACAATAGCAATAAAAATAAAGAAAAAAATGATGAAAAAAAAAGCTACAAGAATGACAATGAAAGAAAAGAACTGATGGTGAAAGAGAAACAAAACAAAGAATGAGCCAAGGAGAAGAGAAGAAAAAAGAAGAGGAGGAAAAAAAAGGGGGGGAAGGTTTTTGAAATCTAAAGGAAGGGTGGGTCAGAGCAAAAGAAAAAGAACCTCACATTAAGGTAAGGTTTGGTTTGGTTTAGGTTAACTGATCTGGGTTCATCCCAAAATGGCAACAATAGCCTCATTCATAAGTGGTGCATTTGTGGGTAATCAAAACATTGTTAATTAAACCAAACACCTAACCATCTTGAAGTCCAACATTCCAAATAGGATTAGGCATTACAAGTAAATAATGGGGCCCCTAAAAATGGATTACACTAAAAGAAATTGTTAGGCTACATCAAGCTTGATACTAGAAACAAATGTAGGGGCTATATTAGGCTTTGAAACACCTGGTTTGGTGGTCTTAATAATTGCCACCACTTGCAATTCATTATGAGTTGTGCAACATTATATTTACAGTCTAACTCATCATAGTTTAAAGATTATTGTCAATCAACTTGGTCTACCTTAAAGTTAAAGAAGGCATTATTTTAATGAACATCCACATCATCTGATATACTACTTAATATGGTTCACTTTTAAGCCATATTATATCAAGTCCATACCAATCTGATATTGATATACTACTAATACTGCCCATATATTGCCTTAAGTGATACCAAACTTGTATGGTTAGTACCAATTTTCACACTAATACTATACACCTAAGTTGCTCCTTATATTTTAATACAATATTGGTAGATACATGTGGGTGGTTAGTACATAGCTAACCACTCTGGTTAGCTTAGTTTCTTTTTTCACTATCTACCCCCACTGTCTCTTCCGTTATTATGTACCAATCATCAACATTCATCCACATTCATCCCAAGTTTTCAACTACTTTGATCAGCCATGGTATGGTTGGTTCTATTGCTAAGTCATTCCAAAATGTTCTTTGTTTTGTTTCAATGCTGAAAAAATTAAGAGGGCTTTTGTCTCTCTTGGTGCACCCCCCCATTAGGATTATTTAGATTTATTCAGCCTTTTAAATTAAATCCTTGAGCATGCAACTACGGAAATAATTAAAAATTTATCCAATGTTAATATTGTAGCAATTATAAAATTAGCTATATATATATATATATATATATATGGGCATCCATGAAATCAAGATGTGAGATGTGTTGGAACCATTTTGCCACAACTATTGTGGTGTCCTCAATAACATTTAAATGCAACATATATTGATTAAGGAAGGTAATTTGTAGTTTTTATAATTCTTCTTTTGCCTTAAGATACCCCTTTTAATGTAAATGGCAAGGCCATAGTGTGACACACCCCTTGTTTGTTATATTGAGATCTCCCAAACCACGATTCCCCCTCCTCCCCACTTTTGGTACCATTGGTAAGCTCTCGTGAGTACGGGCACATCAAAATGGTTTTGTAATGTTTAGACATACAATTCAAGCGTAATTGAATATTGAATAATTTTGTCAAAAACTTAAAAATAAAAACTAGGAAATATATGAATATTGGGATAAGTTCTTGGTCTTGTTAGAAAGCCCTGGTTGGGCATGAATTCTTTGGAGGTGATTTTGTGAATTTTAGACCTAAGGTTGGGGAGATATTGAATTTTGAGTAATTTTTAATTAGTAAAAATTGATTTAATTTTTTTTTATTTTCACAATTGAACTCTATTGTCAGGGTCCTGTTCACAGGTGGAGCATTTACATACTTCTAATATCACAAATTTTGTAAATTAAAGAAAAACATAATCCCCTACTTACAATTCAGAGTAGGACAAAAAAATTCGACCAATTGTAAGCCAAATGCATGGGACAAATTCATTCACCCTTCAACTTCTAAAATATGGCCTAATTACGTATTGTATAACCTTGGCAAATTCGACATATTTGTTGAATAAAACTTTTCATTATAATAAATAGAATAGTCTAGAGGATTCAATATCCTCCTTCACAAAATTTTATTATTTGAAATTTAATTTAATTTAATTTATTGAAAATTTCAACATTTCCGAAAATAATGTAATTTGTGTCGAAACTATTCCTGCCCGTTCCCTACCTTTCCCTACTGCCCGGCGTGCTTCGCTTCCGTCCCGCGCGCCCTGCGCTCGCTTGCTATAAGGCCCGTGCTTCGTCTCTCTCCTCTTCTCATCAAGCGGGCAAGCATTTGAGCTCTGGGCTATTGGACATCGCTAGCAAAATCCGAGTTCAACGCAAAAGACAACAGCATTCTACTATCCTCCTCCTCCTCCTCTTCTTCTTCTTCTTCTGTTTCTCTGAAATCTTTCGACAATGAGGTCGCTCTTTCTTCTAGCTGTGCTGCTTCTACAATGTCTGCGAGTAGTAAATTGCGTCGGGAGTACTGGCGTTTCTTTTCTGCAGCAGCCTCCTGTCGGGAATACGTAAGTTTTTTTCGCCCTTCACGTCGGACTGCTCGCCTTTCTTTCTTTCCTCCCCTCGTTAACAATTTAGTTGTGTGTGTTTGTTTGTTGTGATTGTTGTGAGGATCTGCGTGGTGCTGAGAATTCGGTAATTTCCAGGCGTAAATTGATATTGTTTCCTTTGCTTTTGTTGTTGCTTCAAGAAGGTCATATAGGAATGAGAGAATGAGGCCCGCGTAGAGATCTGAGAATCAAGGAAATGGTGATCCAGTATATGGTTCTGGTAAACACGTTTGCTTATGTGACGTGATTATGGACTTGATTGCAGGTTATCGATGTCGTGCATGACGCAGAACGGACAAAAGATGTAGAAGTGCCTGCAGGGGAAGCGGGAATACCAGGGTGGAGAAAGTAAGATACTGGATGCGCGAACGCTTGCGACTGTAGGTTCTTACAGGGAGATAATAGATCCTGTCAAGAAGACGATATCAGGATGGTGGGAGCTTGTGAACGATAGTGCTGATAAGGCGGAATCTGGTCATCAGTATAGTACAGTGACGGGTAAGATCACGATCCGCAACAAA
>Ga0209611_10011851_pt1 | contig 12420 bp, 6 predicted proteins | sample S1TSphgellanicum_3_FD_187693 | JGI IMG/M metagenome (GOLD analysis project Ga0209611, IMG submission 187693) | Host-associated microbial communities from peat moss isolated from Minnesota, USA - S1T2_Fc - Sphagnum magellanicum MG (SPAdes) (version 2) | ecosystem: Host-associated > Plants > Peat...
CCCCCACCTTTTTGTTCTCACAAAACAAAAAGGTTTTTTTTTTTTGCAATACAAAATAAAATAAAATTTAAGCAACAATTTTATTTAAGTTTATTTGCTAATAACAAGTTGATGCCATCCTCATAATGTTAGCATTTTCCTTAGTATTATAAGCTATAAATTTTTCGTGGAAAATAAGTGGAAATTCTATAGATACAATAATATGAAACCCCAAGTGTGATTTTTATGAAACATTGACTTTGGCAATTTCATGTTCCTTGTTTGGAATTTGGATCACATTTTGAAGTTTTCCATCAACTATTTCTTGCCAAAGCTTTAGGTTTGTCTATGTTTATTAAATTTTTGGGCAAATCTTGAAAGTTATTACACAAAGTGCTTAGAAGTAGATCTTCAAACCCACTAAAAAAAATTTACAAGAATGTTGCTAGACACTAAATTATTGTCCAACAAAAGGATAGGCACAAACCTTATATATTTAACCTCAAAATATCAACAAATATAAACAATAATAAAATGTCACTCGTGATTCCAAATTATTCACATGGTCATCCCAAGAACTTATTGCATATTTACGTGATGCATATTATGCAATGAATATGCAATTAATTCATCATAAAAGAAAATATGCAATGATACAAATGGAAGTCTTGCCCAAAACTTGACAACTTGCATCTTGTCAACTACCCAAGTGAAAACTTTTTATGTGACTCTATTGAATGCCTCTCTTCACAACTATGTTGATAGCTTGAAGATCTAGCTCAAAAGAGAAAGTTTTTCTTTTTCCATTTGGGACATTTTCATATATTGAAAACCTTGTGAATGTTGATGATGGCTGCATCCACAATTGAGTGCCCTAGGTTATTGTTTGATTTTCAATAGTTTTCCATGAAAATACTTGCATTTTTAGCTTCTTGATATGCAAGATAAAATGTCTACCATTCAATTGTTATTTGGTTAAGGCTCAAATTATAGATTTTCAAGGGGTGAAATAGAATGCCTCCATATGCAAGCCACAAATTTATCAAATATGCAACAAGCTTTAAATGAAAATGGATATATGCAAACCCTAAATTGTCGCCTCAAATTAACCTCTTTCATTTGAACTGAACAAATCAAAACCTTCCAACTTGAACACATCTTCAACCCAAAAAAAATTTGACAATTTTTTTGTGGGGTCTTAGTCCTTTAAAATGGCTCAAAATGCCTTCCCAAGATGTCCACTTCCAATTTTAGTATAAAACTTCCAATTACATTATTATTATTTATGTGAAATTTGATAATTGAATATGGAAATATATTAATAAGTTGCATATATGAAAATAGGATTTGATTTATAATTTAAATATTAATTGACATTTATGGTATGTAAAGAATATTTAAAATGGACAAAATACCAACATAACCTTGAAAACAAAGCTTTAATAAAATACCAAAAGTACAAAAAATGGATTCCATGGTCAAGTGGAAATGGCCTAATTTTTAAATATTAGACACATGTGAAAGGATATTGTTGATATGGGTAATAGATCTTGTGTTTAATTTGAAGATTATTATGGTCATGGGAGAAATAAACTTGGGGGGGGTGGGGGATTTGAGCTATATGGATATTCACAAGGATTAATGGTGAACCTATCTTTTGATGCAATGTTGTTTTAGATTTGCACATTAATCAAATTTCCAAGGTCTAATTTTAAAAATGCGCAATGTCACTATTAATTTTGCACGTTAACTTAATTGCCAAGGTCTATTCAAGAAAGTCTAAAGGAGAATAGGTACCATTGAAGACAACATTGGAGTGTGTGGGTGTGATCAACATTTTTTGTTATTGCTTGCAATAATGCCAAGGTGATTACTAACACTATTTGCGTGTGGAGTGAATTCAAGAATGTCAATAACGGATTTAAGATTGTCAATGTTTTATATGGACATCAAGTGAACAAATTGTTTCGGGTTTCCAAAGCTTGCAAGCAAATGCTCACTATGCTCAACAAACAAGGTTGTATAATTATACAATTTTGTAGTTGGTAATTTGGTCGAACATTAAGATATTTGAGTCCTTGCGCAAGCATATGCCATGCCAACACAATGTAATGGTTGGGTCCTATTATGGATACATGCAAATATGTCATTTTCATCTTCAATAACTTTTTTTATATAATAACCATGACCATGGAAACAAAGTCCCCTTTGTGCCACAACAAACCTACACAATAAAACCTTTACCATCATATTGTATAGATCACCCTAACATTGGAAATTTGTTGATCTACAAAATGTTTATAGTAGATCATTTGCAGGGAACCAATGTGTTATTGTGCACACCAAAAATGCAAGGTGCAAAATATAATGACTTGAACCTTATGTCTTCATAGGACATGGATGTAAATGGTGACATATGTGCATAATATTGGAGGTTCGTGGATGGAAGATTCTCCAAACAAGGAAAAGTTGGCAATGGTCATGACCTATACTTTTATCACTTTGTAGTTTGAATATTTCATTTAGTTAGTTTTGTTGCCAACATATTTAATTTAGTGTGAAAAATAAAACCATTGGACTTGCTTCGCATTTGGAATTCTTAAAAGAACAAATCCAAGGTGTTGGGGATTGCAAAGTGTGATGTTAAATGATCATCAATACATTTATGTTCATAAAGTAGTCTTTTTAAAAAATTAGTGCTAGTGCTATTGTCCATGTATATGTGTATTAGAAGTTGATGGATACAATCTTTTGAAAATATTAATGCAAATTTGATATTGAGCTTTTATTGGCACTATCTAACTTGAGTGTATGGATTACATTGGCATTTGAGTTGCATTTCATGTGCACACATGGCTTAACAAAACAAATGTGAAATGTTCATGAAGAGTGTAGAACATCACAAGAACTAGGATCAAGACCATAAATGAGTCAATCCAATAAGGAAATGTTCGGTCTATCCAGAAGGGATTTAAATGGTTGTCAATGTTATGGTGGACATCAAGTGGACAAGTTGTTTTATAGGGTTGTTGAAGGTTGCATTCAACCATGACATCAAATGTATGTTGGAGCATGGATTCAAATGTTTTGCTCATGTCAAACATGGTAAATTGCAAGGACATTTTGTGGATTTCAAATGGTTGAACGATAGGATAATTAGAATCAACTTATGCAAACATCTTATCATGCCAACATATTGCATTTGTTTGGTCATGTTGCTACAATGGATTGATGAATTAGAAGGTCTTTACAATCATATTGCATAGATCACTATAACATTGGAAATTTGTTGATGTATAGATCAATGTCTGTAAAATGGGGAATCAATGTGTTATTGTGTACACCATAAATGTAAGATATAACAACTATCCACCTTATCTTTTCATAAGTGTGAATGGTGACATATTTGAAGTTGGTGGATAAAGTTGTGCCATCAAAGTGCATTTGCAAATTTGGCATTTAAAAAGCTGATGTCAATACATTACCTATTTGGACATTTCATTTAGTTAATTATGTTGTTTCTATATTTTATTTAAACGCAAAACAATACCATGGAAGTTGCATTGCATTTGGAATTCTTGGGAAAACATATGTTGGGGTCTATAATGTGTGATGAACATCAAAAACATGGTCATAAAGTAATGTTCAAGATGTAAAGAAATGTTAATTATGGTTATGTCCATGTACATATATATTAAACGTTGGTGGATAAAATCTTTTGGTAAATGTAACATTTTAAAAGTAAATTTGGTAATAACATTTTATTGAACTTTTGTTAACACCATATAAATTGAATATATGAAATAAACATCATCATTTGAGTTTACACTACATGTGCACATGTGTTTGGAGGAACAAATGCAAGGTGTTAAAGACTACATATTATCACAAACATCAAATTTAGAATAATAAATGAATTAATTTAATAAGGATGTGTGTGTTTGAAAATAATTTATTGTCTACACAACAAGCAATCATGTCCTTTTATATTTAAATCAATATTTAGTAAGATAGTTGTGAGAACATACATTTTTCATTATGTAATTTGGACCCACTACAAGAAATCACATTTTATTTGATTGGAAAAGTAAACCAAAAACCAATCATTTTTTACATTTGGTTAATTTGATCACTTAGTCATACCAGACAAGTCGATTTGAACACATCCAACTTGGCTGGTGATTTTTTTGACTGACCATAAAGTGATCTTTTTACTAATCAAATCGGACAAGAAAATTAGGCAGCCAAAAAAATTTAATTTGAAATAACTCAATTTGTAAATATAAAAATGTAAATAATAAATATAAATAAATACATGCCTCCCTACCCACCATGGCCTTCTACCTACTTATCCACAACCCACCTAGTTAATATATATTTACACATATACACAAGATATATTTATGAATATACATACTCCATATAATATATGTTGGTAGAGGGGATTGAACTTTGGTCTCCTTGGCTTCACACCAATGTTTTGGCCATTAAACCACCCCATCATTTTGTAAAGCAACATGATACCAATTGCATTTAACATGTTTTCTTGAATTTCATTGAATTTTTTTATCAATGTGTATAACAACATTTGAACTTCAATTTTTTTCATAAATAGGTTAGTAGGTACCTAACTAAGTAGATAGATAAATAGATATAAGTATGTAAGTAGGTAATAAGTAAGTAGATAGATAAATAAATAAGTAGGTAGGTAGAACATAGGTAGGTAATTAGGTAGGTAAATGGTAAGTAAGTAGGTAAGTAAGTAAAACATATTTAAGTAATAGGTAAATATATGTTAGGTAAATAGGTAGATAAATAGCTTAATAGGCATAATAAATAGGTTAGCTAACCAAATTAAAATGGCCAATTTGACCAAATGTTTCACTACATATTTTAATTATTATTCTCTAAATGGAAATTTTTGAGGTCCCAAAATAAAGATGTGAATTAATGGAAAATGTTTCCAAAATGATAATGTGGCTTTCCATTTAAAATGAATTGTTACGTTTTAGTTTATAATTTAAAAATTTAAGATTTTTGGCCTAATTGTGTGATGCCACATGGTAGTCAAAGCCCAATCAAGTAAGGTTATTCAAAATTAGGTGTAGTTCCATTAAGAAGAATTGCTTAGAAGGTTTAGCATAGGTGACCCATATTGTTAAAAACAAATCTAGGTGGGCTTACCTAGGCAAGGAACCTAAATAACCTAGGCCATTTACATAGGTTGTAAGTGTGAGGACTTGAACCTTTCACCTACATTTTGAAAGTTCAAGTTTTTATCTAGCACACCACAACTTTTTTTTAACAACAAAACTACCTACCACAAAATTATAAACAAAAAACTAATAAAACTTAAGTAGAAAAGCCTATGTAATTTAATTAAGTTAGGCTTAGATTATTGTAACTTAAATAGACATAGGCTAATGTTTTAATCTATCCTAGGCCTACCTATGTTAATTTAAACGTACATATTCTTGGGGATTATTTTATTTGGTGTATGAAAAAACCCATGTTAAAATTTTTTGATTAAAAATTTAATAGTAATAATAATAATATAGTTATTATTAAAACATGATTTATCAAATTTTAAGTTTATTTTGTTACAAATTTATGTTTAAATATTTAAATATGTATTTTTAAATTTTATTGTTAAAAATCAAATAAATGAATAAATTAGAATGGTGATCATAATAATGCCACCATCGATTTTGTTTTATCATTTTATCTTTTCAATTTTGTAGTGTTCTTTAAGATCATCCACAAGATTATATTTAACCATGTTTTGGCTATAGACTATATATGGAGATACAAATTGGTTAAAGTACTTTCATATTTTGGTTATAATTCTTAGAACCCATTTTAGATTTATATCATTTAAAAAAATTAAATGTCATTTTTTTCAATTAAAATTAATTCTTTGTTGATGTTGATGGCCCCTTTCTATTATCACATAATGGTGGAAATTCAGCACAAAAAAAAGGAAAAAAATGGTTAAATCATTAATATTAATTTAAAAAAATTCCAAAAAAAATTGGATAAGGTTTATAATAATGTCAAAGATTAAATTTTTAAAAATTCAAATAAATTTGATGTTAAATTTTTTTATGTATTTAAGGTTGGAATTATTGTAATTAAGGTAACATTTTTTGTTTCAATTTTTTTATTTCAATTTTTTGGGAATTTTTTTGTTGTTTACATTTTCTTTGAATTTGCTTCATTGCCCACCCCCCCTCCCCCCCCCCCCCAAATTGGGAAGTTAGGAAAGTTTCAAGAATTTTTTTCCCAAGAATTGCCAAGTTGGACAATTCTTGGGAAATAAAAATAAACATGTTGGTTGGAGGGGGGGGGGGGTGGTTTAATCCAGCTATTTAATGCCAGAACTTCACCAAGGTTATGTTGTTTTTATTTTTATAAAAGAAATGAAGGTAAAATCTATTTTTATATCATTCAAAATGAAATAATATGTTGCATTTTTTTTCAAACTTGTGTAATTAATCATTTGTATTAGTGTATGATTCATGTTGCTAAACAAATATGGTTTTGAAAATTCAATGCCTATATAATAATAATATTGACTATTTAATTAATGGTGTTTACTATGGCCAATTTTTGCCAATTTAAAGGGCAACAATGTGACAAAAAAAATAATTTAAGGAATTTTTTGTCATATTTAAAATATATATTGTTAATTGTTTATAATAAGTTATAGTAATAACCATAATATTGAAGGATTTTAACAAGTTTCCATGTCCACAACTTGTTTATAACCAAATGTGGATAAATATGTTTATGGTTGGTTACCATTTTAGCAACATCACAATAATAAATTTAAAAAAATTGTACTAATCATATTGGGGGAAATAAAAACTTGCATTCTTTGAGAAATGAACATATTTTGTGCAACAAAATACACATTGTTAAAGACTTGTTGAATGCATTTTTGAATTAACATTGAATTTACAAAGATTGTAGGTTAATGTAAACAAAAAGATATTTGTAGATTTATTGATGACATGTTATTTTAATTTGTTTTTTTAACTCTTTACATTGAATTTTTACAATTTTTTATAATTTTTTGGAATACATTATTGAATAAATTTCAAAATCATGTTTTCATTTGTAACATTTGAATAATTGTTTTAAAAAAATGTTAAAGTTTGAATTTCTTAAACAATTTCATGCCAAACATAATAATGTTAAGAAAATTTCCTTGTTGTTAATAAAGTTTTGAAATGGTTTTGTGATTAAAACTTTGGTGTGCCTTCATGATGGCTTGGGTTCAAACCTTGATGGATGTGTGCATTAATGTATATTGTACAAATGTAATATACAAACATTTACATAATGTGGTGAATGGTGTCAAAAACTTTTTGTTGACAAAACTAAAGAAATTTTTTAAATGAAAAAAAATTCATGACATGTTATGACAAAAATATAATATGTGACTCCATGATCCAAAAAAAAAACCAAAGAAAAATGTTGTATGATGACATGGGTCACATTAATCCACATCATATTAACTTGAAACCTCATATATCAATGTCATAATTTTAAAACTATTTAATGTAACATGTGATTACCCAAAATGACTAAAAAACATTTCACTAAAAATGACCAAACTAATTAATCTTTTTTTTTTACCAAACTATACAAATTGCATATTAGTCAATTTTGTTCCATTTCATTAAAAATTTAGTGAATTTGGGTAGTGGAAAAGGACAAAATTTCTTCTTGTGTTAATTTAACCAAGGCTAAACCTAGGCTAACCAAAGGTTAAACTAAGCTAATCTTAATTTAACCAATGATAAACTTAGGTTAATCTCAAATAAATTAAGCTGACCTTAGGTTAACATTGGTTAAACCAAAGATAATCTAGGTTAACTACTAAATCAAAGCTAACCTTGATTAAATTTAAGTTAAATTGAGCTTAACTTTCATTAACCCTTGGTTAAAACTAGTTTAACCAAGGTTAAACCTAGGTCAATAAAGGCCTAGGTTAACTTAAGTTACAACTAGACTAACTTATGCTAACTTTGGTTAAACTTAGATTAATTTTGGTTAAACTTAGGCTAAATGAAAACTAACCAAGGTTAAACCTAGATTAACATTAATTAAACATAAGGCAAGCTTAGGTTAACTTTGATTAAATTGAAGGTAATTTTAAGTAAACCTTGACTAAACCTAGGTTAATTTAAATTTAACCTTGGTTAAATTTAGAATAAATTAAAATTAACCAAGTTTAACCTCTATTAAACCTAGGTTAAATTTAAGTTAACAAACATTAAACATAGGATAAATTTAAACTAAGTTCAATTAATACATTATGGATGATATTACTATGGGCTTGAAAATTATGCTTGTCAAATTATGTATTAGTTTGTGTTTGTGTTTTTGCTTTGTGAATAATGTTTGTTTTGAACCTTTGGTCTTTGAGTTGAAGATTACTAAGGCATTATTCAATCTCATTTCAAATTGAAGTATTGATAAATAAGTAAATAATTTAACTATAAATTCTCATGTCACATGTGAAACTTGTGTTGTGACACAAACAAAAACTATGACATTTAAGGTGTTGTCACATGTGAAATTCATGACACAAGTTATAATTATGACATTTAAAGTTTTATCACAAAGGAGTCCCAAATAAAAAATTTAATGGGTGCAAAGTGTGTCAAACAATTACAACTTGTTATGTTTGAATGGATATACATATGTAATGATGTTCATAGTGGACAGGATGTGAAAAAAACCACTAGAAGTTTTTGTGGAAGCTTAGGACATTAGGGCCCAAGGGATTGAGACATGAAATATTGAGAACCTAAACCGTGAAGGCATTTGGGCCCAAGGGATTGGGGTGTGAAGGATTGAAAGCTTAAATTAACAATCAAGGTGTTACGGCTTAAGACTCTAGGGCCCTAAAAATTGAGATGTGAAGGATTGAAAGCAAATAATGAAGGCATTAAGGCTTAGGACATTAAGGCCCAAGGGATTAGGATGTGAAGGATTGAGAGCTTAAAAAATGAAAGCACAACTTGACCTAGGATGTTAGGGCCCAAAGGATTGGGGATGTGAAGGATTGAAAGCTTGAACAATGAAGGGACTAGGTCTAGGATATGAAGTTTTAAAGGCTTAATGAATGAAGGCTTAAATAAACTTTAGAGTTTTGAAGGCATGTTAAAGGATTTGTTTTCCAAATTTAGGCTTATCCTCACATCCAGAAGGTTCAAGCTTTTTTATCTTTGTGTTTGTTAGAATCACCTTTATGTAACAACACAATCATAAAATAGTTATTTGAATGATATGCATATTTTTCAACTTTGTATTAGTATCACCACTTAGGTATACTAGTCTAGCACAAGTATTGTAAAGTCAAAAGATTTGAAAAAGCAAATTGGTATGAGTAATAATAATTTTTGTTGATGGACATAGTACCATACTAGTGTTATATATATGGATATGAATCATGAATATTCAACACTTAAATTTTAGAATTGAAGCCCCAAGCTTAGGGTAGGTTCACATCAACATTCAACATTCAAGAGAATAATTTATAGCATGTTGCAAAATGCTTTCCATATTGCCCTACATTGTCACTTATTCTTTTCAAAAGCCAACACCAAGTGTTGCAGATTCAATCTTCCAAAAAGCCATGCTTATGAAGTTCATCTTCATATATACTCCTTTATGAATGCATCTTTAGCTCCCAAGAAATCCCCAACATTGTTGTTTACAAGAGAACAATCACACTTTCCATTATTTGGCCAATTCTTTTGTATAGTGATTAACATGTCAAGATTTTTCACACCAATCTAACATCACTTCAAGCTTATGATCACACCACAAATGTTGAAAATATGTTTTGTCTCAATTTGTGAATTAGGAATGCCCAAAATTTGCTATGTCAAAAGCCCAACATTTGAAAATATTCTTTCATGTTCCTTCCAATATAATAAAAAAAAATCACATCCTTAACATATGCATCAATGCAATGGTACGAGGATAATTTAGATTTCAACAAACTTTCACTCACTTCTTCATGTGACATATGTGCAAAGCTCAAAAGCTTCGAAGTCTTAAGAGCTTTGCACAAGACCACAATATCAAAACAAGCCACATAGAAACAAATAACTACCATTGGATGAAATGGACAATATTATGACATGGAGGATTGTTGATTGTGGAAAAACAGAAAACACATCACACATACCTTTCATGTGTTTCAATCACATATAAATGAAGACCACACCAAAACCCTACACCAAATCTTAGGTTTTGGGTGAATTTTTTTCGCACTTGCACACAACCCAATATGAGCAATAACATTCAACAACAATCATGATATCTTTGCAGTGATGATATCTCAGTGGGGTGGTTGATCCAAAAATTTTAACATGAACAATGGTCAATTGTACCCAACACATTCCATAATGTAATGGTTTTCATGAGTTGCAAAATGGGTGAGTGGATTTAAACACAATGGATGATGTGGAATTTGAATAATGGTTAGGTTAGGTAGACTCAAGAAAAACCTGTTCATTGTTGTTGTAAGTGGACTAAAAAGAGGCAGAAAAGGCAAACATGAAAACCATTTCATAGGTATTCCATCCAGTGCTATTCACCCCAGCCTTGGGCAAACCAGCACCCAAGTTGGTACCATGATAAAAATCCCAAAATTCATTTAAATTATTAATACATATTACAAATATCCCATTCTTAGACTAAATCAGGATCTCTGAGTACAAATCTAAGATTTTTTAGGCTTGATATGGCCACTTAGAGGCCTCACTGAAAAAGGTAAAGGTGAAAGGCTGGTTCACCCTGGCCAAGCCTATCACAAAAGTGGTAGTAATAATTAGTAATAATAAAGGTGCATTCACACTTGGTGTTAGGGATGCAAGTTTTGTGTCCCCTAACACCATGTTAGTCATTTAGGACTTAACTTATTTATCATGAAGATTTTATATTAAGCTAACATTCACTTAACATTAAGCCATCGCCCATTTAACATCGGGTGTCACCTATGATGCCACCTAGATTTTCATTTAACACAAACTTAACATCAAGTGTGAATGCACCATAATAATAACAAGGGGTGTGTGCCCTTGCTATTCACATTAAAAAGCATCTATTAAAAGGCGAAAGAAAAATGATGAAATTTCAAATATTTCACCATGCAAAGATTATCCTCTAAACAAAACCAAAAATTTCCTTCAAGATATCAGAAGTCTATAACTAATCTGAAGTTTCAACACAAGCTAAAATATCATCTTTCAAAAATGCTCATATAAAAATAGACCTATTATTTATTACCTAGGGGCCAAAACCCATTAAGCTACTATACTCTATAATGAATCTAAACACAATATCCTTGCCTTGGTAGGCAAGCCCAACACACCTGAAAAAGAAAGAGTTAGTTGGAACTTGAAATAGGGTGGGCAGAGGGGGGCCAGCGAAAGAGAGAGAGTGGGTAGTTTGGGAGTAGCAAGCCAGTTGTAGTCATCAATGTGGCAGACCCACACATTACAACTAAGTGGAACATGGTGAGGGAGGGGAGGAAAGAAAACAGGCCTTTCTTCAATGCACTGCATCTGCACTTTATTACTTACACCATCCCTTCTTCATTCTTTTGTCAACTTTCATATTTGTTTTCTTATGACCCAATTAATGAAGAACCTGCCCTCCCTCCCTCCCTTTTATTTTATTTTATTTTAATTCTGTTGGGAGGTGGGGGGTTTTGGCAAAGGAATGACTTTGATTAGCTCATCACCAAAATAAAATAAAATTTATTGCAACAAATTGGACATTATCATTTCAATAGAATCCAGTATTAAGTAATGCACATTTTGGCAGTAGATTGAAAGTCTTCCTCCCCTGATCTACTACAGTAAATGACGACTAGGAGTTGCAGCTGTGTTGTTTGTCAGCTCTCATTTATGTGTGTGTGTGGGAAGCTGCAGGCAGAAAGCTAGCTGGGTTGTAATTAACAGTGAAAGACATGATCAGGTCGGATGTGCACATGAAGAAGTCATTTTGCTGTGCCTTCTAGATTAGTGCAAGTTTGAGACCTACTTACATTGTTTTGTTAGGGTGAGATTTACTACAGCTGACCTGCTGCAAGTGATCGGTCAGTTGCAGGCTCCAAATGATCATCTGGTTAGGTGCAAATTTTCGCACTGTTGCAAAAAATTTGTCACAAATTCAATGATTTTTGGAACAATAATCTCCAAAATATAAGGCCTTTTTTTTTTTCTAAAAACCTGAAAAAGTGCTAGATTTGTGAACATGGTTGAAGTAGCTAACCAATAAATATAAAAAGCTGCTAAAATTTTTCCTTTCAAATTTTTTTAATAACCAATTTTGGCTATATCAGCTTACAGATGATATCCCCCGTCTCTCAGCTATATCACAAAATCGGGGGAAACAAAAAAAAAAAAAAAAAAA
>Ga0209611_10011853_pt1 | contig 12419 bp, 8 predicted proteins | sample S1TSphgellanicum_3_FD_187693 | JGI IMG/M metagenome (GOLD analysis project Ga0209611, IMG submission 187693) | Host-associated microbial communities from peat moss isolated from Minnesota, USA - S1T2_Fc - Sphagnum magellanicum MG (SPAdes) (version 2) | ecosystem: Host-associated > Plants > Peat...
TGTCTTACTCAAGGCCAAGTTCATCATAATTGGTGGTTGCTTCCCAAACTAATTAATGAGGTTTGCTAGGATGCCATCTCAACCACTTATTAGATACAAATCATCCCTTTTTATCTATATCCACCAATTTCAATGACAATATTTGATTGAATTGTTGAACCCCTTGAGAATTATTCCATCAAAGATTCATTGATCCCAATCACATAACTCATAAGCACATCCTTGTGGGTGGGAAACTATAGCTTTCTAATCACTATATTCATTTGTTTGGATGATTGTTATGGCATGAGTGAGAAAATTGTAGACATAGATACCTATGCTCATTCATCGAACATTATTTTATGATTGCATAAAAAGATTAAGTAAATGTGTGACACATTTTCAACATGACCTTAGTTTAAAACATGTAAAGTGCATAATGGTCACACTTTTTATTCATGCTTGATATTGTGTTTACATCTAACAAACACAATAACTATTAACATGTTTATTCCTTTCTAAATAAACAATGTTGTTGAACTTGCACGAAAAAGGTAGGAAATTTGAAACTTAAAAAAAAATTCCATATCATTTATTAAAGTTATGTAATGTCTCTATGATTCATAAATGAAGATATTTTATTTAAGGGAATTTTTTTCTATTTTGGTTTATTATTAACCACCAAATCATAATCAAATTTTATGATTGCTTTGGAAAGGATGAGGTTCTTGAAATTTTTTTATTAATCTTTGAAGAACCTATAATTTACATAATATCACTTTGACTGAATTGTAATGAATAATACTTTCACAAGCTAGAAACCTCTTACGCCTTAAAGAAACTTGGAGAATATCTTGATCAAACTATAGATAAAAAAGTTTATTAATTATTTGCAAAATTGATTTTTTTCCAAATACATTACAAGCATAGTAAACATTATGTTTGAAGAGTGAACAAGAGCGCTATGGGGAACAAGCAAAGGGAGCATTGATGAAATAATTGAAAAACTTGATCAACCATGTATTTATGTCAACTTGTTCAGACATAAATCTCTTAAGTAGAAATATGTATGGAAGTTGAACATTGTTTATGAAATGTAGGGTAAAGCCTTAAGGTGGGGGCATTATCAAAATAAAGGGCCTAGGATGAGGTGATGGGTGAACCCATCACTACAACAAAAGGTGTCCCTTACATTAAATGATTTCATTAAATTTTGAATGAATTCATTGGTCTTAATAAATGAGGATTAGTTGAAAAGTAATGAATTCACTGGTCTAATGAACGAGGATTAGTGAATTGCACCCACATTTTGTAATAATGCATCTTTGGGTGGTACCATTAAAAACCACCTCAAAGAATAGTTAATGAACCAAAAACAACCAAATCATTTTCCTAGGCCTTTTACTTTAAATGTTTTCACAACTATTATATATATATATATATATATATATCATGTTTTTCAATTGCATGCACTAATATATAGCTCAAAGTTTATTTTGGAATTAAAAAAATTCTGAATTGTTAAAAATTTGTATTCCTAATTAAAATGAACCCTTTAGAAATTGATACTCTTAACTTTGAAAATTCATAAAAAAATTATACTTATTCAATTAATTGCTTGATAAACACTTTAAAATAGAATGACTTCTAAATTACATTTTTAAAAATTCTTAAAAAAATTCTCAAATCATGTTTCAAATTAGTGTTCCTAACCAAAAAGTTCAAGGAAATGAACTATTGTTATATTCCTGAAACTTTTTATAAATGCATGATGAAAAACATCAAAATATATAATATTCTTGATATTATGGAAATTTCAAAATATATAGAACCTAATAAATTTGTTCATTAAAAAAATGAAAATATTTATTTAAATGTTTCTTATGATTTTTCAAAGTTCAATGGGTTTAAGAAAATCAAGATGTGATGTTTTTAATTGTAGCACCCATGGGCTTTACTTATCATAAAACACAAAACAAAATTTATCATGAACCAAACCTATGTAAATCATGAAGAGTATGAATAGGGGTTTTTATGGCTACTCAATAATGGGAAGGTTCTTGCACTTATAAATATGCATCATTTCCCTCCACCTTTAAGGAGTAGGCATAATATCTCTCTGAATTTTTAAAACAGAAATTCAAGGATATATAATCCTTTCCACATATCGTACAAATTTTTGTCAAGTACTTTATGTTGGGGCCCAATTTAATTGAATGAAAATAAAGGGGGTAAGTTTTGCAAATTATAATAGATTTTTTTTTATCATTGAAAATCATGGTAATCATGGTAAATTGTGTTAAATGACTCAATTGAACATTAGGATTTGTAAATTAAAAGTGGATTTAATTCAACTTGAGGTTTTGACTCTAATTAAAAACCTTTGAAAATGAACAAAAGATGCATCAAATGATGAGAATTTTGTAAAATGACTATTTTATTTATAATATCATTTAAAATATTTAATGTATTAAATATTTAAATACATTAAAAAACATTTAATGTTTTCCTCAACTAATTACCTTAACCTAAGGTCAATTTCATCATTAAATAATCCTCAAAATAGTGAAATGAAATAGTGTGAAAATACAAAGCTGACATGTTGAAAATTATCGTAAGCTACACTCTGAATAATTGCACTACTCATATGAAAATATTATAGTAAATAGTGGAAAATATATCTAATTTGAACATAAAAAACGAATTCATTTCTTGAAGAAAAATAATTATTCATTTTTTCAATGTGGAAATTGACTAAAGTTTATGGTAGTGCACGTAAGTCCTCTTCGAAAACCATGTTTCAATTTTGTTTAGGCATGGAATTCAAATTGGAGGAGAAAAATCAATCAACTATAGGACATTTTCAAAAAAAGATGAGGTAATTAAGAAACCAACCTTTGTTTTTTTGTTAGTGTCGTTCAGCAACGCATTCTTCATTTTCTAGTTTGAGAACAATTCTAGGAGAGGATCCTCAACCATTATCATCCGCAAATTGTTAGTCTTGAACCTTTTTTTTTTTAAAAAAAACAAATGGGGAGCATCCATTGCACAAAGGTTGAAGTACAACACAAAACTTGGGCCATTACCCCAAGCAAACCAAAGACACCAAGCCTACCACATAATGCAGCCACTATTTGGTGGTTAGTAACACCATCATATTTTTCATCTGTCACAAGCACAAATGGCACCACACCCCATCAAAGGCGTGCTCCAGGATCTTATTAGTTTTGAACTTTTATTCACATATTTTAAAGTATAAGGCAATGCACAAGGTTGGGCCGTTAGCTATTATAAAATTCAACTCAATTTTTACTTTTCTCCATTTTTGTATTATGATACCTAGCAAGTACCAATTAGGTACTAGGTGGGTATCACAGTAAAAACAAAAGAAAAATAACAAGAGGCGTTTTGAGAGATGAACAATTGTTTATGTGGGCATTTCGATGAAACATGCATTTCACTTTTCAAAATGCCCACTCACTATTGAGGCCCCATTATAACGACTTGAGTGACCAAGTCCCCATGATTGCACCAGTTGCATTTGGGAAGAACTCATTCTCATCCCAATTACCAAACCTAGTGCAGCCAGACATGTTGAGTCAAAGTTTTCTTTTGCTTGCAATTTAACCCTTAAATTTTTTTTATACCCCCATACCTACCCCATTCACCCACCTTTGCTATTTTATTTTTTCAAATGTTTTTAAACCCTAAAGCCCAAACCTGTCATAGGCCGTCAATATTATTGTCATAATATGTTGTTGTGGTTGTTGCATGGGAGCGTTCCAAGGTGAAGGAGGTGTTACAAAGTGAAGTTGTGTGTGAGAGGAACAAGGGAACTACATTGTTGTGGAGAAAGTAGGGATCGTTACTATGGAGGAGTAGAAAGGATTGTTGTTGCTTAGATCGGAAAAAGAAAACATTGTTTCGTAGTGGAACGTTCCTATGGAAGGAGCTGGGCTGCAAGAGGAATGGAACCAAACTATGGGAGGAGTGTTGTTACAAAACAAGTTCTACATCTTTTACATCTTTTTTTTTCTTTTTTTACACAGTTGCAAAATCTTTTAATTTTATTCTTTGTTATCTTACAAAGTTGTAGAAGAAAAAGAGGATGATGAACACCTATTCATCATTGTTTTTTTTTTTTCTTACAAGGGTGCAATCATTTTTTTTTGTGCTCCAAAATAAAACAATGACAGCAAGCAAATGTCATAAATTTTTTTCTTAAAATAATTGGATGCAATCATGCTAATAGGAACCAAAAAAAATCGCAACCATTGTTTAATAATGTGTTTCATACACCAAAATTCTTTTTAAATAATTTTAACTTGAAAATAAGTTTAAAACTTTGTGCATTATCAAATCTAATATCTTATTGTATAAATATCCAAAAATATGAAATTATTTGACTAACATTTCAACTTTCAAAAATAATGTAAATTTTTTTGTAACCATTACTTTTGAGTAGTAAAAGGACTTGAAAATGCATTTGTAAAACTTTGAAAATGACATATATTTGGAAAAGATTTAACACAAATCTTAACCAAATTCTACAAAGAAATTTTTTAATACTTTAAAAAAAATTTGAAGACTTCGTTTAAGAATATTCCAAGAATATTCCCTAAAAAGCAATCATCTAAAGGGACATTAGTGGTTCCTATTAACCCATTCACACCCAATTTAGAAAGAAGATGACGATAACAAACATTGTCATCATCATCTTCTTATTCTTATTGTTACTTTGTTCTAGAAGAGGATAATGACAACGAACATCGCCATCATCGTCTTCTTTTTCTTCTTATTCTACTCTAGATGAAGACAACAATGGTGATGCGTGCCATCATCATCTTCTTCTTTTTAGTTTGTTCCAGAAAGAAGAAGATGACAACATCGACATTCGTTGTCATTTTTTCCTTTTTCTTTTCTTTTTACTTTGCTCCATTCACCCCCACAAAAGAAAACATTGGCCAATTCTTAATCCCAAATCTATTGCTTTTATGAATGTTCACCACTTTGATTACATTATAAAATTTGAAAAAATAAATAAATAAATAAAAAGTAAAAAGATTACTGTCAATAATAGGCAAGTAGGGCAATGTGAGCTCCATAAATTAAAAGCTTCTTGCCATCTCTACACTCAAATCCTCCATCATGTCTTTAGAGTTCTGAGTCTCCATCCTCCCATGCAACAAGTGAAATTGTTCATCTCAAAACTCTTTTTGAACTAACCATGCTAGGATTTAATAGTCTTAGATTTTCTAGTGACATTGTAAAACTAATTTTTCTCTTCCATTATTCATGTAGGTAATCATTTTACAAGCCTAGTGAAAATTGATCTTAAAGTTGCAAGGGTCACTTCAATTCCATCTAATTTTGCATGTTGCATCAAAATAAGAAAAAAAAAATTGGGGTTTTTTTTTGGTTAATAGAATTGTTGTTTTCTTTCAGGATGGAACTTCCAAAAAAATGCACACGAAAGGCATCCAAGGCCAAGGCAATGATTACAATTGAAGAACAGGCAATTGTATTATACACAACCTTGCCTTTTCAAGGTATGTCATCAATATTTTGAATATGTGTCAATTTGACCAATGGTGACATGGAATTCCATCTTCATTCTCCATGCGAGAGTGGGGTTGGGTTTTTTTTTTGGTCAGTTTTATTAGTCTAACAATAACCATAGTGAAGCTTTAATGCATGACACATGGTATATATAAAAATTATACTTTTGGAAATGATGGTTCAATTTACCATTGGTCAAATTGACAACTGGTCATTTTGATTGATGAAAACATTTCAGGACCCATGGTCAAAAAGACACTAATCAAAATGGATAGGTTCAAATTGACTTATTCAAAATGACATTTTGGTCAAGTTGATGAGGGGCAAAATGATTTTTTTCATCAATTTTCCCAATAAAAAAGGTTATGATTTCTTGTAATGATTCCACCGTGATCTTAAAATTTGCATTCATTTCATTGAACATCAAAATTAAAACCCCGAACTTAATCTAAAATGGAAAACCCAAAACCAAAACCTTAAAACCCTAAACCCTAAACCCTAAACCTAGCCTAAAACCCTAAAGCCAATAAAATTGCTTAAACCTTATTTTAAAAACCAAAACTATAACCCAAAACCTAAAGCCCATTTTGAAACTTAAACCCCAACACAAAAGCCTAAACTCCTAAAACCTAAAACCTTTTGCTAGATTAAAACCTACAAAACCCAACCCTTAATTTAACAACCTAAAAAAATTACAACCCAAATCATCAAACCTTAACATGTTCAACTCTTAAACATAAATTTTTTTAAAAATAAAGTGAAATGAATGAGCAATCTTTTCACAAAATTGCAAATAGTTTGTTGAATGCCCTAATTGCATTGACAATAATTCCAAGCACTACTCATGCCTCCCGATGCAACATCATGAACATCTCCCCACCCATGCAAGTAAAGTTGTCTAGCAAATATTCAAAATATTCATACATGTGAAAAAATTATTGATGCCAAGTTTTTTGGATGTTTGATTAGCAATGGAAGATATTGATGCCATTGTATAACCCCAAATACTTGAAGACCAAATAAATAAACAACCGACGGTTCTCCACCATGACAAATCATGCATTGCATTTTTTTTGCACATTTAATTAGTTCCAATGGGTAGGATTGTTCCACTGCTTACAAATTTTGATGAAAAAATTGCCAATAAATCTAATGCACCCTTAGAATTACAAAAGTTACATAGGTAGGATTTGTTGTTCTTCAATGATGGGTCATGAAATTTTGTCCATAATGATAAAATTGATGCAAGATTCAATGAAAAGACAAACATCATTTATTGCATTTATGTTTAATTATAGATGAAGGCATTATTATGTTTGATATACAAAATAAGGCTAAACAAATGTTATTCCAAGGCAAACTTAGATAGTTGCCCAAAAATGTGGTGTGACTCCCTTGTGGACCTCACATGACTAATAATGGTCAAGACCCTAAGCTTTGCCAACTTCACAAACCTCCCAAAGTGAAATTGGTGAAAGTTTTAAACAAACTCATAGTAACCCGTTTGGTTGTCGACATATCACACACACCTACACTAGGGTCGATCGATTGCTTGCATTCCTCCTCCAATTCCACTATTGTGAAATACTCCCAAGTGCTGATGCAAGCAATTGCGACCTATATCCTTATTTAATCCGTTGCTTGAGGAGTCAATGAACTCCATAGGTCACAAGAACAACCCAAAAAAAAAAAGTGAAAAGGGGCCCTGAAAAAAACAAAAAAGGTGAAATGAAGCTCTCAAATTGAAAACAATCAAAATCAAGTGAAGTTGCAGTTCTTTAAAAAAATTTAAACACATGTGAAATAAGATTCACAAAACCCTGAAATAAAGTGTAATGAGATTCACAAGAAAACCCTAAAAGAAGTGAAATAAAATGGAATCACATTTGAAAAGGAGAAAGAGAAATGAGGTCTGTATTAAGGTACTTATAATATATTCCTAACCTCAGAAATGACTTAGATAGATAGGTATCCAAAGTGGTCAATCCTAAAATATGGGTAACCATGGAAAAGAAACCCTCCTCTGAAATTATAAAAAAAATGAACTCGAAAGTTTTTCTCCCCCCAACCCTCTAAACAGTTTCTCTCCCATCCCCCTTTCCAGAAAACAGGTGTGGAAAAAGTAAACCAACCCCACCCTACCCTCCTCTCCCCCCAGTCCGATTTTCAAGGCCGTCAAACCCTCCCTCCAAAGCAGGGTTTTATTTTCATTTTTGTGATGTAGCCAAAGTGGCGATCATCCATAAGGCAGTTTAGCCAAATTTGCTTACCAACAAGATATGAAAATAAAAAAGTTTAATTATCCTTCACTTTTTTTGGCTAGTTGCTTCAACCCAGCAGAGAATCCTGGCGATTTTGTAAGATATTTTTTAACTTTTTGAAAGTTTGGCTACTAGAAAAGAAAAAACACATATTTTTACCCACCTTGAAAAATAATTTAGCCACAAAAGAAAACCCTGCTCCACAGTCAACTTTTTGTATCACTATGTGTTTTCCATTCTTGTTTGGGTGACTTTACGGACTACAAGGTACTAGGGGTGAATATGAAATAGGCATGAGACACCTGGCGAAACTTGACATCACTTTGCAAATATCTTTATTACATAGTTTTCAAATAGATCTTTGTTAGAAAATTAGGTAATAAAATGGTATTAAATGATGAATCCCTGCCAATCATATATTAACCAAAGCACCCAAAAAAAAGGAAAAACAAGGAACAAAATGGAAGGACCCATGTCCAAGAAGACAAATGAACCACCCAAGAGGGCAAACCAGAAAGGGAACATCAAGTTCTCGAACCCAGTTACTAAATTAATATATAGATCGTAAAAGACGCCTAGAAAGAATTATAATTTTGTCAGTTGAGAGATGTTGTATAATTAAAAAGGAATGTACCTCTAGGTAGGTTTCATGGAGTTTCTCTTTGCAAACAAATTGATATGTTATTTATCATGACATTCATTGTCCATTCTTACTTGAATGCTTGAAACAGGAACATGTGTTATACTAGAGAAATTGTAATATAACTTTGTGTGCTTACATGCATGTGTGTGAATTTTTCAGAAATAAAAACATTGTGCTTTTGACCTGATTCATTAAATTTCAACAACTTAAATTTGTGAAATGAAAATGTTGTGAGACGTTTGGTTGAATATTGTCACCCACAAACTGTGTAGCTTTTTAATTGTGAACAGGGTCAATGTTGTCTCAACTTCAAAATGAAATATGAATATGATAATTGGTCTATTTGCAAATCAATGGTTGGTTTGACACTAGATATGTATGAGAAACAATCTCAAGAGATTAAAAAGTTTTGGTTGTGCTTATGAATAAGGAGTTACAATTGGGTTTGCAAACCTTAAAAAATGTCATTCAAAGCCTAGAAAGCTATGAGGTATGCTGGTAATATTTTGGTGTGATTATAGAAACTAGATGAAATAGACCATGTGCCAATCAAACTTAATGAGAAGTCTATTTGATACACCGAAAAAGTTTATCCTATTGATGAAGTTATGATGTAAAAATATTCATTGCTTTCATTTCTATTCGCCTATTGTCAAAATTATGCTTTTATTTTATTTGTATGTTACATTTTTCGAAGTGACCACAATGGAGGGTTGGTAATTCCAACAATCGAGCAGAATGGCAAAGTGGGGTGAAAGTATTGACTTGCTTCAGTATCTCAACTAAGAGTTTGGAGGCTTTGGCTGAACCAGCACGTGCACTGGTACCATGAAAAGGACCCAAACTTGTTTTTTGTGTTTCTTCCAAACATTATAGATTTAGACCCCTAAACTAAATCAAGGTCTCTGACTGCAAATTTAACATTTCCTCGATTGCTTATTAGCTCTGATTGGCCTTACTCAAAAGGTGAAGGTACCAGTGTAGTGTAGATGCTGGTTCACCCTGGCTGAGTTTGGATGGAACCATTGTAATATTTACTATGTATGAACATGATTTTTTTTCTTTGATTATGGATGATTGAGTTTTTTAATTTTATAACAATCAGAACTAAAACTAGAAGTAGGAGGCTAAAAAAACACTTGTCAAATGCCTTGGTCGTAGGAGGGGGATAGCAAGAAAAATAATTCTAAGTCATTCTGCTACACAATACCTATATCATTACAACAATATGTAATTTGGGGACAAAGTATTCATGTTAATTAGATCATGGGCGTGATCACAACTTATTATTTTATTTTAAAGGAGGCATATTGATTGGCCCATGAGCAATTTTTTTGGAACATTGGGCATGCCTTTAATAGAAGCACCTCCATGGACCCCAGTTCCAAAATAGAAACAATTCTTTTTAATGAAAATTTATAGATTAGTATTATTCAGAATAAATCGATTATTGATATGGATACCAGGAGATTAGCTTTTCATAGACAGGCTTTTCACACATATGGATAATGAGATGAGATTCACAAAAGACTATGGAGTATGAATCTTACATCAGTCCACAAACTAAGTTTGTTTTTTTAAGCTGCTTGGTTGTTAAGATCTATTTTTTGTCCAAATTTGACAGGACAAAATGCAGTGGTTTTCAGGAATACAACCCATGTTGCTTCAATGACTAAATCCTCACCAAAGAAATGGGAATTTGTGTCAGTTGTGTAGGTATTTTTTAAAAAATGTTTTTAATCAAGTTTTTCATGTTGCATTAAGTTACATATGGAAATATGCATACACTCTATGAACATTTCAGATAAACACCCATCCAAATAATTTCAACAACAAAAGATAAAAATATTAGAAATGTGCTCTTAAATTTCACCTTTTTAATTTTTACTAGTGTGGCCCGTGCCGTTGGCCCAAGTGTTACCACATCCTCAACTGATTTTTCCTTCCAAAACCTGGTTTTTTGGGGGATTTATTTTAAATTTCAGTGAAGAAATCATTCAATATTCAAGAACTTTTGCATGGCAATTCTTAATGTCATGGAACCAAGCCCATGCACCGCTCCTCACCGAGACCTTTCCAAAGACACCAAGAACACAATCTGAAGCATCCCGGTTGAGTGGATCTCATAACTACGAAACAAAACAAACTACCTTCATTACCAAACTTAGTTAGTTGCTTTCTTTGGACCCACCATGATTTTATTTTTTCTAAATTAAAAAATTACAGTGTAAATTCAACTATAATTGTGCTATTTTTGGGAATATCTTGCCAAATTTTGATATCACAAAATTGGAAAATTATAAGTATAAATAATAAATAATAAAATAACCCTGATTTGGAGGTGGGGATGCAGGTAGGAGGTGAGGTTCTTCATCTGCCTTCAAAAAATTGTAAATTGAAATTGCTAGCATGGCTCTTAGCATGTGTGAGCAAGCAAAGCATAAGTTGCTAATTTACTGAACTAATTCATCAGTTAATGCCATGTATGTTTTCTTGCCCATAATTACAATTGTTTTTTACAATTGTTGGCCTCATTTATATCTAAACTATCTGGTATATTCAGACACCGGGCCGGTTCTGCCATAGAAAACAACACTGGAATTGCTGCCATAGCAGACAATTCCAATTCCGCATGTGGGGACTTAGTCTGTCTGTGTGCAGAACGCCCTGTCACAGACAGACTAAGCGAATTAATATATTAGATTCAGAGCAGTTAAACTTTGGGCAAACCATATGGGATAAGACCCAGGTGTTATTGGGAACATATTGGGAACACATTTGAAAACTTAAGAATCTGTTGGGAACATGCTGGAAACACATTGCGAATAAAGGAAAAAAACAAAAATAACTCAGCCCACCCCCAAAAGGAAAAACAGGGCCCATCATGAGTGCATGATGAGCCTTCCCATTGGTTGCATGAAATTTCTCTTTCCAAAACTGTCGATCACCAATTTTGATCAGGGTTAATACCCCCATTATAAACTTGGGGTACTTATTTATTATTGATTTTTATATTAGATTAATGGGGTCATGGGGTTCAAGTGTCAACTTCAAATGTAATTAATTCATTGATTGGTCCATGAGGAAAAATATCTTTCTCAAAAAATGTCCAAAAAAGAGAAGGACAATCCTTTTGAAGTGTGAGTGATATGAAATGAAATTTTTATTCATAGTAACATTATACATATTGCAACAATGCTTCAAAAATCATGGGCATTATTTGCAAGCAAAGGCACAAAATCTGAATGGAAACCTTGCAACGTTCCATCAGAATCACTAAGCATTTTTAATGGTGAACAATTGCAATTTGTTTTGACAATTTTTTTGTGAAGTCAATTATACAACTCTTCCTTTGTAGCTTGCTGAATTTGAGCTATGTCGTGAAGATTCATCAAACGTGGTGCAACCATGCATTTTCAGAAAGACTTTGATCATTGATAATCCATTTTAGCAGTAAGAAATAGAACCATCCAACCAGCTATGAGATAAAATTGAACAATTTGAATTATGAATTGAAAATAATTTTCAACAATATCTTTCATATAGTAACCAACCATACCAACAAATGTACGAAGACCAATGTTTTCGAAATTGCTTGCAATGCACAACACACTCATCTAGTGCTTTCTTTGGAACATCCCATCAAACCACTCTTTCAAAACTTTGTTTAACATTTTAAATTTTGAAATATGGAGCTTGACAAGCATTTGCATATGAAGATGTAAAAGAGTGCGACCCCTTTCTAATGCACAAAGGCCAGCTACACATTCTTTTTTTATGAACACTTCCATCTTAGACAATAAATTAGGCTCTACATCAGACCCTCCTTCAACAATAGTCACAGAAGCCACCAACAATTTTTCTGAATCATTCACACGGGAAGCCCTTGATTGTCTTGCACCATCTTTTAAATATTTCATCTTGTACAAAATAAACAAGTCAAAACAAAGTTGCAACACCCCCCCCCCTCTCCCCTT
>Ga0209611_10011855_pt1 | contig 12418 bp, 9 predicted proteins | sample S1TSphgellanicum_3_FD_187693 | JGI IMG/M metagenome (GOLD analysis project Ga0209611, IMG submission 187693) | Host-associated microbial communities from peat moss isolated from Minnesota, USA - S1T2_Fc - Sphagnum magellanicum MG (SPAdes) (version 2) | ecosystem: Host-associated > Plants > Peat...
CCCCCTCCCCCCCACCAACCTTTGCTCCGAATCTTCCATCACCATGGTGGTTAATTCCAAGATGTATGCAATTAGCTATGAATGTTCACCAAGTAAGCCAATTGATGAATAATACCAACAAATTATAATGGAGTGAAAAAAGTAACTAATTATTTTATGTAAATTTTGATTTTAAGCTTAATATAGAGTGTAATTTATTTTTTAAATTGGTTTAGTATAGCAGTTTTTAACTTTCATTTTCTTCAAATTTTTGACCAATCATCATTTTTTTGGGACTATGGGCTACCAAATTTTGCACCCACCTTCAAAAAAAATTTATCAAATTTCATATTTATATATATTCCAACCAATCACAACCTTTTTGGCCCATGAACTTCCCACCCACCTTCATAAACATTATTTTAAATATTTGAGAAAAAATCATGACAATAAATTTGTAGAACAATAATGTCTTTTTTTGGATTTATAGCGTAACAAATGATGAACCCACCTAAATATAAATTAGAAAAAAATTGAGTTTGCACCAACAAAATCAAACCAATTGTGGTTTTTTGAACTCATGGTGTAACAAACTTGTTAATGGGCCCACTCCTATTTGAAATGGGCTTGGTAGCAAGTCCATTAGACCATGAAACATTATCCATAATGCATTTAATGCTAATTTTTTATCCATTTACATTGCCCTAATCCCTTGGGTCTTTTAACTTTGTGTGCAATGTACTTAACCCTAAAATGACTTTTTTTAGGGTTAAGTTCATAGATTTTATTATTTTGATGGTCATGATGGGCATGAAATTCTCTAGTATAAAAAGAGCACCTAAATTGCTAGTAAATTTGCCATTTTTTAATCCATTTGTTAGGGATACATTACATCTCCAAATTGTCTTAGGGTTATTTGACCAATCAAACTCAAAGATGCCCAAAATTTGCCTCCAACTATCTCATTAGGAGTTCCAAATGCAAAGCAAACATTTAATGATGTTTGGTGGTATGTGAATATCAGAGTAGAGTAGTGCATTTTGTGATTGACTCTAAAGCACAATATACCTACCTACCTACCAATTTTTGACCTACCTACCTATCATTAAAAAATTATTTTCAAATTAAAAATTGCAATAATTTAATTCTTTGTTAATGGAAACCTCAACCAAGGACAAAATGTCAGATTTTATTTATGTATTGGTTAGGCTCGTGGTCATGTAAGTCCAAGTATTGATAATCAAGTGCTCAAGAGTTATACGTGCTATTGATGCCTTACCCTTGCACTTACGCCACAACCGAATAATTGTAGTAATATGACCCAAGAGACCTACCTTCCTACTAAAAAATATGAAGAAAACAATTTTTTGGGGGACAAGGGGGTGGGGTGGGCGAGGGATGGTGTGAGAAAGAGAGAATTTTTTTTTAAAAAAAAAATTAGGACCAAAGAGATCAACCCGGTTTTTAAAGGAAGAATATGAGGAAAAAACATTTGTTTGGGGTAAGTGAGGATTTCTAGTGTAGGAAAGGAAATCGACAAATGGGGTTAAGTAGCTTGCACATGTTGCTAGAATTCCAAAGGCATTCATTCAACTTCTTCAACACTACACTCATAAAAACAAATCTCGGAGACCAAACCATACAAACACGCCCCCTTCCCTTTACTACGTGTCAATGGTTGTAAGCACCACACTAACCCCTTTTAATCATTCTCGGAACAAAGAGCCAAGGGCCCTTCACTTATTCTCTAAATTGTTCCACAAGTTTTCATAAGTTATTAATTTGAATTGCTTTACTTGTGCAAGTTTTCTATTCCACTTCGAACTTATTGCCCCCAAGCCAACAAAGTTTTGCCTTCTAGAGTCGTCATTACTTACCTACTCGGAATCATTTTTATTCTTTGTTGCCTCAACCCCCCCCCCCCCCCCCAACTTCCAATACATTAAAAAAAAAAAAAATTTAAATAAATTGTAGTGAGACACAAGTTAAGCAAAACTATTCATACTTAACTTATTTTCCCATTCACAATGTACCACAAGGATAACATGTAACCAGGGTTGGACCCGCCAAACCATAGTGTAAGCAATCACGGAATTCACACATTTCATCCCTAAGTGGATAGACCCCATCTAGAGTTTGCCACATGATGGCTTCCCTAGTGGGCACCCTTGAGGGCAGGGTGAACCCACACCTTCACCTTCCTGGGCAAGGCCTCTCAATTAGACGGTATATTTGTATAGGAGAAGGGTCTGAGTATAGATCCTTCTGGATTGGAGGGCCTATTGCAAGGCCTCTCAATTAGACGGTATATTTGTATAGGAGAAGGGTCTGAGTATAGATCCTAAGGCAAGGCCTCTCAATTGGACAGTATATTTGTATAGGAGAAGGGTCTGAGTATAGACCCTTCTGGATTGGAGGGCCTAAGGCAAGGCCTCTCAATTCAACGGTATATTTGTATAGGAGAAGGGTCTGAGTATAGATCCTTCCGGATTGGAGGGCCTAAGGCAAGGCCTCTCAATTGGATGGTATATTTGTATAGGAGAAGGGTCTGAGTATAGATCCTTCTGGATTGGAGGGCCTAAGGCAAGGCCTCTCAATTAGACGGTATATTCATATAGGAGAAGCGTCTGAGTATAGATCCTTCCGGATTGGAGGGCCTAAGGCAAGGCCTCTCAATTAGACGGTATATTCATATAGGAGAAGCGTCTGAGTATAGATCCTTCTGGATTGGAGGGCTCCTATTGCAAGGCCAAATAGGCGAAATGGAGGGGCCGAGAATGTGAAGGGGTGTGTACTTACTTAGACCCTTTACATGCATAAAGAAATGGGCCATTTGCGTGGAGCAAATTATTAAGTTGTATTAGTGTCTTGGATCACAAAAACGCTGAAACTCTTGCTTTGACTTTGAAAGAGCAAATTCATGGGCATCAACAACAACAACAACACCCACTAGTCACAACTTTGAAGTTGCAAGCAAAGCCCACACCCAGGTCAAAATTGAAATACTAATGAAATTTAGTCGTTCAAACACTCATTTCCCCAACAACTTCTTGCCACTACTACAACACCAAAAAACACAACCCACTCTACAAGAACGCGTTGTCCACGGGAAAGGGAAAGTCCAAAAGGGAGGTAAGCGTTAAATGAAAGTTTCCTATGGCGGAAGTACCCGGAAGGGGGGGTGGAAAGGGAAAAATATGGTATAAAAAATTGTAGGCTTTCAAATTTGTATCTCTAAATTCAAGGAAAATGCCTAGGTGGTGGGACCTTAGACCTAGGTTCTTAATCTAGGGTCAGTGTTTTTTTTTTCCGTTAATTTTTTGATTTGGCCAAAGTGGCAATCATCATCCATGAGAAGATTTAGCCAAATTTGGCTATTAAAGGAAATGAATTTTTTTTAATAAAAAATCTATCCTTCTATAATTTTTGCTACTTAGTAGAGTTGTCCCTAAAGTGATGAAAACACAGCACCAGAACCCTGAGTTTGGTCATACACGGGATGAGATTCAAAAAAAAAACTTGTAAAAAAGTACATTAGCATTAAAGGGGGCGTGGAAACTCAGAAAACCATCAATTTTGGTGGGAAACTGAGTTTCATCCTGTCTTTCCTTTTTCCTGAGCGCCTCCACTGCTGCTAAGTTTCAGCATTTCATACTGAGACTTAATAAAATTTCCTTACTTTGTGGATATGAAGGAAAGAGATGAAAGAGAGGATAGGGGGTGAAAGGAGGCCCAGAGACAGGATGAAGACAGGGTGACTTTACACATAACTCTAGTACCTACCTACCTACCTACCTACCTTCTGGAACCAAATATAAAAAAATTCTTTTAAAATGTGGCAATTGAAAACCCAAATAAAATTCACTTCAATTTCCCGTGGATTCGTTTCAAACTTTGATTTCAATTTGTAGCAAAAATTTCGGTACAAAAAGGTAAATAAATAAAACAAAAAGAAGAAAAGAAAAGGTTGCGTACTAGGGTGGAACCATGCACGTCGTAGCAGGTCCTTAATATAGTATAGTGGGGCCCTAAGAGCTAGCAAGCTAGGTCCCTTAATTGTCTAGTTCTAGGATCTTCGACGAGTGCGCCTCCACAAAATCCTTTACATAAAGCGAAGTGCACTTCTCCCCATTCAGTATAGTCTGCAAAGCAGAAGCAGCGGAAGCAGCAGCAGCTTCTCGTGGAAGCCGTGGTCGTCTCGCGTGTTGTTGCAGTTGTCGTAGAAGTAGCACTCTTAATTAATTGTTTCTTCAACATTCTTTCACTCTCTCTCTCTCTCTCTCTCTAAATTCCAACACTATAACTACTTCAATCTTTCCAGAACAGAGTAATCAAATCTAGTGGAGTTCTTACTTCCCATTTTGTTGCTCTAGATTTAGTTTTTTGGGACGTTGTACACCTTGGGTGGTACACCTTCAAGAATTTGAACCTGCTAAAGTCAGTTTACTAGTACAAGTTAGAAGTCTTGTGGGATTGTGTGTGTGTGTGTGTTTTTTTTGGGGTAAATTGATTCGAGTTTTTGGTTTGATTCATGGGATTGTAGTTGTAGTTGTCAGGAATTTTTCTTTCTTTCTAGTATTGGATCTCATTTTTTGTTAGGAGTTGTACCTGTGATTGGGTTGTCTTTCTTCTCTTGTTTTCCCCTTCGTCCAGAGTGATTTGCAATATATAAAAAAGCTCGTGAATTTGCAGTAGTAAGGAGCTCGTGAATTTGTTATTTTGACGCTGTTGTTGCTGCGGAGAAGGAGAATCGAACAGGAAGAAGAAGATGGGTTCTGAGGTGATACTGATCGCTGATCTTGAGAGAGGCGCAATTGGCAAAGTTGCGGCAGGGAGCGAGGAGGAGTATTACGTGGGATTGGCAGGGTCTCCAGAGGCGGCTGCAGCAGCAGCATGTTCTGAAGGAGGCAGAAGAAATCGGGAGGTCAGACGCGCGTTACGAATAGCGTCGACAGTTTTTGTGACGATCGCTTGTCTGCTGGTGACGCTGTACTGGGCAGGGCCCACGGTGAAATCCTTCAATGGGCTTCTCTTAAGCTCTACCAATCTGAAGCTCCAGGATGATGTTACCGCCTTTGAGCAACCGCACAGGACTTCGTTCCATTACCAGCCAGCCAAGAACTGGATGAACGGTAAGCTAGCAATTCCAATCAGTGCTCAGAACTAGTCCATGACACGCATAGAATTGTGATTTTCCGCAAGCTCTCGTTGCTGCTGCTGCAAAGAAATATATACATATATATAATCACTTCTGAAGGAGTCCAAGAACTTTGCAGATTGCATCAAACTGATCATTTCTGAAATGGGTTGTTCTTGTTTGCTCATTTGTGGCATGTCTGCGGCTGATCACCAACTTCTTCTCCGCTTTTTTATCTACAGATCCTAATGGTAAGAGACTCGCAAAAAATCTCTGCAAAACCCATCATGGACGTCTAGCAATCACCACCTTGCTAAAAAATAAAATAAAATCTGTGAACTTGTTTTGCTTTGACATTGCGCTTATAGGATCGTAGTACATGTTACCTGCAGCTAGCAACCAGCAGGAAGCTCTTTCTCGTAAGTCATGAGGAATTCTTGAAGAGCAGTTTTGATTATCATGCAAGATTGTTGCTCGATTGTTGTTGTTCATGTTTTTTTGTGTCGTGTACATGGTTTGCGCTTGCAGCTCCTCTGTACTACAAAGGCTACTACCATTTGTTCTACCAGTACAATCCCATGGCAGCAGTGTGGGGAAACATCATTTGGGGTCACGCTGTCTCCACGGATATGGTGCACTGGCTCTACTTGGAGGACGCCTTGGAGCGTGATCAATGGTACGATAGGCTGGGAGTCTGGTCAGGCTCCGCTACCATCGGCCCTGATGGCGTCCCTTTCATTCTGTACACAGGTACACGGAACTAAAGATCCAGAGCTTGTCTACTACTTCCAGTAGCACTTGTTTCTTCTCTAGAAGAAGAAGAAAACTCAGATACCAGGAGATTCGGATTCTAGGATTTCAGCTTCTCCCAAGTGTAAAGTCGTATGTTTTTGTGTGTATCTGAAGCTTGGAGGAATAGATTCTGACGTCGTTCTGCGGAACTTGCCGTTGTAAGGTGGGTCAGGTTTGAGGGATAACACGGGAGAACAGCTACAAAACATGGCAGTACCCGCGGATCCCTCAGACCCATTATTGAGGAAATGGATCAAAGTGCCGCAAAATCCCATCGCCACACATCCCGGGAATGTGGGACGGGAGGATTTCAGAGACCCATCAACCGCATGGCAACAGAGCGACGGCAGTTGGGTGTTCACAGTGGGTGCGGTGGTGGAGGACAGAACCGGCGTGGCACTGCAGTACAGAAGCACAGATCTGAAGCATTGGGAGCTCGAAGAGGAACTGTTGCACAAGTTGCAGGGTACTGGAATGTGGGAGTGCGTGGATTTCTTCCCTGTAGACTACGACAACAACACCGTTGTTTCCGATCATTCCACCACTATTGCGGAGAAGACGAAGAGCATTGAGCAGAAATATGTGTTCAAGACAAGTTTGATCGAGAATGGACAAGACTACTATGTGATCGGCACTTATGACAAAGACGCGCGGAAGTTTGTTCCCGATTATCCGGAGCTTGATATTGGAAGTGGATTCCGCTACGATTACGGCAAGTTCTACGCATCCAAGACTCAGTATGACCCCGTCAAGAACAGACATGTTGTGTGGGCGTGGGTCTCCGAATCCGACAGTCAAGCCATGGACATTGCCAAAGGCTGGTCATCTGTTCTGGTTTGCACTTCTCTCTCTTTCTCTCTCTCCTGCCTTTGCTTTACAGATTACAAATTGGGTGTTTTAAGAGTGGATTTTGTAGCCGTTGGAAAGTGGTTTTTAGATCAAGAATTTCAGATCCCAGAAATCTCAAATTGAGAGAATTACAGCTAGGGTTTGGATGCGAGAGCCTTGTAGTGATGATGATGATGGTGATGATGATTCTCTTTCTTATACGAATGTTGTTGTTGTTTTGTCCCCTCTCTTCTTCTTCTTCTCCTCAGGCAATTCCAAGAACCCTTGCATTGGACAGCAAGACAGGAATCAACCTTATCCAATGGCCCATTGAGGAAGTCAATGCGCTACGGATGGGGCAGGTGTCAAAGACAGATGTGAAGCTTGATGCGGGTGCTGTTGTGCAAGTTGAGGGTGCTGCTGGTGGTCAGGTGAGAGAGAGAGAGAGAGAGAGCACTCACAAGGTCCTCCAGATTGGAGAGCTTCTTTCTTTGTATGCAGATAGCTGTGAATGCTCAAGTGTTGCACTTGCAAAACTGTCATTGCCATTGTTTTCTCAGAAGATCACAATTGCAAAATCTCTTGCAAAACTGGCATTGCCCTTGATTGTTCCTGTTTTGTGCACAGTTTTGAAGAAGCTCATGGATATTGATTTCTTAGGTTAGCAAAATTCTCTTGGCAAGGTTCTGACAATTTGTTCTTTTGTTGATTGGAATGTGCTCTGTGCCTGCAGTTGGATGTGGAGGTGGTTTTCGAGTACCCAAACATATCAGCTATCGGTGTGATAGATGAAGCCAACTTTGATGACCAATTTGATTGTAGTCTGGGTGGGGCTGCACATCAAGGTGTCTTTGGCCCTTTTGGTCTGCTCGTCTTGACAGACGACGACTTCCAGGAGCAAACTGCTGTGTTTTTCTACATTGCTCATAAGAGTGACGGTCGATGGACCACAAAATTTTGCAATGATCGCAGCAGGTACATATTGTTCCAAGTCCAAAATGAAAATTTAAGATCCAGAAAATTATTGGTTGGATTCTTCTTGCAGCCAGGAATCGTGCTTAAAAATCATAAGCCAGTGTGCCAGAAGAGCAATGATATTATTCATTACTGGAAATTTCAAGAGCAAGAAAACCTGATCGTGTGCTGCACCTATCTATCTTGTGCAGATCATCTTTGCTCCATGATGTTGACAAGACAGTGTATGGGAGCGATGTCACAGTCTTGCCCACAGAAGATTTTTTGTCTCTCCGTGTCATTGTGAGATTTCTCATTCCCAGGCTCATTCTCCGAACAAACCTGCTCTTATTAGGTCATATTATAGGAAAGGATTACGGGTGTCAGATATGTGCACATCACCACAGCTGCTTGTTCTCTATTCAACCCATTTGTTGATTTGTATGCTGAGGGGAAGTGTACAAACATAAGACGACATTTTCTTGTTTCTGATTGCATCTAGTTTTCACATACATTGTAAGAATCATAATTGAGTAATGGTTGCAGCCATGAAAATATAACCATGTGTTCTAAATGTTTTTGCTGAGTGTATAATGTAACAAATTGTGCAAGCTTCTTTGAATCTGAAATGTAGCCTTCTTCTCTCTTTTTTCATAGCTCTAACAGGGACTTTGTTTTCATCTGTATCCCAGGTGGACCGTTCTATAGTGGAAAGCTTTGTGCAAGGTGGGCGAATGGCAATAACCTCACGGGTGTATCCAACAGTGGCAGTTGATGATCTTGCAAGCCTCTATCTCTTCAACAATGGCACAACTCCCATCACCGTGCGGAGTCTTGATGCCTACCAAATGACACATGTTGTCATGCATCCTATTTAGCAAAACTGTGAACAGACATGATGACTGTTCTTCCCCCTTTTTTTTCTTCAGGCCCAAGAGTCTAAACCCCAGACTAATGGCAAATTCATTAATCTACATTTGGTTAATTAATTTACAAATTTTCAATTCATCTCCCTTGATGGGATAGTTAGATATAGTGTTGGAGCCCTAATTAGGAGGGACTTGCTGCCTCTCCCAAAGGCAGCAATTTCATGCAGAGCAACATAGCACCACTGCAGATGACTCCAATGTTGATGAGATTTGTTATTAGGCTTAAGATTGGAACTATAATGAATTCTTTGGTTGCTCATACATTTGCAACTAGGGTAAAAATCCCTTACAGCAGCAGATGTACAGTAACAAATTGATTTTTGAAATAATACAAAGCTGGAATTCTTTCCCAATGGTTTCGCCCATCAAATATTTCACACTATTTCCAAGTATTTGCAAGTACTTTAATAACTAGATTATCAAGTACCTGGATGATTGTGTAAAGCAGTCAACAAAGTATGAAGTGTCATATGTGATATGTACAATCTTCCTTTCCGCAAAAAGGTTCTATGTTATGTCCAGTACCACTGTAGATGAAAGAGTTTGCACTTGAGATTCTGAGCAATTCCAGAAGTGAATCCAAGCAAAAACCATGTTTTTGGGTTTGGACTTACAACATATGTATGTACTTACTATTATTGTAAACAGAAAATTTTCCATTGTCTAGGCTTGTAGAGCTAGTGATGAAATATATTCCCCATAGATTCATGATGATACTTTCCTTGACAATGGAGAGCTTACACATATTCTATGATATTATGGACACATTGACTCCCAACCTCACTTCTGATTCATGTCTATGAGACCCAACTATACACTCCAGTTCTAAACTGTTTCAGGCATCTATGGAGCAAAAAGTTAAAAAGAGGTCAAGCCAGATCTGAGAAAAATGTGGCTGAAACTTTCTAGGGTGCTTTGAGGTCTTGGCCATTAACCAGTTTTCCGCATTATGTTTTGTTGCTAGGTTTTACAAATTTCTGCAAATGAAAATGAAGCATTTTAATTTTTTTCTATGGAGAATGAAAAACCAACAATAATTACATCCCCTTCAACAGAAACCTAATCAAAGTTGACAACAGGAAATCCCAAGAATAAGAAGTTGAATTGTCAATTTGAAGTGGGCAATGTCCCAAGACTATGCTATCAATGCCACAGGGTGGAGATTGATCAATAAGTATTTGGACTGAGATTAGGCTTACAATGAAGCAAAATTGAGAACTAAAACACCAAAATCATATTAACCATCTTTGGTGCTGAGAGAACCCTAAAGTCAATGACATAAATGGTGGCACAATCTTGATCATCAACATGACATAAGACATTGTCCCTCTTCTGGGCCCACATGCTGCATTGCATGTGTACAAGGCTTTAGTTCATGCTTGTCATGACCTGACAATTAAAGCTGGCCACATTTTGGAGCCAGACCAAAATGATGAAGCTCTCTCTCTCTCTCTATTGAAAGAGAAATTCACTTTGAGTTGCAAGTCTCTCATCATCAACAACAACAACAGAGTTCTTATTCATCCCCCTCATCAAGCAGGTATGTATGATCATGGCCAGATGATTCATCAAACAGTTTCTTCACTGCAGGCCTGGTTTAGACAGAGCTAGGGAATCTGCAATCAGCTGCCATTCAATACTGCTGCCACAGGAACAGAAGGGATGGGGCTATACTACAACATACAAAAATCACTTCTCACAATTCACCAGAAAACTGAATGTCTGACTTCTGATCCACAGTGCATGTATGGAAACTTCTACAATGTTGTCATACTCAACCTCACACAATTCCCAAGTTGCTACAACAGCCAGCCTCAGGTTCGCAGATAGGTACACAAACCCTAATTGGAACTGGGAACTCCAAACTTAATCTGGCAACAGCTAGGGTTTCTGACAAGCAAGCATTACTGCAAGAGGGAAGGATGGGGCTACACTACAACATGCAAAACTGCTACAACTCAAGCAAATTTCTTCTTATGATTCACCAGAAAACTGAATGCATTACATCTGATCTGCAACACATTTGTGGAAACCGCTACAATGTTGTCATGGGTGGGTACTACTCGACCTTATGCAATAATTGCTTTGCTACAACAGCCAGCCTCAGGTTCGTAGATTGATAAACCCTAATTGGAACTGGAAACTCCAAAATTAAGCTGGGCAACAGCTAGGATTCTGACAAGCTAGGGTTTCTGAAAAGCAAGGGTTACTGCAATCGTATGCCAAGAGGGAAGAAGAAGAGGAATTGGAAGAAGAAGAAGAAGAAGAAGAAGAAGAAGAAGTTGACCTAATCTTGCAAGGGCCAGGGGATATGCTTACTGGCCGATCACATTGATCTTCACTTGTGCAATGACGTCAACATGCAGCTTGATTTCAGCAATGTATTGTCCTATCTCACGAATCTCAGGGAGTGTGACAATCCGTTTGTCAATCTCTTGCGAGGTGTTAGCCCGGATGATGTCTACGATGTCTTGGGTGGTAACACTACCAAAGATCTGCTTCCCTTGACCTCCTTTCTTTCTCCGGACCGAGAAAGGACCGAAGCTTTGGAACAACTTGGCCACAGACTCGGCCTCTGCCTTGATTCTCCGCTTCTCCTCCTCCTTCCTCTCTTCCTCCACTCTAATTGACTTGAGAAGCTCCGCGGTGGCAATCTTGGCCTTACCGAAAGGATACAAAAAGTTCCGAAAGTATCCAGTCTTCACGGCCAGTAGCTCTCCAGCTTTACCCAGGTGTTGCACATCTTCCGTCAATACCACTTGTCTCCTTTTCTGCACTCTCTTGTTTGCGACCACTGACAGTCTCTGGTAGCTGCTACCGCTACTGTAACTAGGGACTGCAGCATGATGATCAGATTTGGAGGTAATTTTATCGCCTCGCAATCCCTGGAACGTGGGTAGGGGAGACCCAGCAGCAGCAACAACAGCGCTCGTAGAAGTACCCACCATCGCCATTTCCGAAGCTCGAACACGAAATTGCGCTCGCTCGCTCGCTCGCTCGCCCTCTCCTTCTCCCTCTCACGCACGCTCTCTAGCGCGCTCTCGCTGTCTTTGTGGCCGCGCGTTCTCTCGCGCGCTCTCTCTCTCTCTCTCTCTCTCTCTCTCTCTCTCTCTCTGGATAAGCTTCTGCAGATCAACAGAATTCATCTCTTCTGTGGATGATAAATATTGAAAATAACAAAGCCTACACATGAAAACATGCACAAAAAAATCACAAAAATGCAAAACACCAAATCCACAGAAAGGGGATAAAACACAAAAAATAAATAATTTAATTAAATTAATTAAAATTAAATTAAATTAAATTTAAAAATCAGAATCTTGTTCATATTGAATTGAATTGGATTTCAATAACAAATTACAAAAAATATATATTTTGTAATAAGTTCTTTTGACCCATAACATTTAGAATAAACATATTTCCTTGATTTAAAAGGACCCCTTAGTCACATTGTTGAAGCATTTGCATGTGAATATTCAAATATCATGGAAAAGATTTTTTTTTTAAAACAAAATCTTTTTTTTCCATATTGGAATTATTATTATTATTATTATTATTATCGTGTAACAAGTCCAACATGAAGTTCTGATTATGTCTAGTTATTTGGATTCAATATGGTACCATTTCCCCACAGTTTTCTTTACAAGAAAAAAAGCATGGAAAAACCAGTATTTTTTTTAATTATTTTTTATTTTAATTTTTATTATAATTTTATTTAAGCTGAGGTGGTGATAATTCATAAGCCAATTTAGCCAAATTTTTCTATTAAAAATATGACACCCAAAAAAAAAAAAAAAAA
>Ga0209611_10011856_pt1 | contig 12418 bp, 12 predicted proteins | sample S1TSphgellanicum_3_FD_187693 | JGI IMG/M metagenome (GOLD analysis project Ga0209611, IMG submission 187693) | Host-associated microbial communities from peat moss isolated from Minnesota, USA - S1T2_Fc - Sphagnum magellanicum MG (SPAdes) (version 2) | ecosystem: Host-associated > Plants > Peat...
AAAAAAAGAAAAAAAAAAAAAAAAAAACAATGTTTGAACCTAGATTGTGAGGGATGACTTGGTGGCCACCAAATCTTTTTTTTTCTTTCTTAGAGATTTGGTGGCCACTAAGTCATTCCATGTTTAATTTCAAGGGATAATTTGGTGGCCATTAGATCATTTTTTTCATTCTTCCTCGTTTGGAAACCTGGTAGCCACCAAATTGTCCTTTGCTAAACTACAACGGATGATTTGGTGGCCATCAGATCATCCTTCGTAGACTAGGTCAAACAATTTACTAGCCATTAGATCTTTTTTTTTCTTCGCTTGGAAACTTGGTGGTCACTAGGTTGTTCCATGCTAAATTACAAAGGATGATATGGTGGTCACCAAATTTTCTTTATTTTTTATTTTTCTTCACTTGGAGATTTGGTGGCCACCAAATTGTCCTTCGCAATCCAATGTCGAATGACCTGGTGGCTATTAAGTCTCCAAGCAAGAAAAAAAATGACCTGGTGGCCACTAGGTTGTCCCTTGAAATCTAAATTTGAACACTATTTTTTTTTAAACCTAGGTAGTAAAGAGATTAAAGTGCCCAACCCAATTTTCTTCTTCCTAAGGAAATTCCTTTCTTTTAGAAAAGGAGACCCGAATCAAATGTAAAAAAACAAAAAAAATATATATTTTATAATTGATCATGAGATGAACATTAGGGATTGTTTGATGTTTTATGTGTAAATTTGAAAAAAAATGATGCAATGGAAAGGATAGGAATTTACTTCTTTGAATGTAGATTGGGCACTTGATAATTTGTTATATAACTGTAGAAAACGAGCTCAAGTAATTTCGTCCACAACCTTTGTGAAAATTATGTAATGTTGTGCCTTCAAATAGTGATATTGTTGTTGTCACATTCTTGATTAAAACCATTCCACAATGGCCTCCATTATATGCCTCAAGAAATTGTTCGTATTTTATTCTGAAATTGTTACAAAAAACAAGAACATTTTGGTCAAATTCACCTTTTCCATTTACAATCAATAATTTTTCTTCACCTTTGCTATCCCCTATTCCCCTTACACCAATGATGATGAAAGCAATGTTAGCAGACCTCCAATTTTAAATAAAACTTCTGAATTCTGTAATGGAATTCACGTGAAAGAACATTGAAATTAATTTAATTTGGAATGCAGGAATTGACGACACAATGGTTGTTGACTCAATTGTGATGGCAACATGCATGTCACCTTTCTCAAAACCTCTTTTAGATTTTGATTCAATGCCAAAAAATTTCACCCTCACAAACATGCCTTTCTACAAATGTTATTCATGCAATTCTATATAAGGTGATTTCACCCTCAAAGTGATTGTGATTAGAGCTACCATGTCCAACAAATCACAATGCAAATATGCATAGCCTAGATCTTCCATGCTCTTATTTGCTTCAATCAAAGGTGCCAAACCTATTGAACACCTTTGCTTCAAATGCAACATCTCTAATTCTAAATTCCAAATCATACACTACAACAACTAATCTAACTTCCTTCATTGGAATGACAACCATTGTGTAAAAAAATGAAAAAAAAATTACCAAAATGAATTTGACAACAAACAAATGAAGTAGCACTTGGCAAAACTAAAGTTGTAAAAACACACGACAAAACATGGATTTGCAAAGGAAGTAACAAAATAGTCAACAAAACAATCCATAAAGTGTGAAAACTTAAACTAAACACATTGTTCTTATTGTGAAAAAAGAAAGACAAAAAACCTACAATGCTATATTTATATGGGACAAAAGACCTAATTTAAAACCCTAAACCTAATTCTAAACCTAACCCTAAACCTTTTTTTATTTTATATTGACTTTAAGTAATTTTGACTATGGTTGATTTCAACTTAACAATAAAAGGTTCATATCCATGGTTTGGTGGTTAAATTATGGTCTAATAATGAACAAAACATCAATACCCTTAACATTTTATAAATTATAGTTTGTTTTCAGTAATTTTGACTATGGTAGATATCTACCATTAACCATAGATATTGATGAACCATAGTTTGGTGGCTAGATTGTGGCCTAATAATGAAAAAAACATCAATGCCTTTGGCATCATATGAATTTGAATTATTCACCTCACTATTACACCCGAACTTGAAATATTACAACCTAGATTTGGAAGATATTAATACATAAATCTTAACTTTTCTCCACTATTTAACCATTATTTTTATTTCACTTAAATATATTATTATTATTATCAAATGTCAACTTTTTAACCATGTACATAAAAAGATTTAGACACACAAAAAAGTCAAAATTCATTTTTTTTCCTTTTTTGGTTAAATGTATTAAGTTTTCAATTTTAAAAAAAAAATCTAGTTCTTTTACTTAAAAATTTAAATGAAGTTTTTGTGTTGAAAATTTTTCCATTCCCCAAAAAAAGATATTTTCTCAAGAAAAAATCTTCATTAAATCACCATATCACAAAAAATTAAAAATTAAAAAAAAAGAAAAAGAAAAATACCCATCCACTTTCTCCAAACACCCCATCCCACACCACCAAGAAAATAATTCCTTGGAAAATTAAAAAAATCCCACCTTCTTGCCTTGAAAAACAACCAAACTTCTCCCTCCCATGCCACCCAAGAAACAACGCTTTGGGTTAGTCCCCATCCCAAAACAAATTCACCTATCCCAATCCCTAAAAAAAACCTCCTTTGGAAAAGAGGGGAGTTACCCCATCCTCCTTTCTTCACCCAAAAAAAATCCTTTTGAAAAAGAAAAAATAATCCTAACCCCTTGTCCCCTTTTCTTAAAGCTCCATTTACAACTCATAATTCTTTTAATCTAATTGAATTATCCACTCCTTATACCTATTGAAACCCCATAATATAAAAAAATCAAACCCATGTGAGAGGGGGAAATTTTTTTTAACCCTTTTGTTCTCTCTAAATTTTCACCTATAAACCCCATTATACCGCCACCCAACTTTATTAACTAGTTGTGTTTGCCCCATGCATGCTTGGTAAAAGTTAAAATCATACATGCATATCTATTATCTTAGGGAAATAATAAATTTTTATAACATAAAATACAACAACAATACCCAAAAAAATCAATTAAAAATTAATCTCATCATGATTTGTGTTATTAAATCTTCATCAAAGCTATATTGAAGGTTTAAAATAACATCAAATTAATTTAAAAATTTTATATCTCAAAATTTAATGTTATATTTATTTGAAAATTGACATGTTTATCTTAATCAATTTTTGCATATCTTTTCAAATTTCATTCTAATAAGATTTAAAGGAATTGAAACAAAATATTTGTATGTTTATCAAACAAATTTTCTTTTAAAAAATTATTCATATGAATTATCTTTTACATTTCATAATGATATGAAACCTCATGATACAAAAAGGCAAGTACCAACCCAAAAAGAATAAAAATGATATAGAGACATGGGTAAACTAGTTACCCAACATTCCTATTTTGATAAAAAAAACCCAACAAATAGATGAGTAGATTTCAAAGCAACCCATCAATTGGATGGTTGCACCCAAAATTTACACATGCCCTTCCATTACCTTGGGTTAATAAAAAACTTACATGCAAACCTATGACCTTATCCATTCATCCAACTTTTGATTCTCCAACCCTTATATCGGTTGAAAAGGTGTTCCCACAATGCCTCTATAGGATAGACCAACAAACTACCTTACTTCATAGATAGATGTGTTGAAGTCACCAACATTACAACAAAAGGTGTCCTTGTACACCAAGTGATTTCATTGGATTTTGGGTGAATTCATTAGTTGTAGTGAATGGGGACCAGTGAAGAAGCAGTGAATTCACTAGTCTAGTGAATGGGGACTAGGGAATTGCACCCATATTTTCTAGTAGTGCAAGGGTAAGGCGTTAAATACCCCCTAACGAGCTTTGTCTGGTGTTGTTTCAACGTCATTGTCACACCACCTAACCCCACTTTCACGCCTTCCACGTCCAAAACATGCCTTGTCACTAAACCCCACGCTTTCGATGTCCATGTCATTTAGTGGCCCCACCTACACTTTCTACATGTCATTAAACAGACCCACCAGTTTTCATCTTCCATCCACCCATGTAAACCATCGTCAACATTCATTTCACGTTCATCATCAAACCTCACTTCGCCGGTTGTTGTCGTTTGTAACACCATCGATGATATCTGCAACATGATCTGGATTTTACATAACAAGGTATGTGTTCTGCAAAAAAAGGCACTTATTGATCATGTTTGAAATTTCCCTTTTTTTAGATGCAGAAGGATAAATTGCATAATGCATCTCACAAGCAATAACCTTTGCAATTTGAACCTAAAAATGGCGTTTGAAACCTACCTAATTTTAGATGTAGATGGATAAGCTTCATAGCACATTAAACACCACAAATTGTGGTAGCCCTTACACCATTAACTTTTCACTATTTTTCAACGCATTTTAGGTTTGTTCCTCAATGAATAGCTTCACTCTTGACACATTTGTATTTGGCATTTTTGAGCATTGCAAGATTATAATTTGTTCTTTTACTGTAGACAAAATTCAGGTAGGTGTTTTTGAACTTTACAAAAGTTTTAGGTGTTTTGGAAGGTCCATCGCTATTATCGAAGAAGCTATTTCTTGCCATATACTTGCAAAAATTCAATTTATTCTACAAGGTCCATTACATTTCGATTAAAGTTGTCATATTTCCATGTATTATTTCATAGTTCATCAATTAAGGTCGACATACTTAAGCTTTGGAAAAGGTCAATGTGTTTTGTAAAGACTTCTATTTTTCAGATCTATTGTCATTTTGCATATGTATGAGTTCTACTGGAAAAATGTATCTTCAAAATAGTTGAAAATGAAGTAGAAAAAACCACTATTGACCAGTTGGTTACAATGTGAATGTAATCTGAGTTGCATTTGTCCCTAAATTCCTGACATTGTAATTGTTTTCTATTACATTGCGTTCTGCAAACCACTTGCCAAAATTCAAACTACTTCTTCTAGAAGATCTTTCCTTCTATGTTCAAGTTTCAACATTTAGACAATGTTTTTTTTCGAAATAACTTGCATAAAATTGCAAACATTAGTACCATATGCACACCATATTTCCAATTAAGGTTTATGTAGTTTAAACAAGTATCAATTTCATTTTATGATACTCACATTCATAAGAAGTTTTGGTTTGAATTTAATCCATGGCAAGCCCGAGCTACACAATGGTGCTGGATGATGCAGGACTAGAAAACAGGGTTAAAAACCCAAATTCCATTATTAACTTGGATGGTCTTGGGATCCTCAAAATAATGTCAAACCCAAAGTATAATGTATTAATGGATGATCCAACAATCACATAAAATGTCCAAGAATATGTTGTTCCTTCAAGGGAAAGGGACCTTCTCCAAAAATTGAAAGCCACAATTCAAGATCCTCCTCTTGGACCTTTTAAAAAAAATGATATCATGTGGTTCCACATTTCACAAGTGGCCATGGTTTGTATAGGGAAGCTGAAATTGTAGTGATACCATGGAATTGACCAGAGGATTTTGTTGAAAGGGAACAGAACAATCCAAATTTCCCTTGCAAGTTTACAAGAACAAAAGACCACATTAGGTCATTTGCCCCAAGCATGTTGACACACCCAAGAACAAATTTTCTTACTCTTGTTTATAGGTGTAGATTATAAAATGCACAGTTCATCCATTCCATTCCAATGTTAACATTTTATGAATGCTCAATGTATTGAGGCATGTAATGTCTTCATTTCTATCTAATGTTCTTTTTAAATATCACAATATGATGAATTTGATGGTAATTTCATAATTTGAAGAATGTCCATGGCAATTTTCATTCCCATAACCATTGTTATGTTTGTAGGTTTTCTTATAACTTCAAACTAGAAGGCAAAACCCATGTTCTTCCAGAGGACATGTAGAAGCTTTTATTACATATGCAACAAAAAACGAAAATGAAAGAAGGTCAATGATGCATCCACGAGACAAAAGGGAAAGAAACCGTTGATAGAGATCCCTGAATCCATTTGGTTGTCAAGGCAAAGCACAAGGATAGGGAAGATGATGTTTGGGATGTCAATTAAGTGCAAGCGTCAAAGGTCTTTCATTGCAAAACAACCGTATTTGGACCATAGCTTATGTTAATTGATTTATCTCCATGTAGAATACACAAACAAAGGAGTGGTTTGCCATGGGACAAATGTGATTAAATATCAACATCCATTGGGTTCACAATTATCCGATGCCATGAAAACACACCTCATGTAGCTTCTAAAGCAAAGGTTGTCCCTTGCGCAAGTCATGACAGATCATAAATCATATGTTAAGGAACAAACACAACAAAATGAACCTGCCACTTGTGACACATTTTTCCTACCATCAGATGTTAGAAACCTAACCAAAAAGAAGGCTGATGAATAATGGAAAAAACATCCTAAGGATCCAATTAGTGTGAGAATGTGGGTTTTGGAAAACTTGAAATTGGTGTTCTTTTATCTTGAAGATGCCCCTTTGGATCTCAAGTTACTAAAGTAGGATGAAACCCCTTTCACATTAAGGATTCAAACCATTTAGCAATTGGAAATGATGGATTGTTTAACAATGTCACTAATGTGCCTTGTCCTTTTAATCCCTCCACCAATCAGCATGGAAAAAGAAAAAGGTAAGAAAATATTGTCTAAAAGTAAGAACCAAAGAAAACAAAATATTGTAAACCTTATAATACTTACAGGTAGATAAAGGTATTGCTGGCCAAATGCAAAAATTAGCATGTTGCCCAAAGCAGCTTTTGTTTCCATTTTCATCAAAAGTGCCATAACAGTCTATTCAATTTTTTCCAAGATCTTCCTATCCATCACAATGTATGTTTTTGATAGAAGAACATAAAGTCCATTGATTTTCACTTCTACCAAGGGAGGAGGCAGTTCACAAGAGCTTTCAATTGTGAAACTTTTTACAATTGCTTTCACCTTTGCTTCTACATTAGCTCTTGTGAAATGTGTTGTATTTTTTGGTGGCATAAACCTAGATGGGAATAATGACAAGGGGGGGGTGTTGTTTTGTTTTGCCTAATATATAATTTACTGGGTTTTGCATGTTCTAATGATTACCTTGCAGGTACATTATTTTTTGTTCCTTGCTTGTTTGCAGCAAACCTTGGAAAGCTCCAAAATACCAATGTTAGAAAAAAAACATGCCAATACTTGTCATTGCAAATGTCAACTTGCAGCCAAGAAATAAAATGTAAGAGAGATGAAAAATTGTACCTACTTTCACACTACGACTTGACGAGAAACCTTCATCACTACATAGTTCATATACCTTTTTTTCCTTTGGATGTATGGGTCTTGGAGGCAGCATACCAAATGGTTGCTTTTGTGGTTTTGGTGGTGTAGCCCTTTTTGTGGTTTGTTCTGCCACATCATCAATTGTTCATTTGCCTCAGTTTGGGAATGTTTTCCCAAACTTCTCCCTTAACTTATTGAACTCCTTAAGCTTAGCTTTTGTCATCGTTGGATACATTTTGAGCAATTCATCGCTCGTGTAATCAGGGCACAAATTCATCATTTAGTGGTAAGACAAAGTATTTTTGTCTTTGAATAGATTACCGCAGAACTTGCATTCAAATGATGGCCTATTACCTATAAGCACATCAACGCATCGAATGTCAAAATATGCTTCCAAGGCTAATTGCTCATACTTGTTTTCAAAGTACAAGGTGACATAATGATGTTTACTTTGTTGCATTATGGACTTGTAAATCATGCTCTTCCTTTGTGGACCTCCAAATACTTGCAATGGCAAGATGACTGGCTATCATTTCCCACTACATCAACCATGTTTTTTGACACAACAACACACACTATACCTTAGGGCAAAACTCAACAAAACAACCATCATGTTTATAGTTACAATAACACAACATTGAAACAGGAAGCAATGAGACACAAATCTCATCATAGGTACAATGCATCTCAATACCCACATAACTACTAAAACGCAATTCCAAACTTTTTGTTTCAAAATTTTAAAACTTGCAACTGGGTTGTGTTTTGCATGCACTTATTTGTTTATTCTTATAGAGATTAGCTCTTCATTATCAACTAAAAGGATCATGGGCACAATGGACTGTTACCGCAACAACAATAGTTATTACAATTACTATTTTGAAGGGAAATTGGATTGGTACCCACAACATTGTTATAATGACAAAATATTCAACTTCAACAACAAGTGCAAAAGATTCAACTGTAATAAAAATTGTAGACAAGGGGCAGGAAAGTAGGTACCTTCTAGGATTTTAAAGGGATTATGTGGAACTTGAACCTAATATCAATAATAATCTTGATGCTCCTTTTACTCAACCTTAGTTGACTGAAGGATTGGAGGCAATGGCAAAACAAATTAAAATGCATACAAAAATATAGACTAAACATGCAAAATGCAACTAAGAAATTTTGTTAAAACACAAAATGAAAAAAAAGTCATAAAAAGCTGTTACCTACATTGAGTTCCTCTTGTACTAAAAGCAAAACACCAAAGTCCTAAACTATAGACAAAGTTCTACTATGCTGAAAATTGAACTTCAACTTGGATTCTACTGAAATCAACAATAATATTGACAACATAATTTAACCTAGTATGCTTAGGCATGTTTGAGAAAAGCCCATGAATGGTTTTATTGCTACAGTTATGAATTTTGGTAGGAAGTATCATCTACCTTTATGAATAAAAATAAATAAATTTCCATAATAATAATCACTAAACCAACTTGAATTTGAACTATGATTTAGTTTGAATAAAACTGAAATTGGATTTACTTTTTGCGCCATAACTTACTATCGTACCTTTTCTTTTGGTTTTATTTTGGTCTTTGAGGGTGAAGCTTTCTTCCTAGAGGAATAGGGTTTTCGTGTCAAAGCAAACTCTCCAAATTTATGACCAACCATTTCTTCAGTATTCTTTAAACCAACATAACCTTTTATGTTATAAATTTGTGCATAGCAACCAACAAATTGAAGCAAAATACAAGATCTACATGACCAAATTTTCCACTTGATCTTTTTCTACTTGAATAAGCAAGCATCTACAAAAGGGCCTTTCCATACAGATCGTGTCATAAATTAATTTGATTAAAGTCATCGTGTCCTCGAGTAATGCTCTGACCGACTTGTGTGAAAGTGAGGCCAGATTTAAACTCACTTAACCTATAAAAAAAAATATAGCAACAGATAATAGCTACTATTCGTGCTCCATAATTCAAAACCAAACATTTCATTCATCACTTATTCTAGACATGACAATCAAAAGTTTACAACACAACTTACACGAAAAGGACATCAAAAACATGTACTAAACAAGAGAGAAATCAAGCACCCATTGACTCTAGGTCACCCAATATTTCCAAATTCTAGATGGATTGTTAGTGAATTAGGGTTTTAAAATATGCTATGTACTTGGATTTTCCCAACAATGAAACAACAGCTCCAAGTGACTACATTCTAGCACACACAATGAAAGGAAAAAAAATAATGAATTACGAGACTCACCTTTTTTAGCCATCCTGTTGCTGCCAACTTTACAACTTTGCTGTCCTTGTATTTATGTTGACCAAGGAGGCGAATCATGTAGAGGTCTTCTTGAATAATTATCAGCAAAACCTTTTAAAGCAAAGAGTTGCGCTTTCCTTCTTTGTTTGTTGCCATCATTGACTTCAAGGTCGTCAAGCTTCAGGATGTCCTTAGTCCCCAATGTGATGGATTCAATGGTGTGGGCGTTGTTCACAACTGTGATATTCAACTCAATTTGTGCGAAGTTTGCAATTATTTCGGAAGGCACTGAGCGATGTTGTTCAACAAAGCTTTTAGCTACAGATTGCGTGGTCTCTTCAAGAAGAGCTCCCTCCATGATTGGTGAAACTTAATAATGCAACACAAGCTAATTGTGTGCTTTAGTACTGAATTTGTTAAACTCGTCACTTCATTAGTCAATGCAACATTCGCAATACTGAAAATACGTGATGAAACTATTGCAACTCAACCCTAAATGTTCATATTTTGCTCATGAGATGCACTATGTAGCTTATCCTTCTGCATCTAAGAAAAGGGAAATTTCAAACATGATCTACAAGCGCCATTTTTTGTAGAACACATACCTTGTTCTGTAAAATGTAGATGATGCTGCAGATATTGTCAATGGTGTTGCAGTCGACAACGACCAACTAAGGAAGTTCGACAACGACCGTGAAATGAGTGTCGACGATGGTCTGCATGGGTGGACAGAGGACAGAAACTAGTGGGTCCGTCTGATAACATGGAGAAGGTGTAGGTGGGGTCACCGAATGACATGGCATCGAAAGCGTGGGGTCCAATGGCGAGGCCTGTTTTGGACGTGGAAGGCGTGAAAGTGGGGTCAGGTGGTGCGGCAGTGATGCTGAAACAGTGCCGGACATAGCACGTTAGGGGGTATTTAGGGCTTCGCTCACCAAGGTACTACCATCTTAACAGGCAACTCATTGCATAATGACTCTGCCCATTAGTGACAAGTTCAAACCAGCATATGTTAAAATAGGAAAGTTCCATTAAGTTTGGGTAGAGCTCATAATGAGTACAAAGAGTTTGAGAAATGGGTAGTAGCTTTTGGGAATGTAATTCAATTGTAGATATTTTGTTTGTCCTAAAACTGGATCAGATTATCAATACACTAAGACTACACCACTGGGACCCATGTGGTGGCAGCTTCTGACTACCATTCGCGATGAAGGAGATGGGTTCATACTTTGCAGATGGCAATTTTCAAGGTCGTGACCACATTTTAATTCTTCTAGCTTTTTTTAATTTTTGGGTTTTGATAAAGTTGCAACAGGTTTTCAGCCACATCCTTCCTCCTCTGGAATGCAACTCTCGATTTAACTACTTGCACACACATTTGAGTAGTTTGCTGAAATTCTACAAGCCACTCTCAACTCTAGGATGGCAGCAGGACAAACTGCTTCAGAAATAAAATTCTTGTTTAGTTCAAAGAATAGCTCAAAGATTCAAATGACATCAAATTGGCTTAGAAACATATCATGCTAGATGTGCCTGATATTTTATACCTACTGCCATCCCTAATCCATATACCAACTCAAATCTTCTTCACTTTCTTCTGATCATTCACAGATCTAAACTGCATAAATAACATTGAAGTATATTGTTTGAGGTTTAGGTTGTGTGACAGCCTGCCATAGTAGACACAGCTTACAAGCTACTACAGTTTTCAATTTCCAATATGCAACACAAGTCTTCTTGTAGGAGATGCACAACTTGATGACCCAATTTTTTTTCTGTCCCTCTCTTTTGGTGCACTTTCTTTTCCTATACAAGAAAAACTAAGGTCTGTCATGACATGAAACACAAGAAAATCTGAAGTACTACTACTACTGCCTCCCATTCTCCAACGCATAAGAAGAACAGAATCCAAAACTGTCATATGATACCCCTTTTCCATGGATGCCAGAAATTCAATACCTGTTGTTCCAGATTCTACCTTTGCAAATCACAGCCAACCAGCCACCCAGCAGGAGAGAAACCTAAGTATTCCAAGAAGAACACAGAATGAAGGTGCAAGAACAAAACCAAGAAAAACACCAAGCAACAAGAACATCAATAAACTGAAAAAAAAGAGAAAAATATGAATTGCACAAGAGTGAGCTCCACACTCCACAAACCCTAGAAATCTTCTTCTTGAACAAACCAACAAAACCAGAGGAAATTGTCAAAAGCGGAAGTAGCAAAAGAGAAAAAAAAGAAGTTGCTCAGAACTCTGAGAATCTTGTTCTTGACAGTGGGAATCATTTTACAGTTTGACAAAGAACTCAAGAAAGAAAGGCTGGTTTTACAAGTACATTTTCTTCATTGCAGATTGCAGAATCCAGTTTCTACAGCTCCAGCAATGTGCAAGGGGATTGCGTGTTTACAGTTATTATTCCGGCAAAGAGCCTACCTCCACATAGGACATGCCCATCAGCTTCCTACGGAACTCATCATCAGCTGCATCCTTTCCTCCTGGTGTAAGCTTGGGCATCACAGCCTTGAGCCCCTTGGAAATTCCCACAGATTCCACTGGGGAAGAAACCTCCTCACAGCTGCTGGTGGTGGGTGCTTGCACTTGTGAAATGGCTAGCAGTCGTGCCCTTACTGATTCCTTGCTGTCTTGCTGTTGCTGCCCAACTTCCTGCTCCTCCTGTTCATGCTTTGACTCCTCCATTTCCAGAAGAATCTCCTCTTTCGGCCTGATTGTCATACACATAAACCTCGAACCCCACAAAACCCTACAAAACTTTGAACCCTACTACTACTACTACTACTACTACTACTTCTTCTTCTTCTCCAGCAACGAGCAACCTAATGCAG